>Ga0209988_10000041_pt1 | contig 59548 bp, 50 predicted proteins | sample N075metaG_FD_183115 | JGI IMG/M metagenome (GOLD analysis project Ga0209988, IMG submission 183115) | Deep subsurface microbial communities from Kermadec Trench to uncover new lineages of life (NeLLi) - N075 metaG (SPAdes) (version 2) | ecosystem: Environmental > Aquatic > Marine > Ocean trench... | reverse complement strand
CCGGGAGACTGAGTCGGCACTGCGCACCGCCCAGCAGCAGATGCTTGCGGGCACCGCGCGCGCGTTTGCCGACTCGCTCGCGCAATACGAAGAAGAGTTTCCGCTCGCCCAGGAAAGCGATCATCTTATTGGCGATCAGCTGTATGGCCACCGACTCGAGACGCGACCCACTATCGATGGATACTTCGACGACTGGAATCTCGACCGGGATTCCCTTCGTGAGCTGCGCGGCATAGATGGGCCAATACGTTTCGCTATCGGAATTCGGGAACAGTCCGTTTATTTGTATGTCGAGGTTGCCGACAGGAATGTCATCTATGCCGCGCCCGGCACGATAGCCGTTGACGACAGATCGAGATTCGCCGACCAGATAGGCCTGATCAGCGCGAGCCCTCCGTACCTCGAGGAAACCCTCGTGTTTGGTGCCGAAGCACCCGGCCCGATCATCACCTACATTCGGACCGCCTACGGATTCGCGCCTGATCCGACGATCGCCGCGTACTGGCAGGACGGTCCGCGCGGCTACCAGCTCGAAGCGCGCATTCCGGCCAGCAAGTTGGGAACGAATCTTGGTCTGATCGTCAGCAATACAAACAATGCGCTCGAATCGGCCGTTCGCAGTGCGAGCTTTACGGCGCGTACGCCTGGCGCATTGGTCAGCACCTCCCGGAAACTGACTGTAATCGCAGCAAACCTAGCACAGCAGGCGATGCGCCTCACGATCACCGACGCTGCGGGCTGGCGTATCGCGACGGCGGGCGATGTTCCCACACCAGTAGTGGGCGCCGGTGGCGTCGGCTCGGCCTGGCTACGCATCGCCTACGAGGCGCTGGTCGAATCCGGTCAGGAAGCCGAGCTCGCGAAGCCCGATCCCAGCGGCCGCGAACGGCAGACCTACATCGTGCAGGCGCTCGGCGGCGAGGAATCGTTCGACTGGTTCCGCAGCACCGATAGCGGCGGAGCGATTGTCGCCGTCGCACAACCCGTCATGGCCGGCGATACGATCATCGGTGCCGTCGTGCTGCAGCAAGGAACGGACGCTATCTTAAGTCTGACCAACCAGGGCCTGGCGCAACTGATGTACGTCACGGTCGCCGCGACGCTACTCGTCGCGATCGCGTTGCTCGGCTATGCGACGTGGTTGTCGCGCCGAATTCGCCGATTGAGCTTCGCGGCCGAGGATGCGCTGGAAAGCGACGACTTGCGCAAAACACTACCAAGCGCCTCGGCCGGCGATGAGATCGGCGACCTGTCACGCAGCTTTTCACACGTGTTGCACCAGCTCGGTGATTACAACGAATACCTGCGAACGCTGGCCTCGAAACTGTCACATGAATTGCGCACGCCGCTCGCAATCGTCTCCTCGTCGCTGGACAATCTTGAGCATGAACCGCTGAACAAAGCATCTGCAGACTACGCGGCCAGGGCCAAAGGTGGAACCGATCGCCTGCGCCGAATTCTTACCGCCATGAGCGAAGCAAGCCGGGTTGAGGAACTCATGCAACACGTTGAGTCCGAAACATTCGATCTGTTCGCGGTTCTGCAGTCCACGACCGGCGCATACCGCGACGTCTATCCAGCCCGACAATTCGATTTTGTCACCGAACTCACTGCCGGCCCGATGAGCGGTTCACCGGAGTTGATCATTCAGATGCTCGATAAGTTGATCGACAACGCGGTGGGGTTCAGCGCAAACGGCGACACGATCCAGATCGGTCTTGAGCGCGAGACCGACGACCTGATTTTGACGGTTAATAATCCGGGGCCGCCGTTGCCCGAGCGCATGCGAACACAGCTGTTCGACTCGATGGTTTCCGTGCGCAGCGGCGGGGACAACCGGCACCTGGGGCTGGGACTTTACATCGCGAAGCTTATCGCCGAGGGCCATGGTGGAAAAATTACTGCAACCAATACTGACAGCGGTGTTAAATTTGCCGTGAAATTTCCGAATTCGCTATCGCCTTAATGGTCGCATCTACCCGGAATGCGATCAATTGCAAAATAACACTGCTTTTCGGATGTTATTCTCCATTTTTGCACACTAAATATAGTTAGGTGTCACTTCACAATGCGATGCGGAACAATCCTTGGCGTCCTGTTTCTAGTCGGATGTGCTTCGTCTGAAAACTGGTATCTTGATGCAGGCAGTGAACCCACACCAGACGGTTGGGAGATGCCTGCTGGAACCCTCGTGATCGTTGTTACGGATGAACGGCACGAACCGCTGGGCTCATTCAAGCTCCGCCTTACGAATGAGCACGTTGAGACAATTGAACCTGAATCTTGGTTTGCCGCTTGATTAGAGGGACCGGATTCGACGGAAATTGTTCCAGCGTCGTGGATTGAGAACTCTGCGCTCCCGTCCGCCTATGCGATAGATGGAGACCGGCTAACAGTTAATTTGAATGCGTCAACTTACGATGACAATATTTTGCTTCGAGGCAGGTTGGTCGAAAATGGCGCAGCAGGAATCATCTACTGGTCATCTCCATGGGGCGGTAAAATTCTCAGGAACTTTGTAGCCGTGAAAATTGATGGATATTGACACCTAACAATACGCTACATTGATGCCTCCTGGCTTTCGTCACGGTTATTGCAGGGGCAACAACCGCGCCGTAAGCTCAACGCATTGAAGCTTAGACGTTAGGCAGCATTTAGCCGAATTTCGTACGTGGCCGCAGATAAGGCGCCCTGCCAATCTGCGTCGGTGAAGGTCCGAATACTCCTGCGTATATTGAAGAATGACGGTTGGGTGCTTGTTAGGACGCGCGGAAGCCATCGGCAGTTGAAGCATCTTTCCAAGCAAGGCACAGTCACGGTGTCCGGAAAGCCTGGAGTTGATATGGCACCGGGCACACTGAACAGCATTCTTAAACAGGCTGGGATAAAATCAAGTTCATGAAATACCTCGTCGTAGTCGAAAAAAGCGAAAATGGATACGGGGCCTATGTGCCTGACCTACCGGGGTGCGTCGCGGCCGCTGAAACCCGGGCTGAAGTTGTTACTCTTATTCAGGAAGCAATCGAGTTTCATATCGATGGTCTAAAAGCGTCTGGCGAGTGCGTACCTCCGCCCAAGTCCCAGAGCGAAGTTGTCGAGGTTCATGCTGCCTAACAATGCACTTCATTGATGCCTCCTGGTTTCCGTCAAGTTCAATGCAATGATCGACAAAGACATCCTATTTACTCTGGCTGAACTTGCTGTTGCTCTCGCAGGCTTCTCTGCCATTATCGGAGTGCTTAGCAGTCGTAAGGACTCCGCTGATCTCAAAGTGAACGCACTTCGCCTCCAGGTCATGCTGGAGACTTGTTTTATGGTCGCGGCTGCAGCTCTTGTTCCCAAAAAACATACCCAACCTGACGTTAACAAAGATCAACGTCAATACCGTCAACTGGAGCTTATCTATTGCTGCGGATCTGATTCTGGTGGCCGTATTGCTGAACGTGGTTGGCACAAAATCGGAGGCTTTCTATCTTGTTGCCTTGTTCTTTCAACTGATTATTGCGGGCATTCTATTCGTCCAATTTGCAAGTGAGACGTTCACCCACTCGGATCAGAACTAACCCCGCTCTTCTTTTCGTAACGACCATTATTCTTGCATCCGCCTGACAATGCACTTCATTCGAATTTTCCAGGTCGATCAATAATCCCTCCGCGGAGGGATTCGGCACCGCGCTGAAAACGTCCACCGGAATGTCAGCGCCGCTCTAAATGCTGCGCCGCATTGATACATCCTGGCTACTGTCAGACGTCAAGGTAATTGACGATGCTCTTCGCCGCCTCGCGTCCCTCGAAGACGGCGGTGACGACCAGGTCCGATCCTCGCACCATGTCGCCGCCCGCAAACACTTTCGGATTGGTCGTCTGAAACGGATGTGCGCCCAGCGAGGCAACTCGAACCTTACCACTCGGTAATGTATCGATTGAAAAATCATCGAACCACGCTGGCGGGTTGGGCCGAAAGCCGAACGCGATGATGATGGCGTCAGCTTGCAAGGTTTCCTCCGTACCGGGCACGGGCTCGGGCTGGCGACGCCCGTCACTGCCTGGTTTGCCCAGCTGTGTCTCGATGACTTTCACACCGGTGACACGGTCTGTGCCGATGATTTCGAGTGGCTGGCGATTGAACAGGAACTCGATGCCTTCTTCCTTGCTGTTTCTCACCTCGCGACGCGAGCCTGGCATGTTTTCCTCATCTCGCCGATACACGCAGGTTACGCTTGTCGCCCCTTGGCGGATCGCGGTGCGAACGCAGTCCATACCAGTATCGCCGCCTCCCAACACAACGACGTTAAGGCCTTCAAGACTGACCCACGGCAATGGCGAGTTCTCGTCACCCAGTACGTGATACACATTTGACACGAGGTAAGGCAATGCTTCGTGCACGTTGGGCATATTCTCGCCCGGGAACTCGCCACGGACATAGGTGTACGTTCCCATGCCAAGAAAAACCGCATCGAAATTGTCGACGAGTTCTGTAAATGATTTGTCCTCACCGATTCGCGTATTGAGAACAAATTCCACACCCATGCCCTCGAGGATCTCGCGCCGCTGATCGACCACCTGTTTCTCGAGCTTGAACGGCGGGATGCCGTAGGTGAGTAAGCCGCCGATCTCGGGATAGGAGTCGAACACCACCGATCGAACGCCCGATCTCGCGAGCACATCGGCGGCGGCAAGACCGGCGGGGCCGGCACCAACGATGCCGACACGCTTACCGGTATCACTAACGTGCGACATGTCGGGACGCCATCCCTGCTTGATTGCTTCGTCGGTAATGTATTTTTCGATATTACCGATCGATACAGCGCCCATTTCGTCAATTGTGCAAGCGCCCTCGCACAGGCGATCCTGGGGACAAATTCGCCCGCAGATCTCGGGCAGTGAATTCGTTTGATGCGACAGCTCGGCCGCCTCGAATAACTTGCCATCCTCGATAAGCTTGAGCCAGTTCGGAATGTAGTTAAAAACCGGGCACTTCCACTCGCAGTACGGATTGCCGCAGTCCAGGCAACGGCTGGCTTGCGCGGCCGCATTCGCGCCATCGTAATGACCATAGATTTCGCCGAAGTGTTGAATACGCTCTTCGGGCGATTGCTTGCCCGGATCGCGTCTCGGAATTTCGAGGAACAAGAGGGGATCTTTAGGCATGCCGCTCCCTATGCCGCCTGTCGCAGCGATTCAATCAACGAGCTGAGTTCGGCGGCCTTCGGTTTAACGACCCAGAACTTCGGCAGGTAGGTCCGGTAGTCATCGAGGATCAACTCACCCCACTCACTGCCGGTCGCTTCAACGTGTTGCACAATCAGCGCACGCAGATGATGCAAGTACGTCTCCATGCTCTCGGGTGTGATGCGATGAATGTCGATCAGTTCATGGTTATAGCGATCGACGAAGTCACGATCGATGTCGAGCACGTACGCAAACCCACCCGTCATTCCAGCGCCAAGATTGATGCCAGTGCGTCCGAGCACAACGACGACACCGTCGGTCATGTACTCGCAGCAGTGATCGCCGGTGCCTTCAATGACGGCCGTTGCTCCCGAATTACGCACCGCAAATCGCTCGCCCGCAGTACCTGCTGCAAACAGGGTCCCACCCGTCGCACCGTACAGGCAGGTGTTGCCGATGATTGCCGAATCCCTGACAACATAGGACACCCCGTCGGGAGGACGAATAACGATGCAGCCGCCCGCCATTCCCTTACCGACGTAGTCGTTTGCGTCGCCCACCAACGTAAGATTGAGTCCCGCCACATTCCAGACGCCGAAGCTTTGTCCCGCCGTGCCGCGCAATGAGATTTCAAGAGGCGCATCGGCCATGCCGACATTGCCGTATTGGCGGGCAATCTCACCAGCAAGCCGGCCACCAATTGAGCGATTGAAATTACGCACCTCGAATTCGAAGCGGCCGCCTGACTTCGACTCGATCGCAGGCAGGACAGTCTGCAGCATTTCTTCAGCCAGCTCGCCCTTGTCGAACGGATGATTGCGAAGATCCGTGCAAAACTGCGGCGCGTCCTTCGACAAACCCGCGTCGGACAGGATCGGCGTAAGATCAAGACGCGACTGACGCTCGGTAATTCCGGGCTTTGGTTCGAGAAGATCGACACGCCCGATCAATTCGTCGAGTTTGCGAACACCAAGTTCGGCCATAATCTGCCGGGCCTCCTCGGCAACGAATCGAAAAAAGTGGATCACCATCTCGGGCAGTCCGATGAAATATTCACTGCGCAGGATGTTGTTTTGCGTGGCCACACCGGTCGCACAGTTGTTCAGGTGACAAATACGCAGGTACTTGCAGCCCAACGCAACCAGCGGCGCGGTCCCGAAACCAAAACTTTCCGCACCGAGCATGGCCGCCTTGATGACATCGACGCCGGTCTTGAGGCCACCGTCGGTCTGCAACCGCACTCGGTGCCGGAGATCGTTGCCACGCAGCACCTGGTGTGTTTCCGACAAGCCAAGTTCCCACGGGCTGCCCGCGTACTTGACCGAGCTCAGCGGGCTTGCGCCCGTACCACCGTCGTAACCCGAAATCGTAATCAGGTCTGCGTACGCTTTGACGACACCGGCGGCAATCGTTCCAACCCCCGGCTCCGCAACCAGCTTGACCGAGACGAGCGCCTCTGGATTGACTTGCTTGAGGTCGAAGATCAGCTGCGCTAGATCTTCGATCGAATAGATGTCGTGATGCGGCGGCGGGGAAATCAAGCCAACGCCGGGTTTTGCAAAGCGCAGCCGGGCGATCATCTCGTTGACCTTGTGGCCCGGCAGCTGGCCACCCTCGCCAGGTTTTGCGCCTTGGGCAATTTTTATCTGAATGACCTCGGCATTTACAAGGTATTCGGCGGTGACCCCAAATCGGCCCGACGCCACTTGCTTGATCTTGGACACTCTCTCCGTGTGGTAACGCGCCGGGTCCTCGCCGCCCTCGCCGCAGTTGGAACGCGCGCCAATGCGGTTCATCGCGATCGCCAACGCCTCATGCGCTTCCGGTGACAGTGCGCCCAGCGACATGCCGGCACTATCGAAGCGCGGCAATATGTCCTCGACAGATTCAACCTCATCAAGCGGCACGGGTGGACCTGCGGGCCGCATGTCCATCAGGTCCCGCAGTGTCGCGACCGGCCGGTCGTTAACCAGCGCCGCGTACTCACGGTAGCGTTCGAAATCGCCCGTGCGCACCGCCGATTGCAGTGTTGTTACGACATCCGGGTTGTAGCAGTGATACTCGCCGCCGTGTACGTACTTGAGGAGCCCGCCCTGATTCACGGGTTCGCGCGGCTCCCATGCGGCTGCGGCCAATTTTTTCTGGTCCGCCAGCAAGTCCTCGAATCTGGCCCCTTGAATACGCGACGTTGTGCCGCGGAAACAAAGTTTAACGACCTCTTCGTGAAAGCCGACAATCTCGAACAACTGCGCCCCGCGGTAACTCGATATCGACGAGATACCCATCTTCGACATGACCTTGAACAGTCCTTTGCGAATACCGCGCCGAAAACTTCGCCCGAGCTGCCGCTGTTTGTCGATGTTGCCGCGTTGCGCGATGTCATGCAGCGATTGATAGACGAGATAGGGGTACACGGCCGTTGCGCCGTAGCCGATCAGGCAGGCGAAATGATGTGCATCCCGCGCAACGCCGGTCTCGACAAGAATGTTGGCGTCACAGCGCATCCCGAGTTGAATGAGATGATGATGCACGGCACCCGTCGCAAGCAAGGCGTGCACAGGCAGCTTGCCCTTCTCAAGATAACGATCGCTCAGCATCAGTATCAGCTTGCCATCGCGGACTGCTTGCTCTGCCTGATCGCAGACCTGGGCTAGCGCCTCAGGCAAGGACAGCGCCTCGTCGAGGTTGAGATCGATGAACGCGTGGCTGCTACCGAACATGTCATCGCTGAGTAATTGCCGGAGCTTGCGCTGTGACAACACCGGCGAATTCATGATGACCTGTTCGGCGTGTTCGGGCCCGATGTCGAACAAGTTCGCCTCGCGACCGATATTGGTTTGCAGCGACATCACATTGCGCTCACGCAATGAATCGATGGGTGGATTCGTCACCTGCGCAAACTGTTGCCGAAAGTAGTCGAAGGGCGAGCGCACCTTTTGCGACAACACCGCCATGGGCGTGTCATCGCCCATCGAGCCTACGGCTTCCAGCTCCGCGGTCGCCAGCACCGCGACGATATCGTACATTTCTTCGCGGCTCATGTTGAACATTTTCTGATACGTCGCGAGCGTCTCAGCATCCATCGGTTCTGCCGCCGTATGCGTATCGATCAACTCCGAGTCGAGATAACGGACGCCCCTCTTCAGCCACTTCTTGTAAGGAGCCCGGGCTTTCAAGATGTCGTGAATGTCATCATTCTCGAGCAATACGCCGTTGACGAGGTCCACGGCCAGCATTTCACCGGGCCCTAGACGACCTTTACGGACGACATCTTTCTCGTCGTACTCGTAGACACCAATCTCAGACGCAATCGTGATGTGCCGGTCCCTGGTGATGATGTAACGAGCCGGGCGCAACCCGTTTCGGTCCAGGCAACAGGCAGCATAGCGGCCATCCGTCAGTACGATCCCGGCCGGCCCATCCCAGGGTTCCATCTGGCAGTCGAAGAACTCATAGAACGCGCGCGTATCCGGGTCGAACTTATCGGCCGCCTGCCAGGCGGGAGGCATCAGGATGCGCATTGCCTGCAGCACGTCCATGCCACCAGCGCGCATGACCTCGAGCATGTTGTCCAGGGTCGATGAATCGGAACCGACCAGCGAAACGATAGGATCGAGATCGGAGATGTCATCCAGCTTGTCGGAGATGAAATTCTTCGCTCGCGCGAGCGCCCAGTTACGATTTCCCTGGATCGTATTGATCTCGCCGTTGTGCGCCAGGAAACGGAACGGTTGTGCCAGCCGCCACTGCGGCAACGTGTTGGTCGAGAAACGCTGATGAAAAATACAGACTGATGTCTCGAGCCGCGGGTCACGAAGGTCCGGGTAAAAATCCGGCAGTACGACAGGCATGACCATGCCTTTGTAACTGATCGTTACCGAAGACAGGCTCGCAACGTAGGCATCACCCTCGCCGATGCGCTTCTCTGCACGCCGGCGGGCGAGGAACAGGCGCCGATTAAAACGACCGCGCGCCATTCCGTCCGGCGCGTTAACAAATATTTGTTCGATTCTGGGCAACGTTTTTAGTGCTTGCTCACCACAAACTGATGGGTCTGTTGGAACCTCGCGCCAGCCGGCGACCTGCAAACCGATTTCGGCCAGTGCTGCATTGATCCTGTCGCGTGCAATGGCCGCGCGCTGCTCGTCCTGATGCAGGAAAACGGTGCCGGTGGCAAAACGATCGTTCAATTCGAATCCAAGGTCCTCACCAACTGCGCGCAGGAATGCGTGGGGAAATTTGATTAGCAAACCGCAGCCGTCGCCAGTTTTGCCATCGGCTGCGACGGCGCCACGATGCGTCAGACGCGCGAGCGCAGAGATCGCCGTTTCGACGACCCAGTGACTCGGCATGTCATCGAGATTCGCGATCAGCCCAAAACCGCAGCTGTCGCGCTCGAACGCCGGGTCGTAGAGACCTTGTGCGATTCGCTCCGTCATAGACGCCATTGGGAAACCGCGCGTAACGCGCCCCAAAAACCCTTAAGCCCAGGAAGCCCTCAAGTATGCCATGCGATACTGCGCATGCTGAAAGAACGCCGGAATTCAGGCACTTGGGGACGATTTGATGCCCGATTGCACCGTTTTCGCGCAGATTCCTAGGGTCGGCGATTTGGTTGCGCGCGTAACCATGCACGCGCGCTCACTTAAGGATTGCGATTGCGCCCCCGCATTTCGTCAGCGATCATTTAATCTATCAGGCGTGACAGACCCAAAACAGGGGGGACAACATGAAGTGTCAACTTATATCCGGCTGCATTATCGGAATTCTGGTACTGCCAGCCCATGCGCTGGAAATCGACGAGTATCAACTCATTGATTTGAGCCATGCCTACTCCTCGGACTCCCTGTATTGGCCAACCTCAGTGTCAAAGTTCGAAAAAAAAGAGCTGTCGTTTGGACAGACCGACGGAGGCTGGTTTTACTCCGCGTACACGATATGCACACCCGAGCACGGCGGTACGCATCTGGATGCTCCTCTGCACTTTGCAGTCGATGGCTTTCCTACAGACAAGATTCCTTTGGAAAAACTGATCGGTAACGCAGTCGTTATCGACATCAGCAAGAAAGCTGCGGCTGATCGTAACTACGTCCTTAGCGCCAGTGATGTTCTTGCGTTTGAAGATCAATACGGACGCATCAATCCAGGAGACATTGTTCTGCTGCGTACGGATTGGAGCCAATTCTGGCCGGACGCCAAAACCTATCTGGGCGATGACACGCCGGGCGATGCAAGCAAGCTTCAGTTCCCATCCTATGGCGTGGATGCGGCGCACTTGCTCGTCGAAGAACGAGAGGTTGCAATATTGGGTGTGGATACGGCGTCAGCCGACTTCGGGAAATCAACGGATTTCGTGGTACATCGCATCGCCGCAGCTCGCAACGTCAGCAATCTCGAAAACCTGACTAATCTGGACAAGTTGCCACCGATCGGTGCGCTGGTTTTCGCTTTGCCGATGAAAATTGAAGGTGGTTCCGGCGGACCCGTTCGCGTAGTCGCTCTCATTCCGAATAAGTGACATTTCCCGCGGCAGAACGTCCGCTTCGCCCCCAACATCGGACGTTGGCCTGATAGGATGCTGGGAGGCTGCTTACGTTGTGCGGTCGTGCTGCATCGTTTGTTGTTTAGACATTGTAAGGAGAACCTAAATGGCGGAGAAACACTTGCCGATCACAGGCGGATGTCTGTGTGGAGCAGTGCGATATGAAGTAAGCCAGCTGCCGGACGACGATGTTGGTTACTGTCACTGCAGGATGTGCCAAAAAGCTACAGGTGGGTTGTTTGGTTACTTCGTTATATTTAATGCGCCGAATATCGATGACACATTTAAGTTCGTCCAGGGAAAACCAAAATATTTCAGTTCATCAGAATGGGCGGAGCGCGGATTCTGCCCTGAATGTGGCACACCATTGGTATTTCGAGATTCGGGTGGCTTTGGGGTCATGATCGGTAGCCTTGACCATCCGGAATACTTCCCGCCCACGAGCCACTCTGGCATCGAGAGTCAGTTGCCTTGGCTTAAATTCGACGACGGTCTGCCCCGGTGGAAAACCGAGGACGATCCGTATTTCGTCGCAGCCACGCAAGCCCCGCAGCTAAGGACGGGGAATAGGGCGAGGCCCGAATAGCGGACATTTGTGCGTAACCATGCACGCGTGTGCTTAGGGATTGCGATTGCGCCCCTGGAATTCATGGGCGAGCAAGCGAATTTCACCGCTGCTTTTGAATGACACCGGCTCGACGAACGGGATGTCGATGCCGAGTTTGCCGCTGAGTTCGTACGGCAGATCCCGCATCGTGCCATCGCGAACGATAAACAGAAGTTGCGGCGCCGTTCTGAACAGATCAAGTTCGACACTGATCGCAAACTCCGCATCGCTTTGTGCCGGTACTGTGAATGATGCGACGGTCTGGCCGCTCGCAAATCTCTTTTTGTCCAATGTGACGCCGTAGCTTATGTAGTTGACCGGCAGCGGAAACGGATTCGGGTTGGTAACGTCGAAGGTCAGCAGGAATGTTTGACTGGAGAAACTAATGTCAGCGACTTCCACATTTCTGAGGCTCACACCCGGCATACTAATCGCCCGCTGCATACCTGCGCATGCACTGACGAGACAAGCTGCTGTCGCAAAGGCAGCCAAAATCAGGATTCGTCGGTTCACATTCAGACCCTCCGTACAGCCTAGTGAATATTGCCGCCAACCTCTCCCCAGCGGCCCGAAATCAATAACCAGTCGTCACCGTCTCGAGTGAGTTCCATTTCAAAACGATACGCATCTGCACTGAAGCCGAACACACCGTCATTCGTGCCGGCAATACCAACGCTCAATTCGATCTCGGCGGCAGAGTCCCCGATAATTCGCAGCGACTCTATTCTAATCAGCAACGCGATGCTGTGCTGCCGCAAAAAGTAGAGTCGAAACAGGTTTTCTATCTCATCACGTGAATTGCCCCGAGCATCGGCGTAAGCCGGCGAGATCATTTTGACGAGCGCACGGCGGTCCTTGTCCTCCGCAGCCTGCTGTCCATTCGCCACCCAGGCGCGGACTGCTTCCTCGGGCGGCGTTGGCGGATTTCCACAAGCGGCCAACCAATAGCAGACCAGCCCCAATGCCGGCAGGCGAGCAGTATTTGCGGTGGCAACGATCATCATCTGCTAAAGTTTACTGAGAATCAGGGCCTCGATTGGTCTCTCAAGCCCAAAGCGTGACCTGGTTCGCACTATGTACTATAGGCAAAAGGGCTGGCATGTCGGTCAAACTACTAAGTGAAAGCATGGATGCGACGATTACTGACGATGATCAGATTCGTATCGACGCCATCCTTGTATTCTGGTTCAACGAACAGGAGCTGTCAGCCCCCCAGATCGACCGGCGCATGGACATTTGGTTCGGTCGAGACGATGTTTTCGATCATGAGTGCAAGAAAGACTTTGCCGAAGAGGTCGAAAAGGCATCGGAAGGTGGTCTGAGTCATTGGGCGCATGAATCGCGAGGCCGACTCGCGCTGATATTGCTGCTCGATCAATTCCGTCGAAATATTCATCGCGATACCGCGGCGGCGTTCGCCAAAGACCGCGCCGCATTGAAGCTCTGCGTCGAAGGTGCGATGGCAAGAAAAGACCATGGGCTAACACCGATACAACGCGCGTTCTTTTATATGCCCCTGCAACACGCGGAATCAAAAAAAGTGCAGGCAAAGTCGGTGGAATTATTCACCCGGCTTGCCGAAACCGTCCCGCGACCGTACCGCGAGACCTTTGAGACGATTGCCCAGTTCGCGGAGTTACATCGGGACATTGTCGAACGGTTTGGCCGCTTTCCACATCGCAACCAACTCCTCAACCGGGACAACACAGCCGAAGAGGATGACTACCTCACCAGCGATAGCCCGGATTTCGGCCAGGGGGGCTGATCGAGGCGAACGGTCAATTTCTCGTCTATGCTAGTTTGAATAAACAATAATAAGAGGGCTAAACGATGAAAAGGCGTACTTTTTGCCAGACGACCCTGGCAGCCGCCGTAGCGGCAACTCTTCCAGGCTGTGGTTCGAGATCAAGGGATGTTGGCAGTACGATTCCCGCCGTCACCGGCGCGGGAGAAGAAGTGTCAATTGAATCGGCGGCCGTAACCGAGCTCGCCGATAGCCTGAACGGCCACCTGTTTTTGCAGGCTGACGAAGGCTATGACGCCGCGAAACTGGTCTGGAACGGTATGTTCGACAGCAAACAGCCTGCGATGGTCGTGCAGTGCACATCGACTGACGACGTCGTCAATGCCGTAACCTTTGCGCGCGAGCGCGATCTGCTCGTGTCCGTCAAGGGTGGCGGTCATAGCTTCCCCGGTAAATGCACGTCAGACGGCGGCATGATGATCGACCTGTCGCAAATGCATGCCGTTGATGTCAACGCTGAAGCCATGACGATGCGAGCAGACGGCGGTTCATTGCTCGGGCATCTCGACGATGCCGCGATGGCGCAAAACACGTTGACCACAACTGGCGTTGTTTCACACACGGGCGTCGGCGGCTTTACATTGGGCGGCGGCATGGGCCGCACCGACCGCAAGATGGGTCTTGCAGTCGACAACCTGCTGGCCGCAACCGTCGTCACGGCCAGCGGTGACGTGATTCGCGCCAGTCAAGACGAGAACGCCGATTTATTCTGGGGCCTGCGTGGCGGTGGCGGCAACTTCGGCGTGGTTACCGAATTTGTCTACCGGCTGCATCCGTTCAACCCGACCGCATACGGTGGTAATCTAATGTACGACCTCGATGCGGATTTTCTGGAATTTTACGCCGAACTCCACGAAACGCTACCCGACGAGGCAAATGTTGAACCACAACTCATCACGGGCGAGGACGGTTCGCCGATGGTGGAGGCCGGGGTCACCTGGTGTGGCGATCATGCCGCTGGCGAAAAGGCACTCGCTCCGATGCTGGCTTTTCCAGGTCTCAAAGGGGGCACGTTGGGTCCGTGGTCGTATCGCGAAATTCAAACACAGTGGGACGGCGGCACGGCGCATGGACTTCAGTACTACCTCAAATCGGGCTTCCTGAAGGAACTCACGCCGGAAGCGATTGAAGTTATGGTCGAGTACGCACGAAGGGGTAACACAGGATCCTGGTTCCAGCACCTCGGCGGAGCCACCTCAAGAGTCGCGTCCGATGCAACGGCCTACGCGCATCGTGATGTCGCTTTCAATTTCGGCATGATGTATGCGAGCGACGACCCGGCACAAAATGAAGCCGGCATCGCGGCTGTTCGCGAGTATTACAAAGCCATGGAGCCACACTTCGCTGGTTTCTACACCAACTTAAACGACGACACAGAGCAAAAGACCTGGGGTAACTACGGCTCGAATTATCCGCGACTGGTTGAGCTCAAGAACCAGTACGACCCAAGCAACCTGTTCCGGCTTAACGCAAATATCAAGCCAGGTTAGATCAATACTATCAGTGGTACTTCTTTAACAGGCTTTGATTCGAGAGAACCCGGATGGTCAGCTTATTGGATGAACGCCTACCGAATGCAGCAATTATTATCCACAATTCTATACGAGGAAAAACAATGCACAAAATTATTGGCACAATCAGCGCACTTTTGCTGACTCTGACGGCGGGCGTGGCAACTGCCGATTCGCTTGAATTGGCGGATGGCTCCGTCCTGGAAGGCGATTTTGTTGGCAGCAGCAATGGAATCGTCATGTTCAATACTGGTGGCTCCATTGAGGCGTATCCCGAAAGCCAGGTCGTCGGAATTTACTTGAGCGAGGGCGTCGCGACGGCACAATCGTATGCGGCTTCACCCGATGCGTCAGCCGTGACCGTGCCGGCCGGAACCCGCCTTGTCATCAGAATGGCCGATTCCGTGGACACCAAGAAACATAAGGCGGGGCATAAGTTTCGCGGCCAGCTCGAGGGCGCGTTGGTCGTTAACGGCGTTACTGCGGCACCCCGCGGCACCATTCTTTACGGGGTGCTGCTCTCTTCAAAACAGTCCGGCCGGGCGGCGGGTTCATCATCCATGTCAATGGAGTTCACCGACATCATGATCAACGATCAGCTGTTTCCGATTGCAACGGAAACGCTGGCGGCACAGTCGGGTAACGAGGCTGGGAAAACAGCGGGGCGAACCGCCAGGGCAGCGGCAATAGGTGGTCTTGTCGGCGGCAGTTCCGGTGCGAAGAAAGGTGCCAAAGTCGGCCTCGGCGCGTCCATCTTAACGAGTGGCTCCAGCATCAATGTTCCGGCAGGTACTTTGCTGGAAACCACGTTGCGGACACCACTGCGTATTGACTAGCCAGTTTCAAAAACCGTAGCCCACGGCCAAATGCGCGCGTGACAACCGCACATAGCGCCAAACCAACAGCACCGCGGCTACGGACAAACCGACAATAAACGCTCCCCAGGTGTATGCCGGTGGCGCTTTATAGGTTACGGCCGCAAGGTACGCGAGCGGGAATGCGAGCACCCAAAAAGCAAATGTGTTGATCACCATCGGCCAGCGTGTGTCCTTGTACCCTCGCAATGCGCCTGCCGAACCAATTTGCACACCATCGGCAATCTGGAAAATTGCCGCCATCAACAACAGGTTAACTGCAATACTCGTAACCGACGGATCATTGGTGTAAATGCTCACAACGACATCCCGAAAGAGCAGCATGAATGCTGCCGAACAGCTCATGAACAGGCCGCAGACCAAAATTCCGAATCCTCCGCTGAAACGGGCCGCTTGCACATTGCCCGCGCCGAGCGCATGACTAACCCTGATCGTAATCGCCGAACTCAGCGCGAGCGGAATCATGAACATGGTCATCGCAAAATTAATCGCTACCTGGTGAGCGGCGGCGATCGATGCGCCACGGGTACCCATTAGCACTGATACGGCATTGAACAGACCGGCCTCTGCCGTAATCGTGACCGCGATCGGTACGCCGAGGACCAGTATTTCCTTCAGGACGTCGGGGCGTACGGGGGAAATTCGGGAAAATATCTGTAGCGTTCGATATCTCGGGCTCCGCATCATGTAAATGGCGAGCGCGATCATGATCAGCCACATGGTTATTGCGCTGGCGTATCCACACCCTACTGCACCCAGGGCGGGTGCACCGAAATGACCGTACATCAGCACCCAGTTCAGGAACACATTCACGACGAGTGAAAATACCGATGCGTACATGATCGGTTTTGTTTCGCCAATTCCTTCGGAAGTAAACCTCAGTGCCAGAAAAATAAAAATCGCGGGCCCGCCCAGAACAATCGCGCGGACATAACCGTTGGTCAGGTCTCGAAACCCGGGATCAATACCGATCGCATCAAGGAACGGCCCTACAAACCGGAAGACGATAAAAATCAGCGCTATCGCCACGAAAATCCCGAGGTAGATTCCCTGCCGCGTGTAGCGGCCAATGAGTTCGGGGTTGCCGGCACCGTAATGTCTGGCGGCAATAGGCGAGATCGCCATCAATGTGCCAAGGCAGATCGTGAACCCGAAAAACCAGATGCTGCCGCCGATAGCAACTGCCGCGAGTGATTCGGCTCCCAGTCGTCCTGCCATCACTGCGTCCGCGAAATGCATGCCCGCAATTGACAGGTTATTGATGATCAATGGAGCAGCAAGCCCGAGCAAGCCCCGCATCTCCTGTCGCCAGTTACCGCTTCTAAACATTCTGCCAAATCACAATTGTTGGAGCGCTCCTCGGAGCGCGATTGCCGCTCGCGGCGCAATATTGTGCAATTTACCGCAATCGCGCCTCAAGAGGCGCTCCGAAGTAGCCGCCTATTCAGAATCAGTGCCCGAATAGTGTAAAGTTGCCCCCGCACACCAGCTCAAACTATCTGTTCGGAGACGCGTATGTTGCATGATGGTCGATCTAATCGGGTTGCTGTTGTCGGGGGTTCACGTATTCCCTTCTGCAGGGCGCACTCGATCTATCGGGACTGTTCCAGTCAGGAATTGATGGCCGCCGCCTTGTCGGGGGTCGTTAACAAATTCGATATCAAGGGCCAGACCCTGGGAGAAGTGGCGCTTGGCGCTGTCATCAAGCACTCCCGTGACTGGAACCTGGCACGCGAATCGCTCATCGATGCGGGATTATCGCCGCGCACGCCGGGCCTCGATTTACAGCGTGCCTGCGGCACCAGCCTCGAAGCCTGCGCGATCATCGCCAACAAGATTTCATTGGGCCAAATTGACTCCGGCATCGCGGGGGGCGTCGATTCCATCAGTGATGCGCCCGTCGTCTACCCGGACGATTATCGGCGAATCCTGCTCGATGTCGTTCGGGCGCGCTCAATCATTCAACGCATCACACCTTGGTTCCGTTTGCGCCCCAAACATTTCGTACCTGAACTTCCGAGCGTCATAGAGCCCCGCACCGGTCTTACAATGGGCGAAAGTACGGAACTCATCGCCAGGGAATGGGATGTGCAGCGTGAACATCAGGACCAGCTCGCTCTTTCCAGTCACGTGAAAGCAGCCAATGCGTATGACGCCGGATGGTACGACGACCTCGTCATCCCTTTCCTCGATTGTGAGGAAGACAACAACATTCGTCGCGACTCCACATTCGAAAAGCTGTCAGAACTAAAGCCTGCGTTCGACAAGAGTGAGGACGGCACGCTGACGGCGGGCAACAGTACACCATTGACGGACGGCGCCGCCGCCGTATTACTTGCATCGGAAGACTGGGCTCGCCTGAAGAATCTTTCAATCTCTGCATACCTTACCTTTGTAAAAGCAGGCGCAGTCGATTTCGTCAATGATGAAGGATTGTTGATGGCGCCAGCTTATGCCGTATCCGACATGTTGAAAGATGCCGATCTGCGTTTGCAAGATTTTGATTTTTACGAGATTCACGAGGCGTTCGCTGCTCAAACGATTGCAACACTCAAAGCGTGGCAATCTGAAAAATTCTGTCGCGAAAAACTCGGCCGCAACCAGGCGATGGGGCCGCTCGATTTGGCAAAACTCAATGTCAAAGGTGGCAGCATCGCGATCGGCCATCCGTTTGCAGCCACCGGCGCACGCATCGTTGGCACGATGGCCAAATTGCTGAGCGAGAAAGGCTCCGGTCGCGGGCTCATATCGGTTTGCACAGCGGGTGGCATGGGTGTTACCGCAATCATGGAAGCCAAATAGAGAATCGGTAGGAGGGCCTTAAGGCCCGAATCAGGGCTATGACCCCGATCGGCTTTTGCGCCGCAGACTACGCAGCGCCTGGTCGATTCTGGATTTCGCCTGGGCCGTCACGCCGCCGCGTTTGTACTCAGCGACGACAAATGTCTCAACTTTCGAAACGATATCGTCGATGTCCGCACCCCCAAATGCAGCGGAACGATCCAGATTGCCCGGCGCACTCTTCAATGCGCCAAAAAGGTTGATCCAATGCTCGCTCTGCTTGCCGACAACGAGCAAGTTGTAAAACTGCGGACCAGGCCTGCCATTTTTGCTGCTCATTACGCTGAGCACAGCAGCGACGATTGACGCCGGCAGTAAGACGAGATCACGAAATCCGTCAACCAGAAGCTTGAATTGCAGCACCGCAAGATCGCGAAACAAGATCCATCTCGGCGAATGTTGATGGGCGTTATCAGCAGGTGTTTCCATTAGCTTATTCACATGACAATTTTCAATCAAGACAAGGGATTATAGCTCCCCCGCTGGCGCCGGACTGACCTTTGGTTTAGTGTTACGCGGAGTGACACCGGGTTCTCTGGGTTATGCCGACGTTTGAATCTTCACCGCAATACGAACACGGGGTGCCTGAGTCCTTAGGCGTCCTTCTGGTCAATATTGGCACGCCGGATGCTCCGACTCCGGCTGCTGTGCGACGCTACCTGCGGCAATTCCTTGGCGATCCGCGCGTTATCGAATACCCGCGCGTGCTGTGGTGGCTTGTTCTGAATGGCGTCATTCTGCTGATTCGGCCATCTCGATCGGCACGCGCTTATGAAAAGATCTGGACCGAGCATGGATCGCCGCTGCTACTGCACTCCCAGGACATCGTGTCGGCCGTACAGAACCAGGTTTCAGCGCGCCTTTCGGGTGTTACACGGGTCGAGCTCGCCATGACCTACGGCAATCCTTCAATCCAGTCCGGCCTCGAGCGGCTACACGCAGCCGGCGCGCGGCGGATCATCGTGTTGCCGCTATTCCCTCAGTATTCGGGTACGACAACTGCAGCCGTGTTTGATTCCGTGTCCGCGGCGCTCAGGAGCCGCCGTTGGATTCCCGAGTTTCGATTAATCAATCATTACCATGATGCGCCGGGTTATATTGCCGCACACGCAGCCAATATCCGTGATCACTGGGAGCAGAACGGCAAAGGTGACAAGCTCATATTTTCGTTTCATGGTCTGCCGATCAGCACTATAGAGAAAGGTGATCCATACTTCTGCCAATGCCAGAAAACGGCACGGCTTATCGCATCGTCACTCGATCTCGACGAGGACGACTGGACGATCACGTTTCAATCACGGGTCGGTCGCGAAGAATGGTTACGGCCTTTTACGGATGAGGTACTAAAGAATTTTGGGCGTAACAAGCTTGCACGTGTTGATGTCGTATGTCCGGGATTCGCGGTTGACTGCCTCGAAACACTGGAAGAGATCGCGATTCGCTACGCCAGCTTGTTTACCGAATCGGGTGGCGGCGCTCTCAACTATATTCCCGCACTGAATGCCCGCGACGATCACATAGCGTTCCTCACCCGACTGATCGAGAGAAACGCCGCCGGCTGGCCTGAATCATCGCCGGACTGGACCGCCAGCGAATCCGCGCGCGAACTCGACAAGTCGCGACAGCGTGCGCTCGCAGCTGGGGCCTCTCGGTGAGCAGTCTCGGTCGCTATCTCGAGTTCAGCGTGCACGCGCCGGATATCATCGACTCGCTGGGCTTTTACAAGTTGCTCGGCTTCACCGAGCTCCAGATCGGCAATGTCTGGTCACACAAATATGCCGTCGTCAGCGATGGTATTTTGTGCATCGGCTTGCATGACCGTGAGTTCGACTCGCCATCGATTACGTTTGTGCAGCAAGATCTCGCGAAACATGCGCGTTCAATGACTGACCATGGCTTCGATTTCGAAATCCTGCGACTCGACGAGGACATGTTCAACGAACTCGGGCTCAAAGACCGCGACGGACACATGGTCACAATGCTCGAAGCCCGCACCTTCACGGGTGGCGACGAGTTCGACAACGACTCCGCTTGCGGAACCTGGTTCGAGCTGTCGTTGCCCTCGCGTGACGCCGTCCGATCGGCACAATTTTGGGCGTCCGTTGCGCCGATCCTGTTACGCATGCGCGAGGAACCAACAACGCACATGCGTTTCGATGCCGGCGGTTTTGCGTTGGGGCTCTCAGAAAGCATCGCGATCGAGTCGCCATCGCTGTGTTTCAGGTGTCACGACAGGGAAGCGCTTCTTGAACTCATCGAGAAACACAAGTTCACACACGAGAAGTTTCCTGGCTATGAAGGCGCGTTCGTCGCATTAAAAGCACCCGAGGGGACCATGCTGTATGCATTCGACGAAGACTTTCTCGGCGAGAGCTACGAGGTCGCTGAGTCGGATGACATCAGTGAGTTCCCAAAGTAGGAGGGCCTACAACAACGCTCTGGTCAACGTCAGCGCCTGTTGGAGATATCCGCGCCCAAATAGATTGAGATGATTGAGCACATGGTAGAGCTGATACAGCTTTAGTCGTGCCTCGTGCCCCTGTTGCATTGGCCAACTTGAATTGTACGCCTCGTAAAACGTCTGGCCAAAACCACCGAACAATACTGTCATTGCGATGTCAGACTCGCGATCACCGTAATAGACCGCCGGATCAAAAAGGACGGGTTGCCCATCGACGTTTCCCCAGTTGCCGCCCCACAGGTCTCCGTGCAGCAGTGATACGGCTGGATCGTATTCGACAAACAATTTGTCCAGTTGCTCGCACAGCTGCGCACCAAGGTCTACTAACTCGCCACCGAAACCGTTGGCCGCCGCGAGTTCGAGTTGGAACTGAAGCCGGTGCTTGCGGAAAAACTCTATCCAGTCGGCCGATTGATCATTGCACTGCGGCGTCAAGCCGATCGTATTGTCGCGATGCCAACCAAATTTTTTCTGCGTATGACGATGCAATTCGGCAAGTTGTTGACCGAGGACACGTTCCGTCTCAACGGCCGGTCGACTGAACACAAGTTTCTCGAGGGAAATATAGCTTTGGCCATTGGTTATGCCGACATCGATCACGTCAGGCACACGAATCGCGCTTGCGGACCTCAATTCGGCCAGCCCATCGGCCTCGGCCTCGAACATTGCGAGCGCCGACTCCGGAGCGGTTTTGGTAAACACGTCTGTCATTGTTGGAGCGCTCCTCGGAGCGCGATTAATAATGCCTCTTGAGGCGCGATCGCGCTCCGAGGAGCGCTCCTACAGCTCAATCGCAACTTAAGTCGGAGATGCGCTCTGCCTGACGGCGCAGCGAAACACCGATATCGGCTTCGTCAAACAGTGCGTTGATATCGCCAAGCTTGGGACGCGAGCGTTGCATCGACGTTTCAGGGTCATCGATCGGCGCATCGCAGGCAATGCCCGTTAATCGACGCGCAAGCAAGGCATCTTCCTTGTGGGCTGCAAGTTTCTCGCCCAGCGTCTTCGAGCCGCGAACATTGACCTCATGTACTTTGTCGAGATTGCTGTAAATCTCTTCGAGGCTGCCAAAGCGCTCAAGCAACACCGTCGCTGTCTTTTTACCGACACCCGGTACGCCTTTGATATTGTCAACCGCGTCTCCGGCCAGCGCCAGGAAATCAGCGATCTGCTCCGGCAGCACGCCGAACACGTCTCGCACCTGGTCGTATCCGATTTTCCCCCTGCCGGCATAATCCCAAAAAATGTCGTCTTCTGTGATCAGCTGAGCAAGATCTTTGTCACGAGTCACGATTGTTGACGGGCGATTCATCCTGCGGCCATGTTCGACCAGCGTACCAATAAGATCGTCGGCTTCGTAGCGCGGACTCCCGCACTCCATGAGCCCCAGTGCCCGCGTGAACCGTCGGCACTGCCCAAACTGCCGCTTCAGATCATCCGGCGCCGGATCGCGATTCGCTTTGTACTCCGGGTAGATCTCCGTGCGAAATGATGACGACGAACTTTCATCGAATAACACCGCGATGTGCTCGGGATTAACCTGCTCCATGAAATCGCCAAGAAAACGGCAGAAGCCGTACAACGCATTAACCGGATTACCTTCCTTGTCGAGCATGTCATCCGGCATCGAGTAATAGGCACGAAACACATAAACACTGGCGTCAATCAAATATTGCACAGGCTGATCGGGGTCAGAGCCCTTTTCTTTGAAAAGGGCTCTGACCCCTATTCATGGAAGTGGACTTCGATAATCTCTTCACCGTCTGCGAGATGATCGGTCAACCGCGCGTGCAGCGGGCTCGAGCGTGGAATGTGCGCAAGCAGATATTGCATCTGGTCGGCAAGAACACGCCGACCTTTGAGATATATGTACTCAGCATACGTCGGTGTAAACGGTACAGCGACCAACTGCATCGTCGCCTGTTCTGGCGTGCGGCCGCCCTTGTAGTTGTTGCAGCGCCGGCACGCCGTTGCAACGTTGTTCCACGTGTCACCACCACCGCGCGATATCGGTGTGATGTGATCGCGCGTCAGATCGCGCGTTGGGTATCGCATCGCACAATACAAACACAGGTTTGCGTCGCGCTTGAACAGCGTGCGATTGTTCAGAGGAGGAACATACTTGTCGCGATTGCGCGCGAGGCCCTTACTAGTGCCGTGCGTCGCGATGATCGAATTGACATCGATCTTGCTGCGGTTGCCGTCAAAACTACTGTAGCCGCCGAACACCGTGTACAGAAGTGTGCCGCAGTCGTACGCCACCTGCTCAGCATGGTACAGCCGAACTGCCTCTCGATAGTCAATCCACTCGAGCGGCATCCCGGCTATATCCGTTCGCAGCACTTGCTGCGAGATATCTGTAGCGATTCCTGCAAGCATCGGCTCACCCCGTCGCGCATCGCACGACCTCAGCGTTCCGAGTTTAGAGTGCTTTCAGTACCGCGTCGAGGCTGTCTTTCGCATCCCCGAACAACATTCGCGTATTTTCTTTGAAGAACAGGGGGTTCTGCACGCCCGCGTAACCGGTCGCCATGCTGCGCTTGAGCACAATCGTCGTTGCCCCCTTCCAGACTTCGAGCACTGGCATGCCTGCGATCGGACTGTCCGGTTCCTCCTGCGCCGATGGATTGACGATATCGTTCGCCCCAATCACGATAGAAACGTCGACATCCGGGAAATCGTCGTTGATTTCATCCATCTCGTAAACGATGTCGTACGGCACTCTCGCCTCTGCGAGTAATACGTTCATGTGCCCGGGCATGCGCCCTGCAACCGGGTGAATGCCGAAGCGCACATTGACCTTCCTATCCCGAAGGACACGAGTCAGCTCATTGACTGTGTGCTGCGCCTGCGCGACGGCCATGCCGTAACCCGGAACGATCATGACCTCTTTCGCACCAGCGAGAATCGCAGCTGTTTCCTGGGCTTCAATCGGCATGACCTCACCTTGCTGTTCGTCGCTACCCGACGCGACCGTACCACCGCCGGTACCGAACCCGCCCGCGATCACCGCGAGGAATTTTCGATTCATTGCCCGGCACATGATGTAACTCAAAATTGCGCCACTCGAACCCACCAGGGCGCCGGTCACGATCAGCAGGTCATTATTCAACATGAAACCTGTTGCCGCTGCGGCCCAACCCGAGTAACTGTTCAACATCGACACCACGACCGGCATATCGGCGCCACCTATCGCCATGACCATATGCATGCCGAACAGCAACGCGATGGCAGTCATGATAATCAATGGTTCCATACCGCCGCCCGCGGCCGACTGGATGACGAATTCGCGGCCAAACCAGATAGCGCCGACCAGCAGCGCCAGGTTGAACCAGTGACGTCCGGGCAGTGTCAGGGGCTTGCCGCCAATACGTCCACTCAATTTACCGAACGCGATCACAGAACCGGAAAACGTCACAGCACCGATCAGGATGCCTAGATAGGTTTCGATGTCGTGAATCGTCAACTCGACGCCCGCCAGATGCACGATCGGGTCCATGAAGTTCGCGAAACCGACGGCAACGGCCGCGAGTCCGACAAGACTGTGTAAAACGGCGACCAGCTCCGGCATTTGCGTCATTTGCACGCGTCGCGCGAGAAGTATGCCGATGCTGCCACCGATCACGAGTGCGCCCAGCAGCATTGCGTATTGTTGCGTGACGACACCGAGTATCGTCGCCAGCAATGCGATCGTCATGCCTGCAATACCGAACCAGTTGCCGCGTCGCGCCGTCTCCGGGCTCGAGAGCCCACTCAGGGCGAGAATGAAGAGTACCGTCGCAGCGATGTACGACACAGTAACGATGCCTGCGCTAATCATGTCGACCTCACTTCCTGAACATTTCAAGCATGCGACGTGTGACAGCAAACCCGCCCGCGATGTTGATGCTTGTTATTAATACCGTCGCCGCCGCAATCCACATGATCAAAGCGTTGTCGGAGCTGATTTGCATTAGCGCACCAATGACGATGATGCTCGATATCGCATTAGTCACACTCATCAACGGCGTATGCAGCGCCGGCGAAACATTCCAGATCACCATGTAGCCGACAAAGCAGGCCAGCACGAACACCGTAAAGTGCGCCATGAACGAAGGCGGAGCAACGGCGCCCAACCCAAGCAACGCAAGTCCGCCCACGACAACCGCCACAATCGGCCCGATAACCGACGGTTTCTCCGCGGCGGGCACCGGAGCAGGGGCTTCAGCCGGTTTTGGCGGTGCCGCCGACAGTTTCGGCGCCGGCGGTGGCCAGGTCGTCTCTCCATCCTTACAGACCGTCACGCCGCGAATGACTTCGTCGTCCATATTGACGTCGATCTCGCCGTTTTTCTCAGGGCTCAGCTCGGTCAACAAGTGGCGAAGATTCGTCCCATACAACTGGCTTGCCTGGGCAGCCAGCCGGCTGGGCAGATCCGTATAGCCGATAATTGATACGCCGTTGCGGACGACGACCTTGTCGGCCTCAGTCAGCTCGCAGTTACCACCCTGCTCGGCGGCAAGATCGACGACCACGCTGCCATCCCTCATCGAAGCAACCATGTCGGCCGTAATCAACCTTGGCGCAGGTTTTCCGGGAATCAACGCCGTTGTGATGATGATGTCCACGTCCCGGGCCTGCTCCGCAAACAACGCCATCTCGGCTTCGATAAACTCCGGGCTCATGGTTTTGGCATAACCGCCTTCGCCCGCCCCATCTTCGTCCTCATCGAATTCGAGCATGAGAAAATCGGCATCCATGCTCTCAACCTGTTCCTTGACCTCCGGTCGCGTGTCGAACGCGCGCACGACCGCGCCCATGCTCTTGGCCGTACCGATCGCCGCAAGCCCGGCGACGCCAGCACCGATCACGAGCACTTTTGCCGGTGGAACCTTGCCAGCCGCTGTGATCTGTCCAGTAAAAAAACGACCGAAATGTTGTGCCGCTTCGATAACGGCTCGATAGCCGCCAATATTCGCCATCGAGCTCAGCGCGTCCATTTTCTGTGCTCTCGAAATACGCGGCACGCTGTCCATCGCCATCACGGTGCCGCCGCTTTCCGTCAACTGCTTGAGCAACTCCGGGTTCTGCGCGGGCCACAGAAAACAGATCAACGTTTGATTCTCTTTCAGCAGAACCGCTTCAACGGTTTCCGGCGCGCGAACCTTAAAGATGATATCCGCCTGGCTCCAGAGATCCTCACTGGTTGCGACGATTTCGCATCCTGCTGCCTCATAAGCTTCGTTGGAATAACTCGCCCTGGCGCCTGCGTCTTTTTCTATCGCAACGTCAAATCCCATTCCGATGAGTTGCGACGCAACCTCGGGCGTCGTCGCAACGCGTCTCTCGCCCGCATGAATCTCTTTCGGTACACCGATCCTCATTAACCTGTCTCCGGCTCAACCTTTGCGGCGTACTCTATCAAAAAAGGACGCTCGCTAGCGTCCTTTTAGAGGACGCCTGCGAGCGTCCTTTTTTCGCGGCTGAAGCCGCTCCCACAAGCCGCTCCTACAGTTTAGTCCCGGGATGCCGCCTTCGGCCGCCGGTCCGTCGCACGATCGTGCAGTCGCCTGCGCTGTTCCGGGGAAAGCTTTCGAAACCGGTCCCGCAGTTGCTTGCGTCTTTCCGGTGACATGTCCTGGAAGCGGCGAAAGTTATCCTTTATGCGTCGTTGGTCGGCCGGTGACATCCTGTGGTACTCAGTGTAGCGCCTGCGAACCTGATCGCGCTGCTGATCCGTCAGGGTGCGCCAATGTTTGAAGCGCTGTTCCGAGGCGCTGCGCTCTGTATCCGACATGCGAGTCCAGCGATCAGCACCCACCGACAGCCGATTTTGCCGTTCCGCTTCAAACTGGTCCCAGCCATCGGCGTAAAGATTCAGCACCCTCTGCTGATCCTCGTTCAAGTTGTCCCACATGACGCCGTCGTTATCGGCAATCGCAACTCCCCAAACGAGTATGGCTGCGACTGCCATTGCGTATTTAACTTTCATCGTCTTTCTCCGTCGATTCTTTACCTTCCGGTGCGGGATCGCTCCGCTCCTCATTTTTAGCCCTTGTATCGGAATTGAACGAATCGCTGAATAACACCCAGTCCTCGTCCGAATTCTCCCAAAGCCCCAGGTACTCAATAAATTCCATCTCGGGCAATTCCTCGTCGGCTGCAACCATGAAACTGCAAACCAACAACATTGATCCAAACAGTGCTCGCCTAGCCAACATTACCGTTCATTTCCAGGTCGGATGCCTCAAGCCAACTGTAAAACTCGAGATCTTCAAGCATCTCGAGGCTCTCGCCCTCGAGCAGAATCTCGAAGTCGGCCACCAATTCGATCGGCAAATCAACAGACCCCGGACCGCGCATCACCATGACGGCAACGAGCGCCGCGGCAGCAACCCCGGTAGCCGGAATCCAGCGTCCCCATACGCCCACCGGTCGAGATCCCTGTAAGACATCGAGCGCCGCATGCCGGCCCTGGTTGAGTCGCGAAAGCGTCGCGGCATCGAGCCGATCAACGCTGTCGTCGAACAAATCCTTCGCCTTGTTTTCTCTTGGCTCGTTCATACCCAGTGTTCTCCTAACTTATCCCGCAACGTGTGTATCGCCCGGAAATAATGTGTCTTGACGCTACCGTCGCTGCACCCCATCGCAACGGCCGTTCCTGCAACATCAAGTCCTTCAAAAGTGCGCAGCATGAATGCTTCGCGTTGTCGCGCCGGCAAGGCCTGTATCGCTGTTTCCAGCCGCTGCATGGCTTCGCCCGTTTGCAACTCTTCGTCCGGCGTCCGGCCAGCAAGATCCGGTGCCTGTGCGACCGCGTCGTATTCATCGTCGCCCGAGCCACCACGGCCAAACCAGACCATCACGCGGTTACGAACTTTTTGCCGCCGATGCCAGTCGCGAATCCCGTTTTGCAGGATGCGATAGAATAACGGCGTCCATTCATCGTTCGGCCGCCCCGCGTAATTTTTGACGAGCTTGATCATTGCGTCCTGCACCAGGTCAAGTGCTTCGTCGCGATCGCGTACAGCGATCTCGGCAATACGCAGAGCACGTCGCTCAACGTCGGCAAGGAACTGATTAAGTTGGCTTTCGCGTTGCAGCGTGCATACCCTCGGCGATGATTCGCGAGTGCACGATACCGCAAAAACACCGACGCAGGCGCTCATACCGCGTCACTCCTTGTCCGCCTTACAGCATGATCCATTGTCGCAGTCCTCTTGACTCCACCACGCGGTCAAAAACGTGTCACTCTTAATATAACGCCGGGCGGAGCGTCCGGTTGACAACCCAGGGGATTCGATTTCACGCTGTATTATGTGAAATTATCATCGTTTAATCATTGTTTTTATTGGCTTTTTTGTGACCAAACCGACGATTCTAAAAGTTGCCGTCAACGTGCCACTATCGCGCCTGTTTGACTATCTGCCACCCGATGGCATTGCCGCAATCCAGCCCGGCTCAAGGGTCCTTGTGCCATTCGGCCGGCGTGAAAAGATTGGCGTCGTCATGGCACGGTCCGACAGCAGCGATTTGCCCACCAGCAAGATTCGGCATTGCCTGGCGACGCTCGAAGACGAGCCGGTACTGTCGACCGAGGACCTGCGGCTTATATCGTTTGCCAGCGACTATTATCACCACCCAATCGGCGAAGTTGTCGCAGCAGCACTGCCTGCAATGCTGCGGCGGGGCAAACCGCTGTTCCCAACTATGACTTTCGTTGCGATAAACGACTCAGGTGCTTCGGCTGATGTCGAAGACTTGGCTAGACGTGCGCCGCGCCAGGCCGAATTGCTTGAAACAATCCGCGACGCCGGCGGAAACGGCATCGATATCGATTCACTGACCGAATTGATACCGACCTGGCGACGCGCAGCCAAACCACTGTTGGAGAAAGGCTTGATTGTTCGCTTCGACGCGACCGCGGATGCCGAACCACCACAGTGCGACGTCGCAGCATCGCCTGGACCCGAATTGAATGATGATCAATGCGCCGCGGTCGCGATGCTTCGACAACAAAAGGGGTTCGCAACCTTTCTGCTCGACGGCGTTACCGGAAGTGGCAAGACTGAAGTGTATCTGCAGGTGATACGCGATGTGCTGGCCACCGAACGGCAAGTGCTGATTCTTGTGCCCGAGATTGGCCTGACGCCGCAACTGGTTGCCCGGCTGCGGCTGCGGCTCGGCATCGAGCCCGTAGTGCTGCATTCGAAACTCAATGATGCCGACCGACTAGCCGCATGGCGCAACGCGCGCCAGGGACTGGCGAAGCTCGTTGTGGGCACGCGGTCGGCTGTGTTTACGCCGATGCCCGATCTCGGGTTGATCGTCGTCGATGAAGAGCACGATCAATCTCTAAAGCAACAGGAAGGTCTGCGCTATTCTGCTCGCGACCTTGCGATCGTCCGCGCCAAGTACCGCGACGTCCGCATAATTCTCGGCTCAGCGACGCCTACCCTGGAATCACTGCAACATTGCCGCGACGGAAACTTCACGCAACTTCTGTTGCCCGAGCGTGCCGGTGGTGCCAAGCCCCCCTCCATGCGACTCGTCGATCTGAACCGTACCGCTGCCGCCGAAGGCTTGAGCGAACCACTTGCCACGGCCATCGAGGACCATATCGGCGCCGATGGGCAAGTGTTGTTGTTTCTCAATCGCCGCGGCTTCGCGCCAACCCTGATCTGCGCGGCCTGCAGCCACATCGCAGAGTGCGAGCGATGCGATTCTCGGTTAACCGTGCACGCACGAGATCGCTCCTTGCGCTGCCATCATTGCGGTGCCAGTAAGGCGTTGCCTGAACAGTGCCCGGAGTGCGGTGCCGCCGTGAAACCACTCGGCGAAGGAACCGAACGACTCGAGGAGGCGCTGGTGCGGCGATTCCCCAACCACCGGGTCCGGCGAATTGACAGCGACAGCACACAGCAAAAAGGAGCGATGGAGGAAGCATTGGCTGCGGCAGAACAGGGCGAAGCCGACATACTCATTGGCACGCAAATGCTCTCGAAGGGTCATCATTTTCCGAAGCTGACGCTCGTCGGCATCATCAACGCGGACCAGGGATTATTTGGTACCGATTTCAGGTCCAGCGAACGACTCGCGCAGTCGATCGTCCAGGTAGCAGGCCGCGCCGGCCGCGAATCGCGACCGGGTGTGGTCTTGATTCAAACCGCATTCCCGGACCACCCGTTTTGGCAGCGCCTGATCACCGGGGGCTATCAACGGGCCGCAAACGAGTCTCTGGCAGAGCGGGAGGACTCCCGTTGGCCGCCCTTCACCCGCCTCGCACTGATTCGCTCTGCCGCACACAAGCAACAAGATGCGCTCGCTTTTCTGCAACGCGCCACTGAACTCATCCGGGTTGAAAAGCCGCAGCATCTTCGTGTGCTGGGTCCTGTCAACGCGCCGATGGCGCGCAAGGCCGGCCGTTACCGGGCACAGCTATTGATCCAAAGCGGCGATCGCAAGTCGTTGCATACCCTGCTGGCAATACTGCGGCCCGCTCTAGAGGCGGAGCCAACCGCACGCAAGGTTCGCTGGTCAATCGACGTCGATCCGATTGAGTTGTTTTAATGTAGAATCGCCGGCTCGCCGATGAAATCCATAGTCGCAAAACTTGTCCAGGAAGCTCTCGCCAAACTGCCTGAGCTTGCCGACGCCACTGCCGATCTGTCGCTCGAAACGACGGTCGAGCGAACCCGTGATCCCAGCCATGGTGACTTCGCAACCAATGTCGCAATGCGGCTCGCGAAATCAGCCGGTAAGAACCCACGCGAACTCGCCGCAATCCTGGTGGACTCGCTGCCGGCAAGCGACGCGGTCGACAAAGTGGCGATTGCCGGTCCTGGCTTCATAAACTTTCATTTGAGCGCAACGGCGTTTCATTCCGAGATCGAATCCATTCTCGAGCAGGGCAACGACTATGGACGACAAGCCGCGAAAGAGTCGCCGCGTATCCTGCTCGAATTCGTCTCGGCAAATCCGACCGGCCCTTTGCATGTCGGCCACGGTCGACACGCTGCGTACGGCGCGACTGTCGGTAATTTGCTCGAGGCAGCCGGGTCCAACGTCGATCGTGAATATTACGTTAACGACGCCGGCCGGCAGATGGATATTCTCGCACTCAGTGTCTGGCTTCGCTGGCTGGAGACGCAAGGAACGAGTATTGCTTTCCCCAAGGCCGGATACCGGGGCGAGTACATTCGGGACATTGCAGTTACGATCGAGACGACAGGCCTCACCAGGATAGACGCCGATGTAGTGCTCGACGGCGTGCCCGCCGACGAGCCCGACGGTGACAAGGAAGCGCATATCAGCGCGCTGATCGACCGGGCCAAATCACTGCTTGGTATCGAAAGTTTCGAGAACCTGCGCCAACAGGCAGTCGATCCTATCCGGCAGGACATCGAAGACGATCTCGCTGAATTCGGCGTCACTTACGACAACTGGTACTCGGAACAGAGCCTGACCACAACCAATCGCATCAACGATGCTCTTGCCGTACTTCAGGAACGCGGCATGTTGTATGAAAAGGACGGTGCAACCTGGTTTCGCGCTGAACAATTCGGCGACGAAAAAGATCGCGTTGTCGTTCGCGAAAATGGCGCCAAGACCTATTTCGCCTCCGATATCGCGTATCACTTCGACAAGCGTGAACGTGGTTACGATCACCTGATCGATATTCTCGGCTCCGATCATCATGGCTACGTTGCACGCATCGGTGCCGGACTCGATGCGATGGGTTATTCGGCCGATGATCTCCAGGTCGAACTCATGCAGTTTGTCGCGTTGTATCGAGGTGACGAGAAACTTGCGATGTCGACGCGCTCAGGGGAGTTCGTGACCTTACGCGAATTGCGAAAAGAAGTTGGCAACGACGCTGCCCGTTTTTTCTATGTGATGCAATCGAATGATCAACACCTCGATTTCGATTTAGAGCTTGCGAAGAGCCACTCCAACGATAACCCGGTGTATTACATTCAGTATGCACACGCACGTATTGCCAGCGTTTTTCGGCAACTTGAGGGGAAGTCACTGGTCTTCGATGCGGGCAATGGCCGTGACAACATGGCGTCACTGACCGAACCGCAAGAGAAAGCGCTCATGACGTCGCTCAGCCGTTATCCCGAAGTAATTCTGCTGGCTGCTAATAATCTCGCGCCACAACATCTCGTGCATTTCTTACGCGACCTGGCGAACGATTTCCACACGTATTACAACGCGCACGCGTTTATCGTTGACGACGCCGCGTTGCGGAATGCGCGGCTAACATTAGTTCTGGCGACTCGAATCGTCATCGCAAATGGATTGACAATACTCGGCGTCACCGCGCCGGAGAAAATGTAGTGGCGAAACGCAGGAAGCAGCAATACCCGGGTTGGATGTGGATGTTGTTCGGACTGTCAATCGGGTTATCCGTGGCATTCGCTGTGTACCTCAAGGACCGCGGCCCGACGGCCGAGCCGCCGACTCCACAGCCCGCAAGCTTGCAGAGCGCTCTGGACGACAATGCGGAGCTTGTCGTCAGCCAGCCCGAAGAATCGCCAAAGGAGAGGCGGTTTTCCTTCTACGACATCTTGCCGAATTTCGAACTCGTCATCCCGGAGAAGGCACCCGATATAGCGGCTGACTATGCGCCGCAGGCTGTCATAGAGCCCGGCGTGTATGTCCTGCAGGCGGGTTCATTTTCCACGAACGTGGATGCCGACCGGCGCCGCGCGGAACTTGCCCTCCAGGGAATCGAGTCACACATCCAGCGCGTCAAGGTTAACGACAAGAACTTCCATCGGGTGCTGATCGGGCCAACCGACGATCTCGATGAACTCAACCTGTGGCGCAGCCGATTGCGCGCAGCGAAAATCGACATTTTCCGCATCCGGCTCAGTGACTAGCTATTCACGGATAAGTGCTTTTCTGGCGTTTTTCGCGCTAACCGCGTGTACATCTACGCCCACACAAGAAGATCCACCGTCAACGGAACCTGTCGTCGAACCCATTTATCAGCATGCCACGCCGAGCAAGAGTGATTTTCGCATCAGCATCGCCGCAGTCGGCGACATGATGATCGGCACTGACTATCCCGAAAACCATTTACCGGACGATGATGGCGTCAGCTTTCTCGACGCCGTAGCACCTATTCTGTTATCCGCCGATATCGCATTCGGCAATCTCGAAAGCGTTCTCGCCGATGGCGGCGAGCCTGGCAAGACTTGTAAAAACCTTGCTGCTTGCTACCTGTTTCGCTCACCGACGCGCTACGCGAATCACTATCGTGACGCGGGATTTGATGTCCTTAGTCTAGCCAACAACCATGCGCGCGATTTCGGCGAAGACGGGCGCACGGCAACGATGCAAGCGCTTGACGCAGCCGGCATTTATCACTCGGGCCGTGAGGGAGAATTTGCCAGCTTCGATATCAACGATACGAAGGTCGCCGTACTCGCGTACGCGGTGACAGTAGAGTCGAACATGATGCTCGACTACGAGCTCGCCGAGCAGACCGTCGCAGAATTCGCCGAATCACACGACATCGTCATTGTTTCCTTTCATGGCGGCGCCGAGGGCGCGGCCATGATGCATGTCCCTTTTGCCGAGGAAGAATATTTCGGAGAACCTCGTGGCGATGTCGCGCTCTTTGCCCGCTGCATGGTGGATGCGGGAGCCGACCTCGTCGTGGGCCATGGCCCGCACGTTCTTCGTGGCATCGAGCTTTACAAGGACCGGCTGATCGCCTACAGCCTGGGCAATTTCGCGACCTACTACGGCATCAGCGTCGAGGGCGTCAAAGGTATTGCGGCAATTTTGCTGGCGACTCTCGATGGCGACGGCCGCTTTATCGAAGGGGAAATTATTTCAACCGTTCAGCTACGCCCGGACGGTCCGAGCATCGACGACGAACAGCGTGCGCTCAACCTGATGCGCGGCCTCAGCATCGAGGACTTCGGTAACCCGGGCCTGACGTTCCTACCTGATGGTAGATTGCTTCCTGCAAACTATTGATCTGCGATCGGCGTATTCCTTATCGAAATGGCTCGCTACGCTGCGCTTTATTTCCGATTAAGAACACCCCGATCGCAGATCAATCCTCGGCAAGCGACCATGGACGGGATGTTCATCGACCGAAGTAAAGCGCAGCGAAGCGAGCCATGAGGGAGAGGAATATCCCGTCCATGGTCGCCGCCGGTTAATCTTCCGCAGTCACCGATTTGAAATCGACACCGAGTGCGCGCAGCTTCCGATAAAGATGTGTCCGTTCCATGCCGACGCGTTTCGCAAGTTGACCAACCTTTCCATCGCAGAGCACCAGTTGCTGTTGTAAATAGGCACGCTCAAAATGCTCGCGGGCTTCTCGCAGTGGTAACGACAACAGATCCTGTTTTACGAGCGGCTCATTTACCGGCGTGCGGGCACCGATATCTGCTTCGACTTCCTCGAGCGTCAGATCGCCCTCGCCGTTTGCAAGCAACAGCCGGCGCACCAGGTTCTTGAGTTCGCGTACATTGTCGGGCCACGGATAATTTCGCAGCCGATTCTGCGCTGCAACACTGAATCGCCGGAAAGACAGACCCTCCGATTCGACGAACTTGTCAACGTAAGAGGCAAGCAACTCCGGTACATCCTCTGAGTACTCGCGAAGCGGCGGTATACGAAGCGGCAGCACACTCAGATTCGCAACGAGATCGCGCCGCAAACCGCCCTTTTCAAGACTGGCCTCTTCGTCAACCCCAGCCGTTGCCACGATTCGCGCATCGAGCCGAATCGTTTCACTACTACCGGCACGCCTGAAGCTTTGATCCTCAAGCACCGCCAGCAAAATTTTCTGCGCGGTAGCGTTCAGGTCGGCCAGCTCATCAATGATGAGCGTACCGCCAGCCGCACGCTCAAATGCGCCGGCGTGAATCTCGCCGTCAACTTCACTGCCAAGCAACTGCTCTTCGACGTTGCTCTCGGTCAGCGATGCCGCCGTGACACTGATTAGCGGTCCGTCCGCCCGTTTGCTCAACGCATGCAGGTAACGCGCGAATGCACCTCGACCCGTACCTGGCTCACCGCTCAACAACACCGGCGCATCATGCTGAGCGTACTGCTGCACCTTCTCACGCAAGTTTTGCATCAGTTTACTGCGGCCCACCGGTGCCATTAGCGACGGCAATAGGCGGCGTGCCATCGACCCTTGCTTGTCGGACGACTCGAGCGCCGCCTCTACCGTGCGCAATAATTTCGCCAGCGATAATGGTTTTTCAATAAAGTCGAATGCACCGAGTCGGGTTGCTTCAACAGCTGTATCGACGGTGCCATGTCCCGACATGATCACGACCGGACAGGCGAGATCGCCATCATCGGACCACTCTCGTAACAATGTGATGCCGTCTGTATCGGGCATCCAGATGTCCAGTAGAATCAAATCGAAATTTTCGTCCGCACGAGCAGACCGTGCCTCTTCGGCGTTCGCGGCGGCGGTTACACCGTAACCTTCGTCGGACAAAATTTCTTGAATTAAGGCCCGAATGTCGGCCTCGTCGTCGACTACCAACACATGAGAAGTACTCATGCTTTCTCCCTCCTTTGCTCGGCACGTCCAGGTGCTCTTGCAATCATTGCTTCGCGTGCCGCCTCATTGAGCGGCAGACGGATACTTATAACGGCGCCGCCTTTCTGGTTGTTGTACGCCCGAATTGTGCCAACGTGCTCTTCAACAAGTTTTTTGACGATCGCAAGACCCAGCCCCGTCCCCTTCGGCTTGGTTGTTACATAAGGGTCGAATACCTGGGTGAGCGAGCTCTCCTTGAAGCCTGGCCCGTTGTCCTCAACTTTGATCTGCATGATTTCAACGCCTGCGATTTCTGCTGCACTCACGTGAACATCGATACGACCGTCGGTCGCGTTTTCGAGTGCCTCTATCGAGTTGCGCACAAGATTGTGGAGTATCTGCCGAACACGTCCCATGTCCGCATCAATTTGCGGCATCGACGGGTCCGAAGTCAGCACGATGTCAACGCCGCTCTCCTGCGCGCGATACAGGTCGACCACTTCATGCACAAGCATGTCCATGCTGAACTGCCCGATATCCATATCCGGCGCTCGCGCATAGTCACTGAATGCATTGACCATCTCTTTCATCGCTTCAACCTGCTGCACGATCGTGTGCGTTGCACGATCAAGAATCTGCGCCTCATCAGGGTCCATTGTCCCCAGATACTTGCGGCGCAGTCGTTCAGCCGATAATCGAATCGGTGTCAGCGGGTTCTTGATCTCATGCGCGAGACGACGCGCGACCTCGCCCCACGCCGCGTCGCGCTGTGCCTGCAACAACGCAGTGATGTCATCGAAAACGATGACATATCCAGCCGCGTGATCCTTATCGCCTGGCAGCGCTGTACACGCGCAGCTCAGGACTCGTCGGCCGACTTCACCGCGCAACACGATTTGCTCTCGCCATTCCGTTTCACCGGCTCTCAGGTGCACTTGCGCGACGTCAACGAACTGTTCGAGTAGCGGGTGCCCCTTGGCCACATCGGCCAGATTTTGGCCAACACAATTTTCGAGATCCACATCCAGAATCGCGCCGGACGCCTGGTTCGCCGTGCGTATTCCTAAGTCCGACTCGAGCGCGACAACGCCCGTCGACAACCTGTCGAGAATGACTTCGAGTTTGGTGCGCTCGGCTTCGACCAGCGCTTGCGACAGGCTGGCCTCGCGCCGCGCAGTTGCCAGACGCTGTGTCATGTCGTTGAATGAACTGACGAGAAAACCGATTTCATCGCGTGATGGCGTCGGTAAGCGGGTATCGAAGTCGCCCTCGGCCACAGCCCGGGTACCCGCAACGAGATCCTGAATCGGCGCTACAAGCCGTCGCGACAACACGAAAGCCCCGTATACCGCCGCGAGCAAGCTCAACAGAAAGACAACAGTCAGCGTTAACGACAGAGTATCTTTGAGCGGCTGCCGCAGAAATAGCATTCGCTTGTAGCCCAGGTACGACGAATCGACGCTTTCCGCCATGCGCGCCAGCCGTTCAGTGATCGGAAAGTGTGCCTGCATGACGCCCAGTGGTTCGGCGCGACCACGCATGCGGAACAATACTGCGGTGCGAACAACATAGTCTTCCGGATCCAGCGCAACGTAAGGGCGGTTCTGCTGCATCTGCAGCAAAACCTCTTCTTTGAGTGGGTATGGCAGTTCCGGTTGTGCGCTATCCGAACTCGTCGCGACAATTCGATTGTTACTACCGTAAATCGTGATCTCGCTCGCACCGCTTTCGCGGCGCAATATGCTGAGCTCGTAAATGAGCTGGCGTTCGCTGCTTCCGCTCAACCGCTGCGCGATTTGTTGGGTCGAATTAAGGTGCTGCCTCATTTGCATCGACAATGCAGCCCGGCTCAGCTTGAGTGCATTCTCCATGCCCGCCTCGACCTCGACATTGAACCATGAGTCGATGCCTCGATTGATGAACTGCAATGAGAAGTAGAACACCACGAGCAGCGGCACCACGGCGAGACCGACAAACATTCCGACCAGGCGCGCCTTGAGTCTCGCTCCAGGCACATGCGTTCGATATTCGCGCCACAAGCGCGCGAGATTTCCGACCAGTAATATGAACAGCAGAAAGACGCCAGCAACATTGATCGCAAGTATGACATTGTGCAGACGATCGAATTCTTCGGAATTTTCTGCCGTGCGACTTAGCAAAAATAGAGCAACGAGCACGAGGCCAACGCCGATCGCGGCAATCAGTGTATAGACACCTCGTTTTATCGATCGAGCATCCACTCAGACCACTCGCTTTTTAATTGCCACTCGTCCCGCCAAAAGAACAACAACCGTAACGGCGCGGAGTATTGCTGCGTTTGCAGCATGGCCCGCAGCCGAACACGGAATTTCTTGTCGGCCTCGAGCAATGAATCATCAATAACAGGCAGCCCCTGCACGCGACCGAGATTGTTGAGCGCGGAGTACAGGGTCGCGAAAGAATCCTGGTCGCCACTGTTAAGATTGCGGACGATGTAACGCTGCGACAGCGGTCGATACTCGAGCTCGTAACGCGTAGTCAGCTCAGCGGTGAGATCGTCGATGTACCAGCGCCGCACGCGGATGACTTCCATCTGCAACTCGATCGTCAACGTAATACCGCTAGCCAGCGCTTCAAGCGCCTCGCTGCTTAGCACCAGCTGCAGCCTGGCATCGAGCACATGCACGCCATTCGTGAGATGCGTTTCGGCCGAGCGGACCGCGAAGTAACCCGCTCGCTCGGGTCGCTCCTGGGCCTGGCCGCTGCCCGCAACAAACACAGCCGCGAGCGCCAGCGCGAAGCCGGGCAGCAAGCCATGTCGTCGAATGTTCGGTGCGTGTGACATCTTCTTATCAGGAGACCTTTCCAAGGCAGGCAAAATAAAAGCCGTCCAGACCCGCCGTACCGGGCAACACCTGGAGGCCGCATGCCTTGTCCCGCATTAGATCGCGGATGTTGTTATTGTGCAACACATCGATTTCCTGAGCGTCGTCGTTATCCTTGAGAAAGCGCCTTACAACGTCTTCATTCTCGGCCGCCAGCACCGAACACGTGACGTATAGCAAGCGCCCGCCAGCCGTGAGCATCGACCAGGCTGCAGCCAGCATCGCTGCTTGAGTTGCGGCGAAACTCCTGACGTCAGCGGACCGCCGCAGGTGCTTGATATCCGGATGGCGCCGGATGACGCCGGTCGCCGAACACGGCACATCGAGCAGGATGCCGTCAAAGGCCTGCTTGTCCCACCACTCTTCTGGTTTCGATGCATCTGCCAACAATTTCGTCGCGCTAAATCCGAGCCTGTCGATGTTTTCGGTCACTCCCGCAAGTCGCGCTGCATCATTGTCAATACAGGTCAGTTCGATCCGGTCGCCGCCCAATTCGAGCAAGTGTCCGCTTTTGCCGCCCGGCGCCGCGCAGGCATCGAGAATCCGACCGTGCAGTTCCTCAAGCAACCAAGGCGCCGCCAATTGGGCAGCCGCGTCCTGCACCGATACATGCCCTTCGGAAAAACCCGGCAACCTGTCCACGGGTTGCGGCTCCAAGAGGCGAACTGCCTGTGGCGCTGCAGCAAGTAATTCGGCATCCATGCCGGCATCGTGGAGCCGCGCCAGGTAGTCCTCTGCCGTTCCATGCAGGGGATTGACCCGCAACCACATCGGCGCCTGGTCATTATTAGCGGCGACCAGCGCCTGCCAGTCATTTGGCCAGTCAGTCTTGAATGAGTCTATGAGCCACTGCGGATGATCAAGGACGGCCTCATCGTTAGACGGCACTTGCTCGGAAAGTCGGTCGCGCAAGAAGCGCCTTAATACCGCGTTAACCAGCGAAGCGAGCTTGGGGCGCCGCAAATGGCGTGTCGCTTCCACCGTCTGCGACACCACGGCGTGATCTGGAATACGCGTATCACTGAGTTGATACAGGCCAAGCGCGAGCAACGCATTGACGCTGCTGTCGCGAGCTCTGAGTGGTTGCTTGAGCAAAACATCGATCCATGCCTGCAGATGCCAGTAAAAACGCAGCACGCCGTAACACATCATTCGCAGCAACGGCCGATCGCGTTCAGCGACTCGTGACTCGTACTCGTACAGCGCCTTGTCGAGTGATCGCCCGGAGGAAATCACGGCATCGACGATTCGCGCCGCCGTTGCTCGCAGCTTCGCCCCGCTGTGATCCTCGCTCACAGATGTCGGCCGAGAATATCGAGTTGTGCCGCAAATTCGCCGGCGGACACCGGACGTTTGCCCGGCCTCTGCAACGACGTCATACACAAAGCACCGTCGCCACAGGCGACGGTAATGCCGTCCGGCCCAGCGGCAATAACGGTACCCGGCGCTGCATCTGCACCCGCGGCGATCGAAGCACCGCTGCATTTGATGCGCTCATCATCAAGCAGGAAATACGCACCTGGAGCCGGATTGAAGGCGCGCACGACTCTGTCGAGCTCGGCCGCCGGCTGGCGCCAGTCGATCACTGCATCACTGGCCCGAATTTTTGGAGCGTACGTTGCCGCGCCCTCGTCCTGCTCCTGTGCCGAGATGTTGCCGGCAATAATGTCGGCGAAGTGGCGAGTCAATAAACGGCCTCCTGCACTCGCCAGTCGATCCTGTAACTCGCCCGCGGTCTCGACATCGCCAATAGTCATTGATTCGCTCACGAACACAGGTCCGCAATCGAGTCCGGCTGTCATCGCCATCAGGCATACACCCGTTTGCGCGTCACCCGCCTTTATTGCTGCCTGAATCGGCGCCGCGCCACGCCAGCGCGGCAGTAGTGATGCATGTACGTTGAGGCAACCCGCATTGGGAATATCGAGCACGGCCTGCGGCAGAATCAGACCATACGCAGCCACGATGAGGATGTCCGGTTTCAATGCTGCCAATTGTGCGATCGCCGATTCGTCGCGCAAGGTCTCGGGTTGCAGCACGGCGATACCTGTTGCCTCCGCGAATTGCTTGACCGGGCTTGCCGTCATTCGCCTGCCACGACCCGCGGGACGATCAGGCTGCGTGAGTACCGCGACGGGCGTTACACCATCATCGACAAGCGCCTGAAGCGACGCCAGCGCAAACTCGGGTGTTCCAGCAAAAATGACTCGGGGTTGCGCCATTGTTCAAATGCCTGTGGATGGGGTGTTATTCATCGGAAGTAAAGCGCAGCGCAGCGAGCCATGACGATGAGTAACACCCCATCCACAGGCATCTAACAGACGCGACTACATTGCGACCCCTGTTCCCTGATGCCGTTTGTCGCGCAGCAGGCGTTTGCGAATGCGCGATCGCTTTGCCTCGGACAAATAGTCGACAAACAGCTTGCCGTCGAGATGATCGATCTCGTGTTGCACGCAAATCGCCAGCGTTCCATCCATCTCGGTTTCGATTTCCGTACCGTTCCTGTCCTGGTAGCGCACACAGATGTGCTCGGCGCGCTCGACCTCTTCGTAGAACCCCGGCACCGACAGGCAGCCCTCTTCGGACACCGTGACGCCGTCCTTTTCCAGAATGACCGGGTTGATCAGCGCATGCGGCTCGTTGCCATTCGCGGAAACGTCCGCAATCAGGAGCCGCCGGTGCACGTCGACCTGGGTTGCGGCGAGCCCGATGCCCGGGGCGGCATACATGGTCTCGAACATGTCGTCGATCAGCCCGCGCAGGGCATCATCGACCACATCAACCGGCGATGCTGTTTTTCGCAGTCTCGGATCGGGAAATACCAAAATCGTGAGTTTTGCCATAATTCGGTTACGGTAAAATCATCAATTATTCGTGTAAATTACGACCTAAATGACCTAAATGATTGACTTTATTTAATAAAATGGCAGACAATTGCGACCAGTCGCACACTATCCAAAAGGCTCTTGCAGTCGGAAATGTGACGTAATTGGCAGCTTCGACGGCAATGGCACGACATATTATAGCAACGCCAAAAAGCTAAAGGTCTCAACACCTTGTATGGAGCATTGAGGAACATGTCCCTCTGTAAAACAAGTCTGAAAAATTACCTCCGGATCATCTCTGCCGCGCTCGCCGCGTCATTGGTACTCGGATCTATGAACGCGTTTTCGCAAAGCGATTCGCCACTGGCCAACGATCGTCCGGACACGTATGTCGTTCAGGTCGGCGATACACTGTGGGATATTGCCGAGACGTTTCTTAAGGATCCCTGGTATTGGCCCGAGATCTGGTACATCAACCCTGACATTGTAAACCCGCACCTTATTTATCCGGGTGACATTCTCGGTCTCATCTATATTGAGGGCCGCCAAATGGTGACTCCGATTCACGCGTCGTCGTATCGATTGTCGCCTGAAGCACGGGAAACACCGTTGAGCGAAGCCGTCACGAGCGTTTCCTATGACTCCATCGCTGCGTTCCTTACGACCGGTGCGATCCTCGAGAAAAGTCAGATCAAGAAAATGCCCTACCTGCTCGCAACGCGTGGCGAACATCTCATCGCTGCTGCAGGAAACTCGGTATACATTCGCGGCTTGGACGATGACACAGTGGGACAGCGTCTTAATGTCGTGCATGTTGGTGATCCGTTGATTGACCCTGACGGCAACAAGCTTGTCGGTTACCAGGGCACGCTCGTCGCGACCGGCACATTGAGCCGCGGCGGGGATCCTGCAACGCTGGCACTGACCGACTCGATCATGGAGGCGAAGGAAGGTGATGTACTGATTTCGACAAGAGTCGATCTGCCACTGAATTTCTTCCCAAGAGCGCCGTCGAGCACTATTGACGGACAGATTATTGCCGTCGTCGGCGGTGTTACGCAGATTGGCCAGTACCAGGTCGTTATTGTGAACCGTGGAACCGACGACGGTCTGGCCGTTGGCGATGTGCTGACAGTATTTCAGAAGGGCCCCAAAATTAAGGATCGCGTCAAAGGCGGTTCGGTCAAGCTGCCCGATGAGCCGGCCGGCACGATCATGGTCTTCAAGTTATTTGACGATATCGGCTACGGCCTGGTCATGGAAGCCACGCAGGCAATCCACGTTGAGGACTTCATACGTAACCCGATCTGATTCCAGGTCTGACGAAGAATGAAACACGGCGCCTTCGGGCGCCGTTTTTGTTTTCTTGACCGAATAACAGCGCGGTTCGCCCCGCCTGACACCTGTATGATTTGGGCGGGGCCCCGGACTGTGCCCTTCCGGAGATTACGATGAGCAATTCAAGCGATGTCGAGTGGCGCGCCGACACCCGGCATCATGTCATACAGCATGCAAGCGACCGCTTTCCGGAATTGCTCGCGCAATTATCAAACCCACCACTCTTATTATATGTGGACGGAAATCCGGACCTTCTGCATCTACCGGCACTGGCTATCGTTGGCAGCCGCAATCCCACCAAAGGCGGGGCTCGCACCGCTTTCGAGTTCGCGCATCACCTCGCTGGCGCTGGCTTCACGATTGTCAGCGGGCTTGCTCAAGGTATCGATGCGGCCGCACATCGCGGCGCTCTCGCAGCTGGCGGTACGACGATCGCTTTTCTGGGTCATGGCATCGACCGCGTCTACCCGGCATCCAACAAGGAACTCGCCCACGAGATTGCCGCAAAAGGTGCGTTGGTCAGCGAATACCCACTGGGCATGCACCCGGGCAAGCACCACTTTCCTGAACGCAATCGCCTCATCAGCGGCTTGAGCCTCGGTACGTTAGTAGTCGAGGCCGCCCGTCGCAGTGGCTCGCTGATCACGGCACGACTCGCAGCCGAACAGGGGCGGGAGGTTTTTGCTCTGCCGGGTTCTATCCATAATCCGCTCGCGCGTGGCTGTCACGAACTCATCCGTCAGGGCGCGAAACTTGTTGAAACGGCCAACGACATCGTTAGCGAACTTGCTCCGCTGGCCGGCCATATTCTGCAAACCACAATGGAATCAACAAGCAATGAAAATTCTGTGCACAGCCTCGAGCATGAATATGTTGAACTGCGCAAACACCTTGGCCACGACCCCGTTTCAGTCGATGAACTGGCTGAAAATTCTGGATTGACGATCGACCAGGTTTCCTCCATGCTTCTGATTCTGGAGCTTCATGGAGAAGTCGAATCGCTGTCCGGCGGACGGTACTCACTGCTGAGTTAGACACTTTGCGGAACCAGAAACGGAAAGGAGCAGCTCCAGACATGAATGAAAATGTACTCGACGTACTGATGTACCTGTTCGACACCTACGTCGACACCGAAGAAGAACCCGAAACCGATCACAACGAACTGCGAGACGAACTGGAGCTCGCAGGTTTTCGCGACCCAGAGATAGACCGAGCGCTGGACTGGCTTGATGGTCTTACCGATCACCAGGACAACCTCCCGTACAACGCGCAAACCGCGAATGGCACGCGCATTTACAGCGACTTCGAACACGAACGACTCGACTCGCCATGTCGCGGATATATTACCTACCTCGAACAGATCGGCATCCTGTCGCCACCGCAACGAGAGATCCTGGTCGATCGCCTGTTGGCGCTGGAATCGGTTGATATCGACGTCGAACAGATCAAGTGGGTTGTACTAATGGTGCTATTTAGTCAGCCGGGCCAGGAGTTCGCTTACGCCAGAATGGAGGACCTGGTGTTTGACGAAAGTACAGGGCTGATTCACTAGTAATTCGTGCCCCAGAAGTGGCTTTTCTTGACAGATCGTCTCGAAGCACGTAATTAAACCGCGGCACGGTCCGCAGTTGTGCATTTTTGAGAATCTGGATTCATGTCAAAGAACCTCGTCATCGTCGAATCGCCCGCCAAGGCGAAGACAATCAGTAAGTACCTGGGTAAGGACTTCAACGTCCTGGCCTCCTACGGGCATGTGCGCGACCTGGTGCCGAAAGAAGGCGCTGTCGATACCGAAAACGGCTTTGCCATGAATTACCAACTAATCGAGCGCAACGAGAAACACGTCAATGCCATTATACGTGCGCTAGAGAAAGCCGACGCGCTGTACCTCGCGACTGACCCGGATCGCGAAGGCGAGGCAATATCCTGGCATTTGGTCGAATTGCTCAAAGAGAAGAACGTTCTCAAGAATAAGGACGTTCATCGGGTCATTTTTCACGAAATCACGAAGGCTGCGGTACAGGCCGCCATCGACAATCCTCGCGACATATCGTCGGATCTCGTGGGCGCACAACAAGCTCGACGTGCGCTGGACTACCTGGTCGGGTTCAACCTGTCACCGCTGCTGTGGAAAAAAGTCCAGCGTGGGCTGTCCGCAGGACGCGTGCAGAGTCCCGCGCTACGAATGATCGTCGAACGCGAGCTGGAGATCGAAGCATTCAAGGCGCGCGAGTACTGGACGATTGAGGCCGACATCAGCAAGCAGGAGCAGCCCTTCCTGTCACGGCTCACCACATACGGCGGTGACAAGGTCGAGCAATTTAGTTTTGAAAATGAAGACGCTGCGCGCGGCGTAGAGAAAACCATTCTCGCTGCGGCGGATGGCAAGCTGACCGCAGTGGCTGTTACGAAAAAGCAACGACGACGTAACCCGGCCGCCCCATTCACAACATCAACATTGCAGCAGGAATCCTCGCGCAAACTCGGTTTCAATACGCAATGGACTATGCGGGTCGCACAGAAGCTCTACGAGGGTATCGAGCTTCCGGGCGAAGGCAATGTCGGCCTTATTTCCTACATGCGCACGGATTCCGTAACGCTTGCCGAGGTAGCCGTCAGCGAAATTCGCGAATTGATCGCGGAACGATACGGCCCCGAAAATGTGCCCGGGTCGCCGCGCACGTTCAAGACCAAGACGAAGAATGCGCAGGAGGCACACGAGGCGATCCGCCCAACGTCGGTGGCACACACGCCCGAGTCGCTGAAAGATGTACTCGATGAAGATCAGTATCGCCTGTACTCACTGATTTGGAAGCGCACGATGGCCTGCCAGATGGTGCCGGCCGTTTTTGACACGGTCGCAATCGATCTTGCCGCCGGGGACCCGGACCAGGGCCATCGTTTTCGAGCCAACGGCTCGGTGCTGGTCGAGCCTGGCTTCATGGCTGTCTATAAAGAGGGTCGGGACGATGCAGCCACAGACGATGACGGCGACCGCTTGTTGCCGGAGGTTCTCGAAGGTGATGTTATCAGCCTCGACGAACTGCGTCCCGAGCAACACTTTACAGAGCCGCCACCGCGCTTCACCGAAGCAAGTCTTGTCAAGACGCTCGAAGAGTATGGCATCGGCCGACCATCTACATATGCAAGCATCATTGCGACGCTCAAGAATCGTGAGTATGTCGAAATCGACAGCAAGCGATTTTTCCCAACTGACATTGGCCGCATCGTCATCGGTTTTCTGACTGAACATTTTGCCCAATACGTTGACTACGATTTCACCGCGCGACTCGAAGACGATCTGGATTCCGTTTCGCTGGGTGAGAAAGACTGGGTGCCATTGCTCGAAAATTTCTGGGGGCCCTTCAAGAAGCTGTGTGTCGAAAAGGAAGCGTCGGTGACACGCGAGCAAGTCGCGCAGGCACGCGAGCTCGGCACCGATCCGAAGAGCGGTAAGCCGATGACCGTGCGCATGGGACGTTACGGTCCGTTCGTGCAGATCGGCACGAAAGACGACGAAGAGAAGCCGAAGTTTGCGGGGTTGCGGCCTGGCCAGAAGATGAATGACGTTACGCTTGAGGACGCGCTCGAACTCTTCAAATTGCCGAGGAAGCTTGGCGAAACACCTGACGGACTGCCCGTGTTGGCAAGCGTCGGCCGGTTCGGCCCTTACGTGCGGTACGGCGACAAATACGTATCGATTCGTGATGACGATCCGTACACGATCGAATTGCCGCGAGCGCTTGTGCTCATTGAAGAAAAGAAAATTGAAGACGCTAATCACATCATTCAGGACTTCGAGGAAGAAGGCATACAGGTGTTGAACGGTCGTTACGGTCCGTATATCACAGACAAAACCAAAAACGCGCGCGTACCCAAGGATCGCGAACCCAAGTCATTGACACTCGAAGAGTGCATCGAACTCCTCGCAGCCGCACCGGTACGCGGACGACGCGGCAAAAAGAAAGCGAAGAAAAAGGCCGCGAAAAAGACCAAGAAGAAAACCAAAAAGAAAGCCAGGAAAAAAGTCGCGAAGAAGCCCGCGAAGTAGGTCGCTGCCATGAATCTGTTCATCTCCCGGGCCGCCGATGTACTGCTCGGTGGTGGCATAATTTCATGCCCAACCGAAGGCGTGTACGGCCTGAGTTGCATGCCGGACAATTCTGCTGCAATCGAACGGCTACTTCGAATCAAGCGGCGCGACCCGGCCAAGGGCTTGATATTGATTGCGGCGTCGAAAGAGCAACTGCAAGATTGGATCGGCGTGCCTGTCGACGAAATCCCGGATGCAGACCCGTCGCAACCGATAACATGGATCGTTGCTGCGGCTCCCTCTGTTTCGACGCTCGTTCGAGGCAATCACGATGAAGTCGCTGTCCGTGTGTCTACAAACCCCGTAGCACGGGCGTTGTGCGAAGCCGTCGAATCGCCCCTGGTATCGACAAGCGCGAACATTGCCGGTGAAGCACCCGCGCGCAACCGCTTCATCCTGCGCCGGAAGTTTGCGGGTTGTGTAGACTACATGGTGCCCGGCGACTGCGGGCCTGCAACCGGGCCGTCGGAAATTCGCAACCTCAGCACAGGCGAAGTACTGCGGGCAAATCGATGAACGAACTTGATCAGGTTAAGGATTATCTGCAGTCGTTGCAGAATCGTATCGTCGCGGAACTCGAACAACTCGACGGCACAGGCGTGTTTCGCCGTGACGCCTGGGACCGTGCCGAGGGTGGCGGCGGGATTAGCTGCATCCTTAGCGACGGCGCCATATTCGAGCAGGCCGGTGTCGGTTTTTCGCACGTTTTCGGCGACGAGTTGCCGCCGTCCGCCAGTAAAGCGCGACCTGAGCTTGCCGGCCAGGGCTTTCAGGCAATCGGCGTGTCGCTCGTGATTCATCCTTGCAATCCGTACGTGCCAACGGCACATGCGAACTTTCGTTATTTTTCCACTGGAGATTCGAGCGACGGCGCATCGACGTGGTGGTTTGGTGGTGGCTTCGATCTGACGCCATACTATGCGTTTGCCGAAGACGTCGTGCATTGGCACCAGGTCGCCAAGAGTGCCTGCGATCCGTTTGGCGACGACCTGTATGCGCGCTACAAGAAATCCTGCGACGAATATTTCTTTCTTAAGCACCGCAACGAAACACGCGGCGTTGGTGGTCTGTTTTTCGACGACCTTAATGAGCTCGGCTTTGAGAAAAGTTTCGGCTTCCTGCAATCGGTGGGCGACAGCTTCATGTCCGCGTATCGGCCGATCGTTCTGAATCGCAAAAATCACCGGCACGGCAAGCGGCAACGGGAATTTCAGTTGTACCGCCGGGGGCGCTACGTGGAGTTCAACCTGATGTATGACCGCGGCACGATATTCGGGCTACAGTCCGGCGGGCGAACGGAGTCTATCCTGATGTCGTTGCCGCCCCGGGTGCGCTGGGAGTACGACTGGCAGCCCGAGCCGGGATCTGCCGAAGAAAGGTTGTACACAGATTATTTGCGGCCACGAGACTGGCTGGCGGAGCAGCACGATGGGCAATAAGCTGCGACACTTGCGCCTGATGCCGCTGGCATTGCTGCTGGTTGCCGTTAGCGCGACGGCCGAATACGAGACCAAATTGCGCGATGCCGGCAGCCTCGGCGGAATACGACTCGCGAACAGTGAGAATCCAAACGTACGCAAAGTCTATATCGTTCAACTCAAGACAGCGCCGGCGGCGGATTTCTATCGCTCACTGAATAAGGCGCCAGCCAAGCCCGGGGCACCGCGCACTCGATTCAACAAGTCGATTCCGATTATTGAACAGTATGCAGCTCGACTCACGGCGGAGCAGGACAGAGCTTTGGCGCGCGCCGGGCCGGGTGCCGAACTGCTGTACCGGTATCACTACGGACTCAACGGTTTCGCCGCGCGCATGCACCCGTCCCAGGCGCACAAGCTGGACAGTCTTCCGGAGGTCTTGCACGTCTGGGAAGACGAAGTACGATCGTTGCCCACGAATTACAGCCTCGAATTTCTCGGTCTGTTCGACAATGACGGTGGGCTGCGGGGTACACCGGGGCTTGATGGCGATGGCATCATTATCGGCGTCATCGATAGTGGAATCGCACCCGAGCACCCGGCACTGCAGGACACGCGCGAGGCCGATCGACCCAGCCTGTGTGAAGGCGACTGGGCGGAAAACTCCTTGCTCGGACGCTGGCTGTGCCATCGCTACGAGATCCGCGAGGACGTGCTCGAATTTGAGGTCCCCGAAGACTGGAATGGCATCTGCCAGGTCGGCGAGCGCTTCGAACTTGACGACTGCAACAACAAGTTGATTGGCGCGCGCTATTTCGTCAGTGGTGCCCAGGCAACGGGCCCGATTGATGACGGAGAGATCATGTCCGCCCGGGATGCTGACGGGCACGGCACCCACACCGCGACCACTGCTGCCGGCAATCGCGTCAAGGCATCGATCTTCGATTCCTTCATCGGCCGCATCGAAGGCGTGGCGCCCGCAGCTCGCATCGCAGTTTACAAAGCCTGCTGGCTGCGCCCCGGCGATACGCGCGCGAGCTGCAATACCTCCGATCTCGCAAACGCGATCGACGCCGCACTCGCCGACGGCGTGGACATCATCAACTATTCGGTCGGCAGTTCGCTGACGAGAATTACTGCACCCGATGATCTTGCGCTGATGGCGGCAACTAAAGCCGGTGTTCTCACGGTCGTCGCGGCAGGCAACGACGGTCCAAACTTCGGCACCATTGGCTCACCGGCCGGTGGACCGTGGGTAATTACGGCAGCAGCGTCGACCCGCGACGGCGAGACGTCAACCGAAGCGCTGGAAATAAAGACTCCGCCTAGTATTGCAGGCCTGTATGTCGCCAGGGAAGCGAACTTCACGCCACCATTGGAAGACGTCGATCCCTTAGAAGCTCGCCTCGTGCTGGTTGACGATGGCGAAGGTACAAATTCTGACGCCTGTGAGGCCCTCGACAACAACTTCGACGTCTCAGGAAACATCGCACTGATTCAGCGCGGCGGATGCGAGTTTGAAATCAAGATCACCAATGCCGGGAATGCCGGCGCCATTGCCGCGCTCGTGTATAACATCGCCGGCGACCCGATTGTCATGAATGGCACCTCCGGTTCGTCCGACATCCCGGCACTGATGATCGGCCAGGCCGACGGCAATCTGATTCTCGCCGAACTTGACGACGGCAATGACGTCAATGTAGTACTCGATAAAAAGCTGTTCCTGACGGAACCCGACACGGGCAACACGATGGCGACATTCTCGTCACGCGGCCAGGGACCAGTACTCGATATTCTCAAACCGGACGTAACAGCGCCGGGTGTCAATATTCTCGCCGGCTTCACGCCGGATGCCGCCAACACGACGACGGGTGAAAATTACGCGTACCTGTCAGGGACGTCGATGTCGACGCCGCACGTCGCCGGAGTGGCGGCCCTCCTGTTGCAGGCCAACCCGACGTGGAGCCCATCGGCAATCAAGTCGGCATTGATGACGACCGCACATCAGTCGGTAACTCTTGCGGATGGCGAAACTGAAGCCATCCCGTTCGATTTCGGTGCCGGCCACATCGTACCCAATGATGCGGTCGATCCCGGGCTCGTCTACGACGTGACCGACGACGAGTTCGATGCTTTTGCTTGCGGTACTGCATCTCCCGCCGTCGCCGAATCTCGCTGCGATGAACTCGAGCTTGCGGGATTTTCCTTCGCGGGCCCTGACCTTAACCAGCCATCAATCGCAGTATCGCGTCTCGCAAGCCTGCAAACCGTCCCGCGGCGCGTAACTAACGTCGGCGAAACCGCGGAAACCTATACTGCCGAAATCGTAGCGCCGTCAGGCATTACGGTTAGCGTCGATCCGATGAGCATCACCGTCGCACCGGGCGAGTCCGTAAGCTTTGACGTAACGTTCGGCTACGACTCGGGACCGCTTGATCTTTGGCGTTTTGGATCACTGACGTGGACCAGCAATGACCATTCGGTGGTTAGCACCTTGGCGATTCGACCGACGTCGGTAACTGCGCCTGCGGAAATCACATCATTCGGAGCCGCTGGTTCATTAAATTTCGCGGTCGAATTCGGCTACACAGGCGCGTACTCAGCCGGTGTCCACGGCCTGAATCTGCCGCTGATAATCGACGGCTTCGTCGATAACGATCCGACCAAGACGTTTTCTTTCCGCACGGACAATGGCGTTACCGCGCATCTGATCGATGTACCTGCCGAACAAGCGTACGCACGGTTCGCATTATTCGATTCATTGACGGATGGCGATGACGATCTCGATATGTATGTCTATTTCTGCGCAGACAACATCAACTGCGCCAAGATTGGCGAAAGCGGCGAGCCGACGTCACAGGAAGAGTTCAATGTGTTGTATCCGGCCGAAGGGCGTTACGCGATTCTTATACACGGCTTCGAGACGGACCAGGTCGCCGGTGGACCTGGCGCAAATTACCAGTTACTCGCCTGGTCGTTCGGATTGGTCGACGATCAAGGCAACATGACCGCGAATGGACCTGCATTCGTCAATGCGGGCACGAGCGAAACGATCACCGTTGACTGGACGGGATTGCTGCCCGATACAATTTATCTTGGCGGCGTTTCTCACAATACACCGCAGGGCATTTCAGCCATTACGGTGATAAGGATTGGTAACTAGTTCGGAAACTGCGGGCACAGCGAGGACCTGATGCAATTACTCGTTCGAAACAAAGTCAAAGATTTTTCGCTGTTCCGACGCACGGATAAGTGATCGGCTGCTTACGGCCAGAAGCGAACGCTTCATGGACTACTAGTCGAGGGCATCTTCGAGCATTTGGATGACTACGACCAGGTGTTTTTCAACACTCGGGTGCCCAATATCTAAAATATCCGTAAGGCGCTCGATCTTCGCGACCAATACATTTTGAAACTCGATGGTCGACAGCAATTCGTTGTGATTTCTAATATTGGTAAGACCCAGATCAGAAAAGTTGTACGTAGTTTCCGTTTCGCCTGGGCGATGCCGCATGCTGGCAGTTATCTGCGCCATGTTTGCGTTCGTAATCATATAAGGGGTCATTACATCATTGTGAAACTCAACGTTGTTCCTGTAGTGCAACTTGACTCTTCCGATCGCAACCTGTAGCGCGGCTAGTTCTTGTACGAGCTCGGGATTAGAAATGAGCGACAGATTGCTACCGGCGACTAGCAAGTTTAATGGTGCGCTGTCCCAAAGAGCATCAACGTTGACCCACCATGTGTCCCCAATCATACGATCTATTGCGTCTTCGCTCGGTGCCTGCTCTGTTCCTGCAGCCACGTGCAACAACTTTTCGGCAGATTCAACAATTGCATTGCTAAAACGATTCATATCGGCCAACAGCGCCTTTTTCACCCGAAGGTCCTCAAGCAACGTTTGCAAAACTACGCGCTCGGCTTCATCCCTCTGCCTGTCGCCCCATCAGGCATCGATCGCGAACGCCAGCAGTATGCTAGCGACAATTGCAGCTGCCTCTACAGAAAAGCGTTTCCAGGGGATCTTGTCCGCGTTGATCATTCTGACTTAAGCTGCGTTTTTCGATATCTGCTTTGGGTTGCGCTTTCAACCGGTCGATCTCAGTATTGCCTGACAGCGCTCGTCTGATCGGATATCGGTTGTTCTAGCTTAGCTTATCCACCCTCGCTTTTTGGTCGAGTGAGAATACAGCAGCAGGGCGATCGAAATAATCAGGACGATCGCTGGCAGAATCAGGGCATTCGTACCCCAGACTTCGAGGCCGTTTGCCAGCCCGAATGCGTGCACATCTTGCACCAGGACACCGACCAGCGACAGAACGAACATCGGCACGGCCCATGCCTTGCGCAATAACAGGAACAAGCTTCCAAGGACCCCCGCGTTGACCGCAATCGCGAATGCGGCTGTAGCCCAGACGGGCTTGCCAATCAGAAAATCGATTTGGGCTTGTGAAAAGCCTTCGGCCATCGCTTCGGGTGTTGCCGTTACTTCGCTGACGTAGAACAGGAGTCCAATCAGGTTCCAGACCAGCGCCGCACCACTGATGACCCAGAAATTCGTTGTGGGCCTGCCATTCAATTCATCCGACATCGTGACTCCCTCTTCGTTGAACCAGTTTCCCCGGGATCACACGATGATCTATCTGTCGCCCTGCAAATGCAAGATTCAGCGCGTGCAGGCCTTGTGACGAAAGCAGGATACGACGTGATCGTTGACGAGGCCTGTTGCCTGCATGTGCGCGTACATAATCGTACTGCCAACAAACTTGAAACCACGCTTCTTGAGGTCCTTGCTCAGAGCGTCGGACTCTGCTGATGTTGCGGGGATGTCGCTGTCCTTCTTGAATCTATTTTGAATGGTGCGGCCATCGACAAACGTCCAGATGTAGTCGTTAAAACTGGAAAACTCTTCTTGCACGGCGATGAATGCCTTCGCGTTGCTTACGCTGGATTCGACCTTCAGTCGATTTCTGACAATCGATGGATTCAGCAGCAGTTTCTCGACTCGTTTTTTCGTGAATCGTGCAACCTTCTCCACATCAAATTCGGCAAACGCTTTTCGATATCCATCCCGCTTGTTGAGTATCGTCGACCAGCTGAGACCGGCCTGGGCGCCCTCGAGAATCAGGAATTCGAATTGAGTGCGATCGTCGTGAACCGGTACGCCCCATTCTTTATCGTGATACTCAATGTAGTTGAGGCCAACACCCTCGGCCCATTTGCAGCGCGTTACTTTTTTCGTCATTTGATCAATCTACCAGCCACGGGAGCTGCGAGCATCGACTATTTTTGCATTCGAAGCTCACAAACAAAAAAGCCCGCGCATGGCGCGGGCTTTGTCTTGCTGAATTGCCAGGAGACTTAGCTGTCTTTGGCATCTCCGCCACAAGAACCTTCTGCGTCTTTGTCATCACCGCAAGAACCTTCAGCATCCTTGTCTTCACCGCAAGAACCTTCAGCATCCTTGTCTTCACCGCAAGAACCTTCAGCATCCTTGTCTTCACCGCAAGAACCTTCAGCATCCTTGTCTTCGCCACAAGATCCTTCGCCGTCCTTGTCGTGCGATTCGCCTTCCTTGTCACCACCGCAGCTGCCTTCACCACAGGATCCTTCGGTCTTTTCCTTGCCTTCCTTGTCGCCGCCGCAAGAACCTTCGCCTGTGCCGAGCAGGTAACCTGCACTAAGCGTCGACATTGCAAATGGGCTCTCAACCGTTTCTGCACTCGCAATGCTGCTGCTCAGTGCAAACGAACCGGCCAAGGCAGCCCCTACAGCCAATACAATGGGCTTTACTACTTTTTTGTCTGACATTTTCTCTCTCCTACAAGGGTTGTCTGCCCAAGCCGGGCATCCGTATGGCAATGTGTCTCAAGTACTCCACACCACCGATTGCAAAACTTGTTTCTGAACCTCGTCAAGTGGTTCATCCAGCCCGGCGACGATCGCGATGCTGCCGTCGCCCACCGGCAATATGACTCCGTGATGGTTCTCATCGTTCAATGCGATTGCCGACGATATCTTCTCATCCGGCATCAGGATAATCGTAACGGGTCCATGTTGGCCCTGGATAACGAGGTGTGGCACGTTGCGGCCATTGATCGGGCAGCTTGCTGCAAACGTAATCAAGCCGGCGCTTTCATCCAACTCGGCGATGTTCGCGGGGACAACTTCATGCAGATGATCGTCGCTTACGGCAACGTCAGTAATCCACAATGCGCTTGGCTCATGCGATACATGTGCAAGAATCTCGTCCGCCAGTGATTCATAGTCGACACTATCGTCACCGGCAAAACGCATACTGAAAAAGACGGCCAGCAAAACTGTGGCGGCCACTGCAAACCAGGTTGGCGTCGACAGTCGACGCCGATTCGACAACGAAACAACATTTTCCAAATCGGGCAAGTCCGGCAGGACGAGATCGGGTACCTTGAGTGCGAGAGCATGACCAATCTTCACATCGAGTGCCCGCATTTCGTCACGATAGGTTCGGCACTCCGCACACTCGCTGACGTGTCCGGCACCGCCATCGAAGTTCGGGTCTTCCGCAATCGTCTGTTTGTACTCTTCGCAATTCATCGTCATGTTGAGGCTCTAATCTGTCGCCATTGCCTGCATTGTTCCCTTGAGTTTTGTCCGGGCCCGGTGCAGTCGCGTTAACACCGCTCCTTGCTTCAGTCCCATCTGTTTCGCAATCTCATTCGTGCTGAAGCCCATCAATACCTGCAACACGAGTGGCTCACGATAATCATCCTCCAGCGAAAAAATCGCTTCGCGCATGTCGCTGAGATCATCATCCGGTTGTTCCGACAACAGTGCCGACTGCGAGGCCGTCAGGTTGTCGATATCGACCGTTTCGATCCGCTTTCGCTCGAAGTAGCGAGCATTTTCCCGTCGCACGATCGTCAGCAACCAGGGCTTGGCGGCCGCATCGTCACGGAGCGCATCCAACGATTTCCATGCCCTGAGCAACGCTTCCTGCACCACGTCTTCAGCGATTGCCTTGTCCCGGCACAACCAGGCGGCATAGCGGTACATATCCTGATGGAATACCCCCACTTTTTGATCAAACCTCTGGCGCCGACGTTCCTCGGTATTGCTGCCTTGCATAAGAGATGACCTGCCCGGTTTTGTATTTATTACGAATTCCGCCGAAAATCGTGGATCAAGCGTGGAAACCCACACCAAATACAGCGAGAATCGAAAATTGTTTGGTAATTTTGCCTAGTTATGAGTGCCATAAACACCAATCAGTTCCCGAGCGCGCGCCTGCGCCGCAGCCGCCGGACGGCCGCGCTGCGGCGCCTGGTCGCGGAATCGGCGCTGGGACCGGACGATCTGATCTACCCGGTCTTCGTCCTTGATGGAAAAAACCGAGCAGAATCAGTGCCTTCGATGCCCGGCGTTGAGCGCAAAAGCGTTGACAAGCTCTTGGCCGAGCTGGCCGACGTGGTGACCCTGGGGATTCCGGCCGTCGCGCTGTTTCCCGTTATTGAGGGCGATCAAAAGTCGCTCGATGGTGTCGAGTGCGCCAATTCCGATGGCCTGGTGCAGCGTGCCGTGCGCGAAATCAAGGCCGCACAGCCCGATCTGGCCGTCATTACCGATGTGGCGCTCGATCCTTACACGACGCACGGCCAGGACGGCATCATTGACGATTCCGGCTACGTGCTAAATGACGAAACGGTCGAAATGTTGGTGCGACAGGCGGTATCGCATGCGGATGCCGGTGCAGACATCGTTGCGCCATCGGACATGATGGACGGTCGCATCGGCGCAATTCGCAATGAACTTGAATCCCAGGGGCATCGCAACACGATGATCCTGGCCTATGCCGCCAAGTACGCGTCCTGCTTTTACGGTCCATTTCGCGACGCGGTCGGTTCTGCAGAGAATCTCGCCGGCGGCGACAAGTCCACGTACCAGATAGCGCCGGCCAACAGCGACGAAGCATTGCGTGAAGTCGGTCTCGACATCGACGAGGGCGCCGATATTGTCATGGTCAAGCCGGCGCTGCCTTACCTCGATATCGTGCGGCGCATCGCCGAGACCTATGACGTACCGACATTCGCCTACCAGGTCAGCGGCGAGTACGCGATGCTCAAGGCTGCCGCTGCAAACGGCTGGCTCGACGAGCGCAGTGCCGTGCTCGAATCGCTGCTGTGCATCAAACGAGCAGGTGCCCGCGCGATACTTTCGTATTTTGCCCTCGATGCTGCTCGCTGGTTAGCCGAGTAAATTGCGTTGGCGACTCAGCCCACGACTGTCGACCGCTACGGCGTCATGGGCTATCCCGTATCGCACAGCCGTTCGCCGCTCATTCATCGCCTGTTTGCTATGCAGACCGGACAGGAACTGCAATACGAATTACTACAAGTGTCTCCCGACAAACTTGAAACCGCAATACATCAGTTTCAACGCACCGGCGGCAAAGGTCTCAACATCACTCTCCCGCACAAGGCCGCGGTCGCCAAACTCGTCGACCAGACGTCTGATCGCGCGCGAATCGCAGGGGCCGTCAACACGCTGACGTTTAAGGACGACGAAATTCGCGGCGACAACACGGATGGCGTCGGGCTACTGCGTGACCTAACGGTCAATCTCGGCCTGAACCTGAATGATGCGAACATTCTAATTCTCGGCGCCGGCGGCGCAACGCGCGGCATCGTCGCCCCGTTGCTCGAAATGCGAGCATCTTCCCTGTGCATCGCGAATCGCACTCTCGGCAGGGCAGTCGCACTTGTGGACCAGTTCAAAGACATGGGCCCCGTGTCTTCCTGCCGCTTCGATGCAGTCCCCATTACGGAACAGTACGATCTGGTCATCAACGCCACGTCGGCAAGCGTCAAAGGTGAATTGCCACCATACCCTGCGGCGGTGATATCCGCAGCTACCTTCTGTTATGACCTTTCGTACAGTCTGAGCCCGACGCCCTTCGTTGTCTGGGCTCGTGAACACGGCTGCGCCAAGTCGGTCATGGGTTGGGGAATGCTGGTCGAACAGGCCGCCGAATCGTTTCACATCTGGCGCGACGTGATGCCAGACACGGCGCCCGTTCTCAAGCAGATGTCGGTCAACGCATAGTAACGAGTTCCTCAGCGTTCGTCGGATGGATTGCGACGGTGTCGTCGAAGTCCTTCTTCGTCGCTCCCATTCGAATCGCAACCGCAAAGCCCTGCAGCATTTCATCGGCGCCATCGCCAATGATGTGACAGCCGACAACGCGCTCTTCATCACCGACGGTAATCAGTTTCATTGTCGTCCGTAGCTTCTTATCCCCGAGCGCGTAGTACATCGGGGTGAAGTCCGATTGATAAACCTTGACTGCGTCCCCGTATTCAGCGCGCGCCTCGTCTTCAGTCAAGCCAACCGCCCCAATGGGCGGGTGACTGAAAATAACTGTCGGTATCAGCTTGTAGTCGAGGTAGCGATCGTTCATGCCACCGTAAAGCCTGTCTGCAAGCCGTCGCCCGGCGGCGATAGCCACCGGCGTCAAGGCGGCCCGACCGGTAACGTCGCCCAAGGCGTGGATATGTTCAACATTGGTCTGCTGATAGTCGTCGACTGGAACGAAGCCTCGATCGTCAACAATCACACCGGCGTTCCCTGGCTCCAGCCCGTCGGTATTGGGCGCTCGCCCTACGGCCCATAGCACGCAGTCCACCGGGCCGAACGTGCGGCCATCATCTGCGTGTAGCACTAAGGCGTCAGCCTCCGAGGCTAGCGACGCGGGGATGACACCTGTCTCCACGGCGATACCGGCATCGCGCATCGCTTTCATCAACTCACTGCCAAGCATGGCGTCGAAATCTCGAACGATGCTCTGTTTGCGAACCAGCAGCTGAGTGTCACTGCCAAGCCCTGAAAATACACCGGCAAGCTCCACGGCAACGTAACCACTGCCGACAACGAGCACGCGCTCCGGTCGCACGTCGAGTTCAAAAAAACCATCCGAAGTAATGCCAAGCGCTGCGCCCGGAACGTCGGGAACGATTGGACGACCGCCGGTCGCAATCACAATGCGCTCCGCCGAATATTCCTGGTCACCGACGGCTACCGTATGCGCATCGACAAAACGTGCGGCGTCGGCCAGATATTCGACACCGCTGCCGTCGAGCAAGTTTTCGTAAATGCTATTCAGTCGATTGACGTAGGCATCGCGGCGCAATTTGACGGCACTCCAATCGTGCCCTTCAACCGAAACGTTGAAACCATAGTCAGCGGCGTGCTCGAACTGGTGAGCGAGACTCGCCGTGTACCACATTACTTTCTTAGGCACGCAACCGACGTTCACGCAGGTGCCGCCTAACGGGCCGTACTCGGCAACCGCCACTTTAGCGCCGTATTCCGCCGCTCTGCGCGCATGCGCAACGCCGGCGCTGCCGCCGCCAATGACGAATAAGTCGAATTTCGCGATCAAGCATTTTCTCCTACTTACCTAAGGGGTCAGAGCCCTTTTTGCAAAAGGGCTCTGACCCCGATTGTGCTACAGTCGCCGCGATGGCCAACCCCCTCCTGGACACTTCGTCGCTGCCGCGATTTGCAGAGATTTCGCCCGAGCATGTCATGCCCGCGCTCATCGAGCTTATCGCAGCACATCGGCAAAAGCTTGATGACCTCCTCGACAACACGCCGGACCCGGATTTCGATTCGCTGGTCGCACCACTCGAGGAAATGGAACACGAACTTGCGCGTGTCTGGTCGCCTGTAAGCCACCTGCAAGGAGTGCTCGGATCCCGTGAATGGCGCGACGCATACAACGAAGCACTGCCTCTATTGACCCAGTATGGTACGGAATTATCACAGAACACCCGTTTACAGAAAGCCTACGCCACAGTAGATCGAGGTTTATCCGAGCAGGCGGGCACAGCGCAGAAACGGGTAGTAGAACACGCACTACGTGATTTTCGTCTGGCGGGCGTGGATTTACCCGACGCCGAAAAGACCCGCTTCAGGGAAATCATGCAGTCACTCGCCGCGACACAGGCCGCCTTCGAGCACAACATTCAGGACGCAACGGATGCGTGGAGCCTGCACATCGAGGACGAACGCGACCTCGCCGGTCTGCCGTCGCAAATGATCAGGCGCGCGTCGGCCGAGGCGCGCAAGCGCGATCGGCAAGGCATGCTGCTGACTCTCGACTATCCAACTTACGATATGGTCATGAGGCATGCGGACAACGCCAGCTTGCGTGCAAAAATGTATCGTGCATGGGTGACCCGCGGGTCTGACCAGGGCGAGAACGCCGATTGGGATAACAGTGACAATATTGAGGCCATACTGGCACTGCGCCACGAGGCCGCGGCACTGGTCGGCTTCGAAAACTATGCCGATTATTCACTCGAAACCAAAATGGCAAAAACGACGCAGGAAGTTTTCGGCTTTCTGCACGAGCTTGCGACGCGCACGCGGGCGGCTGCGGAAAAGGAACTTGCCGAACTCGCGGAGTTTGCCAAGCGAACGCTGACACCATGGGATATCACTTACTGGTTGGAAAAGCTCAAGCAGACCAAGTACTCGATCTCGAACGAGGAGTTGCGCCAGTATTTTCCAGCACAAGCTGCCATCAATGGTTTATTCGAGCTCGCCGAACGTCTGTACGGCGTGCGAATTGAATTGCAGGAGAATGTCGCCGTATGGCACCAGGATGTCCGCTATTACAGCGTGCACGATGACGGCGGAGCGCTGATC
>Ga0209988_10000040_pt1 | contig 60598 bp, 55 predicted proteins | sample N075metaG_FD_183115 | JGI IMG/M metagenome (GOLD analysis project Ga0209988, IMG submission 183115) | Deep subsurface microbial communities from Kermadec Trench to uncover new lineages of life (NeLLi) - N075 metaG (SPAdes) (version 2) | ecosystem: Environmental > Aquatic > Marine > Ocean trench... | reverse complement strand
AAATCGCGGAATTTTTACGCCCAGACAGCGATTCCGGACGGTGCGAAATCGGCTTTGGATTATGCCGTTAATGAGATTGGAATCGATGCGCCGCTGCTTGATTTCGTGGCAGGCAATGTGGCGGAGAGATTACTCGCGAACGCAACCGAAGTATTACATCTCGACACAAGCCTGATTCGTGGAAAACTTTACGAGCATGTCGTTATCCGGACACCCGAAATCGATGTTCAGATCTGGATTGCCTCGGAAGACCCACCATTGCCGGGGAAAATGGCGCTCAGCGCCAAGTGGGATGGGGGTTCGCCGCGAACTGTCATCTTTCTGGACTGGAATACTGACCCCGACTTTCCAGATGGCGAACTCCATTTCGTTCCGCCAGATGGCGCAACAAAAATCAGTTTTGAAGCCCGATCCAGCAACGAGGAGCAGTGATATGAAACGCCGACAATTTTTGAATGCACTTCTCGGATCCACTCTCGGGCTGGCAACCGTCGTTATTCCCACAGTCGCGATGGCAAGGCGCGGCAGACCAGCAAGCCCTGGAAGTGTGGCAGGCGTTGGCAGGCGCACCCGGCGTCGCAGACGGCGTCGAGTCTATCGCAACATGCGGGTATCATCTCTGCCATACGGTTGCAGCGTGACGCGTATCCGTGGTGGGGTTACGTACTACTACTGCGGCAACATCTGGTACGAACCCGTCTACCAGGGTACGACTGTCATTTATGTTGTCAACGAGATCGAGGCAGGGGCGAATACCGACGTTGAGTTCGATGAATACGACTAACTAAACCGGACTCCGGCAGCTAAAGTTCAAATACACGTTTGAGATATCGTTTCAGGATTTCGGTTGCGTAGGTATCGTCGTAGCGGACAACGCGCGGGAAAACGCCGCCTCATTTCGCCCGTGCCAGTGTCTTTGAAGGCAGTTCCTCGAAGTGCTGCCGATAGTCTGCCGCGAATTGCCCCATATGCCAGAAACGCTAATTGTTAGCTACGTCGGCAATGTTTCCCGCATTGTCGCCCGAAAGTAACTGTTGCCTCACGCCACACAGTCGCCGGACTTTAATATACTGCTTTGGGCTGATGTGAAACTGCTCCTGAAACGATCGGTAGAGAGTGGGGGCGCTAACCCCGAGCTTCGAACAAAGATTTGAAACAGTGAGAGGTAGTGTGTCCGCATCTTCCAGATACTCCAACGCGTTGTGCGCAATGCGGTAGCGCACGCCGAAAGGAGGCGCTTTTGTCTGGGCCTTGTTCTTCGCCAAATAACTTAGTACTAACGCCGCGGCGGAAAAATTGAAGAACTCCACCGATTCCGCGTTATTTGAGCATCTTGCTGGCCTGAAGGCAGCAAGAATGTGAAGTCGGAGTTCTCTCGCCAGAGGTTCAGAATGCGGCAAGACCTCAGTGCCGACCAAATGATTTCGCTACGTTGTCCGAATATAAGCGACCGTCCGCTTTCGCAAAAAGCGGCCATTCAGTGACTGTTTTCTAGATCGCTCCCTGCACCGCAGAATGGTATCGACCCAGGTCACGGGCTATCGCGTTTATGGAATCGCCTTTCTCCCACCGATCCCAGATCAACGCCATCTCCGAATCAGTGATATATCTTCTCGCTCTCTGCTTCATTTGCAACACCTCCTTCTCTATTGTTAGAGTTTAGGTGTTGCATCCACCGTTTGAGATCGCAACCCAAAGCAGACATTACTCGAAACCCTGCAATTTCGGAGGAAACGCATGAGCGCTTACTTTATTTTGACGCACACAATCACCGACCCCGATAAGTACCGAAGTGAGTACGTTCCTCAGGTCCTCCCATTTATCGCCAAATATGACGGGGAAATAGTTGTAGCGTCGCCCGACGCAGAGCCGCTTCAAGGTAGCCCGGCGAAAGGCGTTGTTGTTTTACGGTTTCCATCTGAAGACGCCGTACGGGGCTTCGTAAATGACCCCGAGTACCAGCCAGCCAAAGAGCTTCGCATTGCGTTGACAACCAATGCCAACGCTGTGCTCGCACCAGAATTTCAGATGCCCTAAGGCCGACTGAGACGGGTCGTAACCGTAGGATATGGATTGTCGATGGCTGCTTTTGGCGGCGATTTCAGTCGATCGACGCAACACATTCACTAAATTTCTGTGCCGGTGTACGAAAACCCAAGGTCTTTCGCGGTCGTTCGTTAAGCTGCCGCGCCACTTTGTTCAAGTGTGCCTGTGAGTGCGTAAGCTTCCCCGGAAGGTAGACCAGTCATAGGTAGAGAATCTTGGCAGAATACTGCTGCGCCAGACTGGCCGCGGAAAGAACAGCAAAGCAGCAAGCGATCAATCCTTGCATGGCTTTCATGGTTCAAGCCCTCTCGAATAATGGGTAATGGTTATTGTTGGCAGTTGCATAAGAATAACAACAGCCGCATATAACCTTCTCTAATTATTAATCCGGCAATAGACGAATCATCGGATTCCGAAAGTCAACACGGCTGTCGGAGCCCACGGACTCCAGGCCGATCGTGCCCCGGTGGAGACTGGCCGGTCCATCTACATCTGCAGGTTCGGTGAATTCGTTGACTGTCTCACCATTCACTTTTACCGTTACTTTCTTGCCGTCAACCTTGATGTAGTAGCTGAACCATTCGTTATCGCCGTGTGCGGCAGTCTTCACCTCGCTTGCCCCAATCAAGCTGCCGGTCTTGCTCTCACCGGCCCGGCTGGCGTTAATCTGAGCTTCATAACCAACGGCAGGAGGTCCCTCCTCTTCGTAATGGGTATGAAAATAGACCCCTGAAGCCGACCCAGGATGGGTATAGACATCAACCTTGAATTCAAAATTTTTGAAATATCCGCCAGCGATCCGACCGTCATAGAACAGATTTCTTTGACCTCCCTCGACAATTAGGGTGTCGCCGTCAAGTCGGAACGATTCTCCGGCCGAGGTATTATCGACGGTCGGCCAGACCATCCCACCATACCAGGAAGGAGCCGTCCAATCCACGACACCGCCGCTTTCAATCCACCCGTTGAGTGTACCAGTATCATCCCAGAGAGAGATCCACCCAAGTCCACGTTCTCCTTCATATCCCGGGGCTGGCGAACCATCTTCTTCAAGTTTTCCTGCCGCCCAGAGCACGCCCGATGCAATAAGATTCAAATTCACATCCGAGCCCATCGAAACATTATGATGCCCCAGTGAACTGGTGAAAACCCGAACGCCTTGGTATTCGTGTATCCAAGCTGTTTCAGAATAGGAGTGTGTCTCCACCGAATAGGCGTGAGATAACGGAGTGACATCATCCTGTAAATCAACGATTAGATATAACTCGCCTGCAGGCGTCCGCCAAGAACGAGGATAGTTCTTCATGATCGGGTGATGCGGCTCCAGAACCTCGATCGTGTAGGGAGGGGTATTGGGATGATTTTGTCTCTCGTGGACGTATGAAACAGCACCGGTAAACTCCCACCAGGCATCCGCTGCATCGCCCCTTGCATATTGATAGAGATGGATGGGGCAGTGAAGCATAACGGCAGGTACTTGATGCTTGACGTGCTCGGCGATGATTCCTTTTACATAGGCTTCATCTTTTACTTGAAGATTACACTGATTGTAGATGACAACGTCGAACTCTGCCGCCCAGTCATCCTCCAAATGACGGGAGAAATGGAAATCAGTTGATTCCATGGTAATCGTATCCCGACCTTCATAGTCAATTGTAATTTCGATGTTCGAAAGACGTTCCAACAGTCCCTCTTTAATCTGGTCCTTTTGCGTTTCATAATCGTGCCAGGGGCCCCCGCCGGTAATCATCAAGATTTTCAATGGATCTGTGTTCTGCGCTCCGGCGTATTGAGGTAGGCTGCCAGAAAAAATTAACGTTAAAATAGAAAGGAGTATTATTTTAAATACATTTATATTCGTATTCATTTATTGGGCCCTCGATTTTTATCTCGCAGATTGAGTCACATCTTTGTTTAGTTCAAAGTTTACAAAATACACTGAACCGGAACCCAATGAACCGGCCAGCGTACTTTGTTTTGGCGCGACTTAATAATCAATATTTAAGCATCCCGCTTACTTTATTGAACTTCTGATCCTGGCAGAGCAAATGCATGAACCCGCCTTCCAATATCCTGTGATACAGGCGAACGATAACGACCGCCGCCGCCGCCTGCTACAATCACAACATATTGTCTTCCATCAATTTCGTAAACGGAGGGACTCGAAAAGCCAGGTGCATCCATCTCAAATTCCCACAAAAGCTCGCCGTTGGTTTTATCAAATGCTCTGAACCGGTTATCTTCTGTTGCTGCTATAAAAATCAAACCTCCTTTTGTAACAGCCATTCCGCCAAAGTTTTCAACACCGGTATTTCGAATCCCCATTTCTACCAATCCGGGATATTCTCCGAGTGGGACCGACCATTTAATTTCACCTTTTGCAACATCTACGGCAATGAGTTTCCCCCATGGTGGTTTAATTGCGTGATACCCCATGTGGTCTGTAAAATAATCCAACTGAGCAATGTACTGTGGGGTGGATGTGGACCAAGCAAGCTCGCCCTCACCTCCGCTCCACGTCAAACTCTCATCACTTAAATTAATGTCTGAGGTAGATCCGTCACCAGGCTCACTTTGAAGAAACGCGACCACGTAATCCAATTTATCGTCTTCAAAGTACTGGAATGCCGGCATCGCATTTCTGCCTTGAGTGATGATCTCTTTCAGAGAGTCGGCGCTAAACACCAGGTTATCCAGAGGCAGGCCGGTCCCGCCTTGTCTTTCAGCTCCGTGACAAGCCGCACATTGCGAGTTATATATTGTCCTGCCTCGCTGCAGATCCGACATATCTGCAAATTGATCAGGTTGCATCGGGTTCAGCGTCAAAATAAACGGAAAGTCATTCACGTTTACGTAGGCTATATTGGTCTCCGGATCAAAGGCCGGTCCCCCCCATTCATTTCCTCCATGAATACCCGGTTGTACGATGGTTCCTTCTATACTTGGAGGCGTATACATCGGTCCTGATTTTAGCTTTTTAAACTTCTCCAGGGCGGATGCATGAGACTCGGGTGTGATGTTCGTTAAATCAGACTCATAGAATGTCGTACGTACCAGAGGATCTGGTTTTAACGGCCACGGTTGCGTTGGATATGGAACTTCACCGGGTGCGGCTTCAGTCGTAACAGGTTTCTCTACGATGGGGAACAGCGATTCGCCCGTATCCCGGTCAAATATAAAGACTTTCCCCTGCTTGCCTGTTTGAACAACTACGTCCTGTTCTACCCCATCATCCCTGGTAATCGTAGCTAACATCGGTGCAGGAGCGATATCATAATCCCAAATATCGTGGTGAATGGTTTGAAAATGCCATTGCAACTCCCCTGTCTCTGCATCAATAGCTAACACAGAATTCGCATAGAGATTCTTACCAGGTCTGGCTCCCCCATTACCATGGATCCCTCCGGTGGCTGCACCCGTAGCAGCAAATACCCAGCCTCTTTCTTCATCTACGGTAAATCCACCCCACGAGTTGGCGCCACCGTAATTCATATTGTCTTCCCACTCCCATGTCTCATACCCGGGCTGGCCTTCCAGAGGAATGGTGTGAAATCTCCATTCAAACTCGCCGGTTATTGTGTTAAACGATCGGATATTGCCAGGCGGTTCCTCTCTGTTTTCAAAAACATTGGAATCTACAATTAGATGATCTTTATACGTTACCGGAGGCGAGTTGTTTGTCAGTTTGTTACGCACCAGATGAGCAGGCCAAACATGGTTTTCCGTTAAATCAATATGCCCGCCTTTACCAAACGACTCGATAAGCGTTCCATCATCTGGGTTAACAGCCCAAATAATATCTTTTGCCAGATGAAAAATCCTGGCATTTTCGCCGTTTTCATCTTCCCAATACACCTCAGCCCGCTGGATTCCTGGGGGGAGGTCGTCTCCCCGGGAATCATGTTCAGAGGGATCAAACAGCCAAAGCTCCTCACCGGTTGCTGCATCCAGGGCCACCAAGTTTAAGTCAGGGTCAGCAAAGTACATTACCCCTGCAATGATAATCGGGTTCGATTCCATACCCGGCCGGACAAGATTCTTTGTATCGTAGGTCCAGACCTCTTCCAGCAACTGAACATTTTCGGTAGTAATTTGGCTTAGAGAAGAGTATGCAGTTCCCTCCTGATCGCCACGATAAGTAGCCCAATCGACGAAATTATTCAGTCTGCTTTTCTGACCAGTGGTACTTGTTTGATCCGAAACATTGGTACTTGTTTGGTCCGAAACAGTGGTACTTGTTTGGTCCGATGTATCATTATTTTCGCAGCCGAATGCTATCAGGACAAAAAGGCAGATCAGGGGAGAGAATAAATAGAGTGGTTTTTTCATCAGTTCGTGACCTCGTTCCGTTTATATTTGAATAACAGACAATTTTACTTTTTTATGTTGCTGATAATGTGAAATCGGGTAGTCGTTTAATGACCCCACCTTCCATAGCTGACTCATGGGCCAGCAAGCCAACACATGTCCAGTTTGCAGATTGGACCGCATTGGGGTAAGGATCACGATCGTTAACAATAGAGTCGACAAACTCATGTACTAAGTGTGGGTGAGAACCTCCGTGGCCACCTCCCTGAATAAAGGATAGGTGAGCATGTTCATCTGCATCATACACTCCTTCCAATGTAAACTCGCGAATCTCTTCCGGTAACAGATGTCCATAATCCGGTACCTTAATACGTTCGGGTATTTCCGGTTCGGGTTTCTTTGCCGTATGAAGAACCGGATCCTCCCCTTCAATAAGCGGCCATTCAAAGGACTTTTTAGATCCGTAAACATCAAAGCTTTCTCGATATTGACGTGACGTATCAAACAATGAACGATAAATGTGAGCGGACAAGTCAGAGTTCTTCAACTTAATATGGCATGTTTCAACCGCAAAGGGAGAACCTGACTTTTCGATAAGGTCATCGCTGATTGTTCCCGAACCGAAACACGATACATATTCTGCTTCTTTGTCAGTAAGTCCAAGAACGGGGCTGACAACATGAGTTGCGTAGTGCATGGGTTTCATATACTGCCAATAGTCGGGCCACGCCTCCATATCCTGGGGATGACTGGCTTGCAAATATTGAATTTTTCCCAATTCCCCTTTTTCGTAAAGCTCTTTTACAAACAGATATTCGCGGCTGTACACAACCGTCTCTGCCATTGTATATTTTAATCCCGTCTCCGCGACCGTTTCTACAATTTCCTTGCAATCCTCAACACTTGTTGCCATCGGCACAGTACATGAAACATGCTTGCCCGCACGCAGAGCCATTAGCGAGTGTTCCGCATGGAGATGAATGGGTGTATTTATATGCACAGCATCAATCTTTGGATCTTCCAGAAGCTTTTTATACGAGCGATAACGATAACTTGGATCGAAGTTGAAAGCATCTCCCACTTTATTAAGATCCGATTCCGAACGCTGGCAGATTGCATACATATTCGCATGAGGGTGCTTTTGATAAATCGGAATAAACTCAGCTCCAAATCCTAAACCTACAATTGCAATATTCACTTTACGTTTCTTCATAATTCTACGTTTCCTAGTCTTAATATTTTAACCGTGTTATTGATTCAAAGACCCCGGAGCAGCGGGATCAGTGCAGGCGGCCAGCCACAGCGTCGCGGCTATTGCGGCCAGACGGTTCAGTCGATTCATTGCCGGTACCTCTCCAGTGTGTCAGTGACGCTCAGCCGGCCGCTATAAAGCGGTAGCGCGTCGTCTGCGAATAGCGCTCGCCCGGCGCAAGCAGCGTGCCGGGAAAGGCGGGTTGATTGGGTGTATCGGGAAAATGCTGGGGCTCGAGGCACAGGCCGCCGTGCGGCGCGAACGGCGGTCCAAGCTTCTGCCCGCCGTATACCTGAAGCCCGGGGCACGTTGTCGTCATCCGCAAGCAAAGGTCGCCGTTCGGGCTCTCAAGCTCGGCACGGCCGCCGGATTCGCCCAGAACATAGTTGAAGTCCATACCGCCGGTGCGCACGACAAGCGGGTGCCGCGACCCGATGACATCACGCAGCGCCGCTGGCTGGCGCAGATCCAGTCCGGAACCGGTGACATCGAGGAAATCGCCGGTCGGCAGCAGGTCGTCGTTGACCTGCACGATTTGCCGGCTGGCAATATGCAAGCGATGCCCGAGCACGTCGCCACCGCCAGCCGCGAGATTGAAATAGGCGTGGTTGGTCATGTTTACATGTGTCGGCCGGTCGGTTTCAGCTTCCAGCCGGATCACGAGCTCGCGTTCATCCGTCCAGCGGTACGTGACGCTCGCCTCGAGCGTTCCGGGGTAGCCCTGGTCGCCATCCGCTGACCGCAGCCGAAACCGCCCTGTATCGTCCGGGACCGCCGCATCGATTGACCAGTGCCTGTGGTGAAAGCCGCCCGCACCGCCGTGCAGGTGGTGTTCCCCCTCGTTGGCATCGAGCGGATAGTCAACACCACCGAGGTTGAAGTGTGCACCGGCAATGCGGTTGCAGGTACGCCCGACGGTCGCGCCCATGAAGTAAGGGTCGGTCAGGTAACCCGCGCAATCTTCATAACCGAGAATCACGTTGCGGATGCCGTCCGGCAGCTGCAGTTCGATGCGTGTCAGTCGAGCGCCGTAATTCAGCAGCGTGACACGGTCGCCGCGGGCATTTCGCAGTACCCGCTCTACCAGGCTGTCCGGACTTCGCCGCGTCATCGGGGGTGCCTGTACAGATTACGATGCCCGCTCACGAGACGCTCAGGGCTTCACCCGAAATATGAAGTCATTAATGACGTTCTCGACCCATTCCTGCCGGCCGCTTTGCTTGCGCGGCTCACCCTGTTTCGCGGCATGTTCGCGGAGATCCTCGAGGGATAACCGGCCTTTGGCAAATGCCTGGCCCTGTCCGTTGTCGAAACTGGCATAGCGCTCGCGGCGAAAATCAGCCAGCGAGGACTTCTCGAGGATCTCGTGGGCGATGAGCAGGCCGCGTGCATATGAGTCCATGCCGCCGATATGCGCGATAAACAGGTCTTCCAGGTCGGTCGATTCACGCCGGAGTTTCGCGTCAAAGTTCAGTCCGCCGGTCTTGAAGCCACCGTCTTCGAGTACGATAAGCATCGCCTGCACCGTGTCGTAAAGGTCGGCCGGGAACTGGTCCGTATCCCAGCCGTTCTGGGGATTGCCGCGATTGGCGTCGATCGAGCCAAGCATGCCGGCATTCGTACACATTCTGAGCTCGTGAGCGAATGAGTGGCCCGCCAGCGTGGCGTGATTGGCTTCCACGTTGACCTTGAAATCGTCGGCAAGTCCGTATTGCCGGAGAAAGCCGATGACGGTCTGGGCGTCGACGTCGTACTGGTGGTACATGGGTTCCATCGGCTTGGGCTCGATCAGGAACGTGCCGTTAAAGCCGATCGAGCGGCCGTAGTCGCGGGCCATGCCAAGGAACCTCGCCATGTGTTCCAGCTCGCGGCCGGTATCGGTGTTGAACAGTGTGGAATACCCCTCGCGACCACCCCAGAACACATAGTTCTCGCCGCCGAGTTCGACCGTCGCATCCAGCGCCGCCTTGACCTGGGCCCCCGCCTGCGCGACGACATCGAAATCCGGGTTGGTCGATGCACCGTTCATGTAACGCGGGTGCGAGAACAGGTTCGAAGTGCCCCACAGCAACCGGATTCCGGTTTCCTTTTGCCGTGCTTTGACACGCCCGACCAGGTGCTGCAGGTTTTTCTCGCTTTCGGTAACGCTCGCGCCTTCGGGAGCCAGGTCGCGATCGTGAAAGCAAAAGTAGGGCACCGTCATCTTGCTCAAAAACTCGAACGCAGCGTCAAGCCTTTCTTCTGCCGCCTCGAGCCGGTCGGTACTCTCATTCCAGGGTTTGGGGCGCGTGCCGGGACCAAAGGGATCGGCGCCGTCAGCGCATAACGTGTGCCAGTAGCAGATGGAAAAACGCAGATGGTCGCGCATGGTCTTGTTGCCGACCACGCGATCCGCATCGTAGGCTTTGAATGCCAGGTGGTTATCGGACTCCGGGCCTTCGTACTCTATACGTGAAATGCCGGGAAAGTACTCGCGGTTGCCAATCCAGGGTTGCGCACTCATGGTCTTGCTCCGTCTGTTTCGAATAATGGTGCCACGCCCGCTACCGCGCGCCGGTAGGCCGCGTAGCCGTCAGCGTAGCGATCGGATGTGGTTTCGTCGGGCGTGCAGGCGAGATCCGGCCGCTGCACGATGTGCTCGCGGGTTACGTCGCCGATGCCGCGCCCGGAATCATGCTGGCGTTCCAGTACCCACAGTGCATGCAGCGCAGCACCGAACGAGGCGCCTTCGTCCTGCGCGAGCCGTACGACCGGCAGCCGGCAGATATCGGCCACGATCTGGCACCAGGTTCGACTGTTGGCGCCGCCTCCGGTCAGCACAATTTCCGATGACTCGATGCCCAGCCGGCGCAGTTCGTCGAGTCCGAAGCGCAGCCCGTAGGTTGCACCTTCAACAGTCGCCCGCAACAGGTGTCCTTTCTCGCAGTTTTCCGGGTTGAGCCCCAGCACGCTCGCGCTGGCGCGCGGCAGGTTCGGTGTACGTTCGCCGGTGAAAAACGGCAGGACAATCAGACCGCCGGAAGCGGCCGGTACGGCGTCGATGGCTGCGTCGAAGCCGGCGTTGTCGATGGCCAGCAGCTGCTTCATTAACTCGGTGGCGAGCGTGCAGTTCATTGTGCAAAGGAGGGGCAGCCATCCGCCGGTCGAGCTGCAAAACGCCGCGATATTGCCTTGCGGGTCGACAATCGGCCGATCTGCGTAAGCAAACAGCGTTCCTGACGTGCCAAGGCTCATCGTCAGCTGGCCCGGCACGACGTTGCCGGTGCCGATCGCTGCCATCATGTTGTCGCCGCCGCCCGGTGCCACCGGGATACCGGCCGGCAGGCCGAACTCCTGTGAGAACAGAGCCGCGGTATGCCCGATGACTTCCCCGGGTTCAACCAGCTCCGGCAGGCAGTTGGCCAGGTCCCGCGACGGCTCGACGGCTCGCAGCAGCTCACGGCTCCAGCGGCGATTCCGCACGTCGAGTAACGCCGTGCCTGATGCGTCACCGTACTCCATCACTGCGCGGCCCGTCATGACGAAATTCAGGTAGTCGTGCGGCAGCAGCACCTGCGCCATGTTTCGGTACTTGCGCGGATGATGCTTCCACAGCCAGCGAATCTTCGGGGCGGTGTAGCCGGTCAGCACCGGGTTTCCGGCAAGCTCGATGCAGCGCTCACGGCCGCCGCAAGCCTCCATGATCTCGTCCGCTTCCTGCTGCGTCGAAGTATCGCACCACAGTTTTACCGCGTGCAGGACCTCGCCATTGCCATCTATCGGCACGAAACCATGCTGCTGCCCGGAAACCGCAACCGCGCGCACCGACATGCGAACGCTTGCGCTGACCTGCTGCAGTGCCTGTTTCAATGCCACCAGCCACCAGCTCGCTTCCTGTTCGGCCCGACCGGTTGTATCGCGCATTACTTCGAGCGGCGCGGATGCCGAGGCGACGACTTCGTGAGCCTTGTAGTCATAGAAAACAACTTTCAGGCCTTGTGTGCCGAGATCTATGCCGAGTGTCGTGTCCATCGTGTGGCGTCTTGCTCCCGTTACCAGTCGAACATGCTGCCGTCTTCGCGTCGATTGACCGGCAGACAGGCTCTCCGGTAGGGGTACCGTGCCGCACGGTCGTGGTCCAGTGCGACGCCCAGTCCGTGACGGCCTGACAATTAGATGGTAGCGCTACCATAGGCGGACCCGGGGGAGGTGTCAATGCAAACAGCGGCGATCGATTTCCATTTCTTCGAGGCGTTCTGCAGGGCGAGATACAAAATCTTCTGGATCGATTTGTCGTTCGGAAACGCACCGCGATTCTTTAGCACCTTGCGCAGCGAGTAGTTCAGCGATTCAATCGCATTGGTGGTATAAGTAACTTTGCGGATCGCCGGCGGAAAGTCGAACAGCGCGGTCATCTCGCCTTCCAGCGCGCGCTCCACCAGCGACTTCGTCAAATCCTTCAGCAATCCGCCTTCGCCAAGAATTGCCTTCGGATCGCCGTCATAATCCTTTAGCAGATCATCCAGTAGCTCGCTTCGTTTGTCCTTTTACACCCCCGCTGAAATAGCTACTGGTGATCTGACAGACAACGGGTATACGGATATCCTTACCGGAAATAAGAATGGAACCTTTGTATTAGGGAACGAGGAACGCGCCGCGCGGGTGGCGCCGAGCTTTCACGTTCTATCAGGCTGTAGTCGAGGGTCAGGTGCTCGCATTCGGTGTCGCCGCCCGCGCGACTGGCGAGAATACTGCGCGTCAACAGGTCGATGGCGGCATGCGACATGTCGCTGATCGGTTGGCGGATCGTCGTGATCTCCGGCCAGACCGTGGTTGCCAGCAGCGTGTCGTCGAAGCCGGTCACTGTCAGCTCGCCGGGCACATCGATGTGGTGGCGGTGGGCGACGGAAATCGTCGCCGCGGCCATCTCGTCATTGCTGGCAAAGATTGCCGTCGGAATCTCAGGCAGCGCGAGCAGGCGGTCGGCCGCGTCCAGTCCGGAGCGATACGAGAAGCGGCCGGTGGCAACCAGTTCCGGGCGCCACTTTATACCCGCTGCTTCCAGTGCGTCGCGATAGCCGCTCTTGCGTACTTCGCTGACCAGGTACTTCGGGTTGCCCGTTATGAATCCGATGCGCCGGTGACCGAGCCCGATAAGGTATTCGGTCATCGTGCGTGCCGCGCTTCTGTCGTCGATCATCACTGACGAACATTCGCCGACAAGCTGCGGGCCCATTGTGACCGTCGGCACATCGCGCTCTTTGAGCAGCTTGAGCAGATCAAGCGAATCGGCGAGCGGCTGCACCAGCAGGACACCACTGATTCCGCCCTTCAGTTGATCCTTTATGGTCCGCACCGCATCCGCCTCGTCGCCGCATTCGGCGACGACCAATTGCGTATCGTTCTCGCGAGACTGCTCCAGTGCGCCCAGCAGCACCGCGCTCAAATACGTGCTGCTGGGGTTCGCGTACAGCAGGCAGACCTGCATCTGGCTTGCGCTGGCCAGGCTGCGGGCCGCCCGGTTGGGCGAATAGCCGAGTTCGCGGATGGCGGCGTTAACCGCCGCGCGCGTGCTGTCGCGGACGTTGCCCTCGCTATTGATGACGCGGGATACAGTCATCAGCGAAACGCCGGCGCGGACGGCAACATCGCTGATGGTTACCCGCGCATGATGGCGGCGAGCCGCTGCCTGTTTGCTCTTGCCCACTCAGGTCCCGCGCTGCGACACCAAAACAAACGGCGCCCCGAATCTTAATCCCACTATTGCAGCACTCAAGCCTGAATCTCTGTTTACCTTTTTAGGGGGCTGTCGCACTCTATTCCTTCTCAAGTTGAATGGCCTTGTAGCCTCCCTGCGCTCGGAAATAGAATATTAATAGCAAGTATCCAAACGCCATGGTCAGTGGAACCAGAGCAGTCCACCTGAAAGCACTTTGTCCTCCACGGATTGAGGCCTCCACAAGAATCGCGCGTTCTTCGGTTTCAGTAGCGGATAATTCGGCCGGGTTTTTCGCAAGAAGTGCACCTACTTTTGCGCCGTCCAGGCCAGCGACTTCACGAAAGAAGAGAAACCCTTGCTTACTATCAGAGACATATTCTTGATGAACAGCCGGATGCTTTTCATGTAGAAATTCAGCTGCAAAACGGTCTTGTGTATAGCCAATCCCAGGTCCACCCAGAATCCCGGCTGAGAGCATACCGATTCCGCCAATGGCACCGAGAGTAAGCGCGCCGCCTTTCGGGAAACGCTCAGATACGACAGCGAGCATGGTTGGCCAGAAGAAGGTTTTTCCAATGCCGTATATTGTACCAGCTAAAATTATTGCCATACCCGTAGCAACGGAACCCAGCATGAATAGGCCAATTGTCGCCAATACGGCACTGGCGAATAGCAGCCCCATGGGACTGATACGGTGAACGATTGGACCGGCGAAGAATCTCAACACAAACATAATTGCTGAAGTATAAATGAACAGGAGGAATGCCTCACCACCGATGAGGTATTGCATGATGTTGATTATCCAACTGTCTGTACCCAGTTCTACGTAGCCGACACAGGCATGGAGAAATAGGAGAAACAGTAAAACTGGTGCGGCAAATTCCTTTAACATATTCATATACGTGACGCCGGCTGCGCGTGCCTCAGAGAGAGGGAATTTCTGTCCGAATAGCATGTAGCCGTACACGAATGTTGGAATAAGGAACAGGCCGAGCAAAATTTCCCAGCTTACCTGAAAAAGTTTCGCATCTGAACTGGCAAAACAGTAAGCGATCAAGCCACCAAGGATAAGCCCCCCTGGCCAACCGGCATGAAGAATATTCAAATAGTGTGTTTTTTCTTCTGGATAAAGTGTCGCCGTCAAGGGATTGATAATGGCCTCACAGATACCCCAGGCAATGGCAAACATAAACATACCAACGTACAACATCCAATACGCGGCTTCATTGCCAGCGCCACCATCACCGTATACAGGCGTTGCGGCAATCGTAATTATTGCTGAAACTATATGCAGAACAAAAGCTACCCACATCAATTTTGCATAGCCGATTTTCTCGGCTAAGGCACTCGCAATTAATATGACCACCCCAAAGCCAACAAACCCGCCGCCTGTAATGGCCCCAAGCTCACTCTTGGTAAACCCAAATTGTGTGCCCCAGTCACCAAGAATACTGGCACGCAATCCGAAAAACAGTCCTGCAACAATTAAGGTCATAAAACTGGCGACGAATAACCGCTTTCTATTGGCGACCATGGCAATTTTCTCCTTGGGTAGGTGGGCGCTGTGTGTAGCTCATGTCGTCGCGGTATGAATTGTCGGCTGCGCCGGCGGCTTAGCCTGGTAGTTCGGTTGACGGTCGGCGATGCGGAGATTGCCTGGCCGAACGCGATCCTCAGAAATCAGTCTGGGCGATATCCGGTACCGGGTGGGACGAGTAGTACCCACCGACATGACATGCCGGTGGGTACCCAGGTACCTGCTTCTGGTCTTGCCGACTTCTACCTCTATTGGAAGGTGTACCGCGCACCCAGCATAAAGCGCCGGTCCGTTTCAATGTAGGCCTGTACTTGTTGTGGTGTGCGGCCATGGAAGACGAGCGCTTCTTCCGTCATGTTGATGCCCTCAAGGGTCAACGTCAGATTATCCATGACACGCCAGCCGACATTGAAGTCAAGCTGGCCGTACGCTTCAACATACCGCGGTATGCGGTTACCGACGTTGGTGTGGGACAAAAACTCATCGCGCCAGTTATAGAGAATACGTGCGCTATACTTTTCGTTCTCGTAGAAGGCGATGAAATTGTACGAGTCCGACAAGCCCGTCAAGGCGAACTGATCCTCAGACTCAGGAAGGGAAATGTCGTATGAGACGTCACCGTTGACAAAGGTCGCGTTGGCATTAATGCCGAAGCCCTCGAGGGCACCTGTAAAGAAGTGCACCAGGGAAACCTCCCAGCCATCGATATTGGCATTATTCGCGTTCGTGGGTTGTTGGACGAGAAACTGGGCCAATGGATCGCCTGGCTGCGGGGGTATGTCATACGCGGTGGCAATATCGGATGACTGCGCGGCACCTCCCGGGTCAAGGGGGTCGATGAACTCATCGGCACCACCTGGGAAATCGACCGGGTTAGCGAGGATGGCGGTCATGGTGAACATGTTCGTCTCGGTCACCAACGACCCAACACTACCATCGTCTCGCGCGACAAGCGCCAATGCCGCGACGGCATCGCCCGAGACCGTACCCGGCTGGCCGCTGGCGACATCGGTCAGACCGAACAGGGGTTTTGTTACCTGCTCGATGCCGATAAAGTTCGATATCGACTTGTCGAAGTAAGCGACCGTAAAGGCACTGCCTTCTCCGTAGTAGTACTCGAACGACAGGTCGATGTTATTCGACTCCAGCGGTTTCAGTTGCGCGTTACCGCTGCTACCTTGCCACTGGCCACCCAGGAACGTCGCCGTGCCCGGATTACCGGCACTGGTATCGACGAACATATTGCCTAACTCCGGACGCGCGATGGTGGTACTCACCGACGCGCGCACTTTGATGTTGTCGGTGACATCCAACGAGACGTCGATGTTCGGCAGAAGGTTGTCATAGTCGAATGTCTGCTGCACCGCCGCTGTCGGGCCGAATATCGTATTGAAGTCGTTGTCCGACGCCCAGTCCTTGGCTATTGGGATCGACTGCACCGATGAGGATACGACGTCCGTCTCCTCATAGCGCAACCCGACCACGACCTGCATCGGCATGTCGCCGACTTCGGTGTCCAGGACTAACTCGCCGTAAACCGACAGGACATCTTCGCTGATGAGGCGGTCGTTTGTGCCCGTTACCTTGCGATTGTTGATGTCGTATACTGTGCCGCCGCCGCTGGTGAAGCCGTCAAAGGCCTCGGCGAACGCTATCGGGTTGACAAAGAACGCGTTCTCTCCCACGACTCGATAGCTGGCGCCCGGGGCTAGGGTACCGCCGGCGGCGGTGTAATCCGCGATCATTTCGTCCAACGACAGGATGAGATTGTCATGGTCGTTAAACTGGCAGGAGATGCAGACCTCTTGGATAGCATCTTCGCCCATCAGCGTCACGATATCGCCAATGAAACCCGTGTTCCAGCCGCCGAGTTCTTCCCGGGTGGAGATATTAATCTGCTGAATGTCATTTTCGTAATAGCCCAGGCCGAAATTAGCCCTGAGCCCACCGCCGTTGTCCCAACTAGCCTTCACTTGGAACTGGTCGATGGTGCTTTCCTGGTCTCTGAAATCGCGAAGGATCCACTGGGAACCAAGATCCGACTTTTCGAAAACACCATTCGCGTTGCCGCCGGCGTAGTTAGTCAGCACACCGCCGACCATGTTGCTGGTCGGGCCGGAGCCGTCCGCGATGGCCTGGACGGACTGCGTGATGTCGGTTCGGAAGTCCATCCATTGCATAGCAACAGCCTGACCGCCAATGGAGATGGAATCAGAAATAGAGCCACCAGGGCCGTTGCCGCCGGCTGTCGCTTCGGCCGTGTACGCGTCGAAGTTCAGCGTCCACGAGTCATTCAACTGAAAGTCCCAATTGATGGCGAACGAAGTCAACTCGTCTCGAATGTAGAAGAGCGTATTCCGGAATGGGAGCTCCTTGCCCGCCTGGGTGAAGTCGCTGCCGGCACCGGCCACGAGCGGCTCGCCTAGGAGGACAGGAACAGAGAAAACAGGATTGCCATCGAAAGCGGCGAAATCGAATTGGCGAACATAGAAGGGTAGATCACCCACACCTTGTTGACTTTGATCATTCCGCGCCCACATCGTATCCACGGTAAAAGTACTGCGGTCACTGGGTGCGAACTGCAGGGTCAGCGAAGCGTTCGTGCGTTCTCGCTCACCCTCGGTGAACGTCATAGAGGCATTTGGTATAAAACCGGCCAGTTGATCGGGGCCCGGTTCATTGACGATGGTGGCGCCCGCGAAGGCTGGGATGCTCGAATCGAAAGGAGTTTGCCAAACGAAGAAGCCACCGCCAAGCGCCGTGCGATTCGAGTAGTCGCGCTCCTGGTAGGAAGCAAAGGCGGTCACGCCGAAGGTACCGCCGTCATTTATCCAGCTGCCTATACCACTAAGCTCCGGCGTAGTGCTGCCGCCACCGGCGTCGTCAACGGCTTTGACGCCAAAGGAGAACGCAGTACCGGTGTCCAGAGGTCGGACGGTTTGAACATTGATCACGCCGCCAATGCCGCCGGACGGGGCGCTGGCCCTGCCCGATTTGTACACCTGCAAGCCCGATACGCCCTCGGACGCGATGTTCGAAAAGTCGAAGGAGCGCGAATTGCCGCCAGGCCTGTTGGCGTTGATGCCAAAGAAATTGACAGCGTTATCGGCTGCGGGCATCTGACGGCCATTCAGGGTCACCAGGTTAAATTGGGGGCCGAAGCCGCGAATCGTGACCTGGGATCCCTCGCCCTCGACGCGGTTGACGGACACGCCGGTAATGCGCTGCAGCGATTCCGCCAGGTTGGTGTCGGGAAACTTACCGATATCTTCCGCGGAAATGGCGTCCATTATGCCTGAAGTCTCACGCTTGAGATCCAGGGCCATCCGCAAACTGCCGCGAATACCGGTGACCACGATCTCCTCGATGGCTTCACTGCCCTGCTGCGCACTCGCCTGGCCGGCGACCATGGACAAGCATGCCGCCGATATGGCGGCAGCCAATTGGGTTTTTCTCATAGTTGTATTTTTCATAGTTGTTTTGATTTTACCCTTCTTCATTACCTCATCCCCTTTATGCCGGTCTTGCTTTTTTATCACTATTGGCCAAACAACTTATTCCGGTCGTGCTTTTCTATCACTATTGACCAAACAACGCCACCTCTTTCTATGCCCCGGTCGCTATTTCAACGCTTCTTTCGGGTCCACATATGGTAGCGCTACCATCTGCATTTGTCAGGCCTTCCGTTACGACCGTCCCATGAGAGGGTTGGGGACGGAAAACCCGCAAAGATTTTTTGAATCTTGTTCGACTGGCGTGAGCGCCCCTTTCTCATCTTTACCCAGCGCTTTTACCCGGCGCCACGAGCGCGGCAGCCGCCGTCGCGACCCTGAAGCGGGCGAGAAGACGTGCGCAATTTGCCGGCAGGCGGCTGAACAATAAAGGATTGCGGTCAGCCGCGCGCGACTCTACGGCCAACTGGCTCAAGGGCGCATTCAACCCATACCAGAAGGCCGCCGCGTCCTTGATAGCCGCCCGGTTTGGATCTTCCGCCAGCCAGCGCGCAAAGGCCGTGCGCTCCTCGGCGGTCAGATCCCCCGATCCAGCTTGGCAAGCCAGTCCGCAGCCCGGGGCTTTGCTTTGCACTGGCTGCCGGCCGCAGCCGTATGACTTTGGTTTCATCAGTCATGAGAACGAATCCCTCTCGCCGGCATTCTGGTGCGTCAAGTAAGTCCCTCTCCTGTTCGCGGCCACCCCCTCCCTGTGCTCGACGCCGTAGCCTCGCCTGGACATGATGTCCTGGCAGCGCCTTATTCCTTGCGCAAAATATTTTTCCACGGAATTGATCGAAACACCCTTCTTCTTCGCAATTTCCTTGTGCGAGAGGCCGTAGACGCGGCGCAACAGAATTGCGCGCTGGTGCGCTTTGGGCAAAATGCCCATCGCCTCGCAGAATACCTCCAGCATTTGCTCGTAATGCACGGCTTCATCAATCGGCGCGGCGTTGGCTTCGAGGATGGCCTCATCGATCTGCCATTGAACTTCGCGGGATCGGCGCTCACTCTTTTCAAAAACGATGTTGCGCGAGACCATATAGAGATAGCTCTTGGGAAATTTGATCTGCTTTTTTTCATCGGCCAAGAGGGCTCGCACCAGGGATTCCTGCAGGATGTCATCGACATCCGCCGGCTGCACGGACAGTCGGAGCAAGACCCTGACCAGCACCTCCTTGTAAGTCAGGAAAGCGTTGACAATTCTGTTTCCAGAGTCGGCCATACGTCCCCGCGCGCAACGTGCGACTCCCTACCCGCGTGATATGCTCACTTCAAAGGAGACCGCTCAGTTGACTCTCCGGAGAACCATGGATGGAGAAAAAAATTCGCGTAATCGTCGCCGGTGGCGGAACGGCTGGTTGGTTGACGGCATACAGCCTGGTCAAGCGGCTGGGTAACTCGCTCGAAATCACCCTGGTCGAATCCGACCAGATCGGAACCGTGGGTGTGGGCGAGGCGACCGTTCCCACCATGCACAGATTTCACCAGTTTTTCGGCATCGACGAGCGTGAGTTTATGCGCGCAACCCAGGCAACCTTCAAGCTCGGCATTGTCTTTGACAACTGGGGCGCGCCGGGCGAAAGCTACGCTCACACGTTCGGTGAAATCGGGCAAAGTAACTGGCTGGTGGAATTCCACCAGTACTGGTTGGAAGCGCAAGCCAATGGCTTTGGCGGCAGCCTGGAGGACTATTGCCTCGAATTGAAGGCGGCGAAGGCCGGCAAATTCGCGGTAAAAGTAGGTGAGACGCCACTGACGTACGCCTTTCACCTGGACGCAACGGCCTACGCCGGATTTCTGCGGCAAAAAGGCGAATCACTCGGCGTCCGGCGAGTCGAAGGCAAGATTAGCGAAATTACCGTTGATCCGGAGACGGGTAATATCCAATCGCTGGAGTTAGAGCAAGACAGACAGGTCGCCGGTGATTTCTTTATTGATTGCACCGGCTTCAGAGGCCTGCTGCTCGGCGGTGCATTGAATGTTGAATTCGAGGACTGGAGCCATTGGCTGGCCGCCGACCGCGCTCTGGCAGTTCAGACGAGAAGTACCGAGCCGCCTCCCCCCTATACACGCGCCATCGCACATTCCTCCGGGTGGCAGTGGCGTATCCCCCTGCAAAGCCGTACCGGCGAAGGCATTGTTTACAGCAGCCGGTTTTGTTCCGACGACGATGCCCGTGCCACTTTGCTCGGCAATATCACTGGAAAGACCATCACTGAGCCCCGCCTCCTGAGATTTAAAACCGGTCGCCGAATAAATGCGTGGCACAAAAACTGTGTTGCCATAGGTTTATCGAGCGGCTTTGTCGAGCCACTTGAATCGACCGCCATACACTTGATTGACACTGCGCTGGTACGCCTGATGAAGCTCTTCCCGTTTTCAGGCGCAATGGCGCCGCTGGCCGAGCACTTTAATCGTGAAACCCGGATTGAATGGGAGGCGGTGCGCGATTTTATCATCCTGCACTACAAGCAGACGCAACGGGATGACAGTGAATTCTGGAATTTTTATCGTACCATGGATATCCCGGACAGCCTCGCTCACCGCATAGAGCTCTTTAAGGAAAACGGCTATGTGTGGCCGGATTTGGCGAATTTGTTTCGCGCGCACTCTTGGATTCAGGTGATGTTTGGGCAGGGTTTGTACCCGGAACATTGTCACGGTGCAAGTCGTATATTGCCACCGGAGGCATTAAAGCTAGAGCTTGAAAAGGTGAGTGCTCTTGTAAATCATAATCTTGCCAAGCTGCCTGATCACAATGACTTTATCAAACAGTATCTCCCGGCGCAGAACGAAGATAACGAATAAGCTTAGATCGTGCGAGCGAAGCGAGCGGTTAAGGGGGTAGGACCTACCCCCTTAACCGCCGTCGGCGTTGGTTTTGTGCGAAGGGGCCTGCTCCATGCGCAACGGTCTCGAAGCGGCTGAACACTGAGTGCTGACAGCCGTCAAAAATTTCTAACTTTTTGGCTAGTATTAGCAGTTACCGTTGTTCAAAATCCTGGCTGCGGACAGGCTGAGCCTTTTCCCATTCCTTCCGGTCGACGTTTCGAACCTTTTGGATAAAGACAAAGGTCCCATTTTTATTGCCGACCACCAAATCGATCAGCCCATCTCCATTGAGGTCTCCGCTTACCAGTTGCCGTCCGATGCCCGCCTGGTCGTCGATTTGATGAGGAACGAATTCTACCTGGCCATCCTGGCGCGTGAGCCGGAAATAATAGATCACCGGGTCCTGTCGGGACCCGGGGTCATTGAAGTCGTGAGCCCGGTAGGTCTTTCCGGTCACAATGTCCTTCAGGCCGTCGCCATCGATGTCGGCAAGCTCTACTGCGTGGAGCTGGGAAAATTGAACCCCATAAGGGTTGTCGGTATTTGTCTCCTGCTTGCTCAGAATACTATGCTCCTGAAAGGTGATCTTGTCTCCGGTACGGCTCTGTTCAAACCAGCTCAGGCCCCAACCGTGAGCGTCCAGGCTGGTGATGACGTCGTTGAGCCCGTCGCCATTCACGTCATAGGCGAACATCTGGCCTCCCCCCTTCAAACCATCCCACAGGCTGTCTCCCTCCCGATCAGCAAATGGGAAGGGGTGAAATGCCCAATCCGGATCGTTTTGCAGGGAGGAGGGTTGTTGCAACCATCCATCCCCGGTCAGCATGTCGTTGCGTCCGTCGCCGTCGACATCCCCGTAGCCCATGCCGTGGGTGTAGTGATGAATCACCTCTTCGCTGGTCGATACCGGGTGAAAGATCCAGGGAAGCGTCGGAGCTACAGGGTTCGGCGAGACATAGCCGTAATGTTTGCCGTAGGCCATCAACAGTTCAGGCACCCCATCGCCGGTAATGTCTCCAAATCCAGGTGCTTCGTTCTTAACACGGTCTATGACAAAGTGGCGCTCCCAGTGGTCCGGCCGCTCCGGGCCCGGACCACTGAAAGACTTGCCCGGGTTCTGGTACCAGTAAGCAGGGGTATTGGGAAGTCCCACCGTCAGGACATCAGGCCAGCCGTCCGCATTGAAATCGAAGACAAATGAAAAGAAATTGTCGTTAGAGTAATACCCAAAATCATATGGCAACCGCTTGGTCGGCGCCACCGCCGGATAGTATTCGTAACGGTGGTTGAAGTCGGGTCCCAGGAATATGTGTGGTCCACTGACGACATCCGGATGACCATCCTGATTAAAGTCGGCGAAATTGGCGCCTTCCGACCAATAGATGGGGGTCAGTTCCTGTTTTTCAAATTCACGAATAACAAGGTCGTCGGCCTGAGCGCCGACCGTTAAGCATAAGTAGGTGAATATCAATGCTGCGACGCGCTGAATTCTGTTCATCTTCAATACCTCATCCCCTTTATTCTTGTCTTGCTTTTCTATCACTATTGGCCAAACAACGCCACCTCTTTTATCCCCCGCTCGCTATTTCAAACGCTTCTTTCGGGACCGCCTATGGTAGCGCTACCATCTGCATTTGTCAGGCCTTCCGTTACGACTTTCCCATGAGAGGGTTGGAGACGGAAGACCCGCAAAGATTTTTTGAATCTTGTTCGACTGGCGTGAGCGCCCCTTTCTCATCTTTACCCAGCGCTTTTACACGGCTGGGCTGTACTCGAATGGGAATGCTGCCTCAAACATCCGGATCAAGGGGCTGCGGAAGGTGCGCCGTTCATCGCCGACCACATGATCCGGGTAACCGACAGGGCGGCCGATGACTTCGCGGGTGCGGCGCCGGACCAGCAAAAAAACCGTCGCATCCTGGGGCTGGATTGAGCTATTCGAGAATAGATGCCAGCGCTAGGTAACTGATTGCTGCAGATTTGAACGGATCTGATGGCTGGTCGTGTTCTACAAACAAATGACGAAGTCCGGACGCGGCCTCGTTTCCGAGAATACTCTCGAAATCGATGACGCCAGTGCCGACCTCCACAATGTTGCCTTGTTCGTCCATATCCTTGATATGCGCCATCGTGAACCGGCCTGGTGCCCTGTTCAGGATATTAACGATGTCCTGCCCGCCTTTCCGCACCCAGAACATATCCAGTTCGAAGTCGACCAATGCCGGATCTGTTTCGCTGAGCAAAATATCAAATGGCACCTGACCATCGATCGACAGAAATTCAAAATCGTGATTGTGATATGCAAGGCGAATGCCGTTTTCGCGGCACACTTCACCGGCGTGATTAAAGGTTTCCGCCCACCGTGATGCATAAGATGGTTCCTGCTCGTGAAGCATGCGAACCGCTCGTTCCCGGACTTCCGGGGAGTATCTGTATGCTCTTGTCATCGGAGTATCCTCTCAACATAAAAGGTCTCCGGCAATCCCGGGGGGATTCATACACTCATTAAAAATATTGCACTAACTATACCAACATTTAATTTTTTCATTGTTAGTCAACTAAGTTATTTGATTGTATATACTCCCTTAACTATTCGAAAGCTTTTCCGCCAGTTGCAGCCCACCACACCGCGCCCAAAATATGTTGTCTATACCAAGGCTGATCATAAATTCCTTCTGGATGTCCCAAACCTGTATGATAAGATCTTCCACCTTCAAAATCTTCCTGATACCAAGCCATTGGATGGTAGTCTGGCATTTTCCCCCCGGGATAGGTGGTTTCATCTACAGTCAAAGCAACTTCAATATTATCTGATAGTTCTAAATAGTTGTACCACTCTTCAGTAACTACCCATTTCTTCGGTAAATGGGAGGTTGATGGATGATTCGGTTTTTCATTATTAACAATTGCCGTCCAAATGCCTGGATTTGGATGACGGTTCCACACACCACCAACCAGGTTTACATACCATGGCCATTCCATCATTGTGAATGAGGCTGAGTGTATCGCTACAAAATTTCCTCCTTGATGTATATAATCTTGTAGTGCCCTTCTTTGATTATCATTTAGAATATCTCCGGATGTATTCATGAATACAATTACATCCATACTATTCAGTTGTGCTTGATCGTCAAAGAAGTCAGATTGTTCAGTCCAAGTGAGACCAAAGTGATTATCCTGGCTTAACTCTTTGAACATCTGCACTCCACTCGGAACTGAAAGGTGCTGATAGTCCAGAGATTTCGTAAACAAAAGAACCTGGAATTGTTCCTGATTCTTCTGCAAGCGTTGTGCATATGAATTGGTACTAACTATTAGAAATAGTCCAACCAGAATAACTATTACTTTTTTAGACATGACTTTTTTGGTTAATTTTTTTTGAATCATCATAATATTTTAATCTAGCACAACCTTAGTAGGAGTCAGTTTATTATCAGATGAACGTGTTCCAAGTTTACCTGCGTTGCCATCTCCCCAACAGTAAACTTCATCATTTGAAGAAATTCCACATGCATGATCACTACCAATAGCTATATCCTTAAAATTTAAATTAACTGATACAGCTGCAGGTTCGACTCGCATTGTCGTTGTACCATCGCCCAATTGCCCTGATCCATTTCTTCCCCAACAATACGCCTTACCATCAGTTGCAATTCCACAGGTTTGAAAGATCCCAGTAGTAATCAAAGTAAAAGATATATTCCCTTTTACTTCTCTTGGTGTCATCAAATTTTCAATAACTCCTAAACCATCTGCAGAACCAATACCTAATTTGCCATATCTGCCGCGTCCCCAACAGACAGCTTTATCCGCCGTACTTAAAGCACAAACATGATCAAGGCCAACACTTATTGAGTTTGGCTTAAAATTAAACTCACCTGCCACAAGACCTGGAGCGATTTTTCCGTCACGATCGTCTTCTCCCTGCCCTAACAAACTGCCAAAATCACTTGCTCCCCAGCAATATGCATCCCCATTTGTTGTTATGCCGCATGTTGTTGCTGATCCGGCATTTATTGAGCCAAAAGTAAGTCCACCAGAAACAGGTACAGGTACAGGTGAGCTCTCGATTGAATTATTTCCAAGAATTCCATCTTCGTTTCTTCCCCAGCAGAAAGCGTCTCCATCGGTAGTTATTCCACAAGTATGAGCTAACCCAGAATTGACCGATTCAAAAGACAAGCCACCGGATACAGCTGTTGGAATCATGCTGTTTTCAGAAGAACCATTTCCGAGTCTTCCATATCTACCCCGTCCCCAACAATAAGCGTCATTGTCATCTGTAACACCACAGGTATGATCCCAACCAGCACTAATTGACTTTAATCGAAGATCTCCAGAAACTGCAACCGGAATCATACTAGACTCAGTAGAACCGTTTCCCAACTGACCTACTGAATTATCTCCCCAACAATAAGCCTCTCCATTTGATTTTAGTATGCATGTGTGGTCCTCACCGGCGCTTAGAGTTTCTGAATAAGCTGGTACAGAAGCGATGACTAATACAAACAATAAGGCTAAGAATAAGTATTTTTTGCTAAATGTAGTGTTCATTATGGTAGGTTTCTGTGTTTTGATTTAATGATTAAGCACAAAGATTTTCATTATCAAGGTCATTAATTAACAATCTATCGATTAAACCAAGATGATTGAGACTTTATGTGATTTTCATCTATCCTATTAATGGATATTATATCATCTACTTATGACGTGACCGAGTCAATCTGTAAGCTTCCCCGTCAATGACACGCGTATAAGACGAATAAACGCCCTTGTGCATCAAGCGCAGCAGTATTGGAACGCAGTTTAGTTCCTTATTAATTATTAACTGATCTGTATTATCGCCATTTTTGATTCGGAGTAATTATCCATGTTTACAAAAACACTTATCGCTGTATCACTTGCAGCTAGCGCCCTTATTAGCACCTCTGCCTTTGCACTTGAAAAAGTAGACCTATTAATTAAAAATGCGACTGTGCTTACTATGGATAAAGACAGAACTGTTTTTGAACAAGGTCTCGTTGCTGTTAGAGGCAACCAAATCATTGCCGTTACTGATGGTAAAGATGTAGAAAACTATCAAGCAAAAACAACCATTGATGCCGAGGGTGATATCGTCATGCCTGGGCTAATCAATACCCATACTCACGTTTCTATGACGGTATTTCGCTCATTAGCCGATGATGTTCCAGATCGCCTGCACCGTTACATATTCCCATTAGAAAAAAAGTTAGTGTCGCGTGATATGGTGCGTATTGGCGCACAACTAGGTAATGTTGAAATGCTTAAAGGTGGCGTAACAACATACGCTGACATGTATTATTTTGAAGACGAAGTTGCAAAAACGGTCGATAAGATTGGCATGCGTGCGGTATTAGGTGAAACGGTTATTAATTTCCCGGTTGCCGACGCTGCAAATGCCGAAGAAGGTATTCAGTATGCACTGAACTTCATTGAAGAATATAAAGATCATCCACGTATTACGCCTGCTTTTGCTCCCCATGCACCTTATACAAATAGCACTGAGATTCTTCAAAAAGTTACCGAGCTCTCCTTACAACACAATGTCCCTGTCTTGATTCACTTGGCTGAATCAGACCGTGAAATTGAAGTGATTGCAGAGCGAAGTGGTGGCAAATCGCCAGTTGCCTACATGGCAGATATTGGCGCACTTACACCTAACCTTGTCGCTGCACATGTAATTTATGTCGACGATAATGATATCGCGTTATTGAAAAAACATGATGTAGGTATTGCCCATAATATGAGTGCAAATATCAAATCAGCGAAGGGCGTTTCACCGGCGATGAAAATGCAACAACAAGGTCTTCGCATTGGTCTAGGTACTGATGGACCGATGTCAGGTAACACGCTAAGTACTATCGATGAATTCAACCAAGTTGCAAAAGTACATAAGTTAGTTAATAAAGACCGCGCGGCTATGCCTCCGATAAAAGTAATCGAAATGGCGACCATCGGTGCAGCACGCGCACTGCATATGGAAGATACCATTGGCTCTTTGGAAAAAGGCAAGCTTGCAGATATTATCGTGATTGATATTAAAGCACCTAATATGGTACCTATTTACAATCCGTATTCGGCATTAGTTTATTCTGCCTATGCAACCAATGTTAAGCACACAATTGTTGATGGTAATATGTTGATGGAAGATCGTAATATGCTAACGGTTGATGAAACTGCTATTCGAGAAGAAGCGTTAGCATTTGCGGACAAGGTACGCAAAACGGTTATCGAAAGTGGTGAAATAATTCAGTAATTTATATCAAATATAGCTACAAAATAGACGACTAAGCCTAGTGAGTGCGATGGCAAGTGCATTATAAATCCTATTAAGCGGATTTGTTGGTGGTTTGCAAGTTCAAAAGCAATTAACCACGAAGGCACGGAGGTGGCGATGGTGTCGTCACCAAGAACCCAGGAAAGAAAACTCCGAGAAAGCTGAAGCTGTTGTCGCAATTAGCTGCCCGGGCTCGGGAAAGGTGACACAGACTCCCCCAATCGCAACATTCCCGGAGAATGTCCAGATAGGCAACAGCTAATCGACGGAAGCTAGACCTGGGGTGTGGTGGAACGGGGACCCATCAGTATGTGGAAATCGCAGAGAACTGCGGTGGCAGCGATGGATGTCCGGGGTCCCGATGGGTGGTTATCTGCGGGACTGAGCCTCGGATGTCAGCTTGGGAAGCTGAGGCCCTACCATTAGACGACACCCGCGAGCACATCGGTAGCTGGCAGAGGCTGGTATTGGCTCTGGTATGCGCCTGAGTCGCCGGCTTCCTGATTGGTCTGAGGGCCGCAGCCGAGAAGCGACGCGAGGGCCAGGAAAATCACTGTCTGTTGCAGTTTCATTCTCATTGTTATTGTCACCGTAATTGAAGCAATTTTTCACTGCGAACTATACCCGGTTCGGCGCCGACAGGTCAGCGGGTGGCGAGTCCGTTTCCCTGCAGCTTGTCCACGACACCCCTGCACACATAAGAAAAGTAGTCTGCAAGATTGCCGCAATGCCAAAAATAGGGAATAGTCCGTGCGTCGGGTAATTGGGGGAAAATGATGGCAGAAAATAAATTGCCGCTGGAAGTGGCAGCCGGTAACGGGCTGATGGACAGGCGATTTTTCCTGAAAGCCGGTGCGCTCGGAAGTGCAGCGTTATTGAGCGCGACGGCTAACGCGCTGCAGCGCGAAGAATGGATGAAGCTGCCCGGCGCTGGAATGAGCGATAACGGTGCGCCGTCACCTCACGAGAGTTACGTGAAACGCCTCGATGTGAGTTCGCAAACTGGGACAACGGGAACCGGCGTGTCTCGTTCGCCGTTGCAGTATCTGGACGGCATAATTACGCCCAGCCGATTACATTTTGAGCGGCATCACAGTGGCATCCCCGATATCGATCCCGAACAGCATCGCCTGGTCATTCACGGGCTGGTGGATCGGCCGTTGTCGTTCAGCCTTGACGACCTTGACCGCTACCCGAGCGTGTCAAGAATTCAGTTCCTCGAGTGTGCGGGGAATAGCGGAGCAGGAATTGCGCCGGAACCGGTGCAGGGTACCTGCAGTTCGCTACACGGCCTGGTGGCGGCCAGCGAGTGGGGCGGGGTGCCGCTGTCGATTCTGCTTGATGAGGCTGGGGTCAAACCTGAAGGCAAATGGATTATTGCCGACGGTGCCGACGCCGCGATGATGAGTCGCAGCGTGCCGATGGAAAAAGTGCTCGACGATGCCATTGTTGCGCTGTACCAGAATGGCGAGCGGCTGCGGCCGTCGAATGGCTACCCGATGCGCCTGTTTTTGCCCGGATGGGAAGGTAATGCCTGTGTCAAATGGCTGCGTACAGTTGTGGTCACCGACCAGCCGGCAATGACCAAGGACGAGACCTCCAAATACTCCGACCTGAACGACGACGGGGAGGCGCTGCTCTTTACTTTTCCGATGGGCGTCAAGTCCGTGATCACAAGCCCGTCTCCGGGCCTGGTTATGGGCGACAAAGGGGTCTACCAGGTGTCCGGCATTGCCTGGACCGGTGCCGGGAAAATTCGCCGCGTCGAAGTTTCGGCTGATGGTGGCAAAAGCTGGGCGGATGCCGCGCTGGATGAACACGTGCTGCCAAAATGCCTCACGCGATTTCGCAGCGCGTGGAACTGGGATGGCGGACCTGCCGTGCTGATGAGCCGCGCGACCGATGAAGCCGGAGCCGTGCAGCCCACCCGTACAGCGGTCCTGCGAGGCAGGGCGTCAAATTCTTTTTATCACTACAACGGCATTCAGGCCTGGCAAGTCAGCGAAACCGGGGAGGTGAACAATGTTTACGCATAGGCAATGGTTTACCCGAAAGCAATTGATTGTTTGTTCGCTGATATGTTGTTCGGCCGCCCTTGCGGACGAAAACCCCGGGCTCGGCGAGGCAATGGACGCTGATAAAATTGCCGCCGTGAGTTTCACGGTTCTTCCTGACGGCACAGGCCTCCCGCCTGGCTCGGGCGACGCATCGGCGGGCGAAGAGATTTACCGGGCCAATTGCCTGGCTTGCCATGGCGAAGGCGGCGTGGATGGGATCAATGATCGACTGGTTGGTGGCAGAGGTTCAATCTCGTCGCCCAAACCACTTAAAACGGTTGGCAGTTACTGGCCATATGCAACAACGCTCTTCGATTACATTCGACGGGCCATGCCGTTCCAGACCCCGGGGAGCTTGTCGGCGGATGAAGTCTATTCGGTGACGGCCTACGTCCTTTATATGAATGAAATTGTCGAGAGGAATCAGAAGATTGATGCCGATTCGCTGCCGCAGGTCAAAATGCCGAACAGGGACAACTTTCGTTGGGCCGTCGGGGGTGGTCACTGAACCCTGGCGACGCCCAAAATGAGACCTGGCTCAGAGCCGCGGCGCTAACAATTATGTAGTATTTCATTTGCGTGATGTAACACTAGGTGCGAATTCTGATGAAACCCGAAATCATCATTACCGAACAGAACTTGCCCGATAACGTTCTGCGAGCGATTAAAAAAGGCAGAAAAATCGAGGCGATAAAACTGCTGCGCGAAGAGACAGGACTCGGTCTGGCGAATGCCAAAGTCCTGGTTGATCGCGCATCCTCCAAATTTGCTCCGAAAAGGCCGAATCCGGCAATCACGGAAATTCCGAGTGGCGCAATTACGCTGCTGAAAATGGTAATGGCGCGTATAAGACGAATAAACGCCCTTTTGCATCAAGCGCAGCAGTATTGGAATGCAGTTTAGTTCCTTTTTCACCCCGAGCACCCCGGAATCTTCTTCAAATGAGGGCGCACTGCCCTCATGGTCTGCGTTCATTTCCTGTTTTCCCGCCTATGCCCGTTCTCAGGCGAGCCGATACCCTGTCGAAGCCGTTTCTGGTCGCAATACGGGTCAAGCAGGAAGATTCAGCTGATTTAGCTAAACAGGCAAAGAGCTCACTGTGCTAATGCCCGACTTGAGTCTGCCGTCCCATGCGGTATGGGGTAACCGAGTCGACCCCGGATTCGCCATGGGTTCAATGGATACCAATACAGCCGTTGGCTTGCGTTCGATTTTCGTTACCGAAGTATCCAAGTAAACGGCCATTTTCGTCATGATTATGATCCATAGGAATGAACCAAAACGCGTCAGGTCGTACAGATGGTTCACTTCCGTTTTTCCGATGGTCCAGGCCGAAAGCATAATTAGCGCCGAATCTGTGACACAGGCCACTATTTTACGCGTTGCAGATCAACCATCGCTTACTGTATGGTCCATTTTTTACGGCTGTTGACGCTCGACTTTATGGTTGCCCACACTGATATAGAGGAAATACTTCGCTTGCGAATCTCAGACGGGACGTTGGCCGCCGGAAGCAAGATTCCAACTGAGCGCAGCTTGGCTGAGGAATTTGGCGCTTCGCGAAACACGATTCGAAAAGCGATCAAGTTATTGGAGCATGATTCCCTTATCACCACGAGAGCGAATTCTCGTCCGGTCGTTGTTCGGCACATTGGGGTCGGGTTAACCCCCGTTACCACGGACGGTTGACCTAAGTTCGACTTCCTCCATTTGAGAACTTCCAGCTTTCACCGACTTCGACCATCCAATCGATCACACCCAAACTAACTTCGGCATAACCCGATATTCAGACACACCTGCCAAATTAGCATAAACAAGTGGGCGCCAAAACCAGGGCATGCGAAGTAGAACCACGCTCACCTCGTGCGGCAACCGGAAAAAGAACGGGCGCGGTTGAGTATAGAACGAATAAACGCCGTTTCGCATCACACCCACCACTATTGGAAGGCTGTTTGGTCCACTGTTTATGCTTGGCAGTCCGGAATTGTCTCTTGATATCGGCACAATGTCCCGAAGGCTCGGCAGATCGATGGTGCGCTCGGTTCACATGGTGCCTGGTTGCTCGAACCGTACGAAGATCTTTCTGACACCGCAGGCCTGGTGCTGGAAGAAGTCGACGACATAGAAGGCACTGCCGAGATCGCAGTGAAACACGGCTTCCAGGTAAATACGCATGCGATCGGTGATCGCGGCGTGCGCGAAACCCTCGATCTCTACGAACGCGTCTGGGAACGGCTTGAAGTCGATGGCAAGCCGCTGCGCTGGCGCATCGAACATTCACAACATATCGATCCGGCGGACGTGCCGCGATACGGGCAGTTGGGCGTTATTGCGTCGGTCCAGGCAATTCATGGAACCTCGGACGGACCGTGGATTCCCAGCCGCCTCGGCGACGAGCGTGCAAAAAGCACATCGCAGCCATGGCGCGACCTCTTCAACACCGGCGCGATCGTGACCAACGGTACCGACGTGCCGGTCGAGCCGATCGACGCGATCTCGTCCTACTACGCATCAGTTTCCCGAATGATGATCAACGGCGAAAAGTTTTATCCGGAGCATGCAATGACGCGCGAAGAAGCGCTTCAGACGTACACGCTGAATAATGCCATTGCTGCGTTCGAAGAAGACATCAAGGGCACACTGACGCCAGGTAAGTTCGCAGACATCGTCGTGTTGTCACAGGATTTGTTAACGGTAGAAGAGGAAAGGATTCCTCAGACGACAGTCGACATTACGATTGTTGGTGGCGAAGTAAAATACAGGCGTGGAATGTAATGACAGACTTTGACGAATTACTTGAAGAGCTAAAACAAAAACGTGACGAATTGCGATTGCAGATGCACCTCGCATCGAAAGAGATCAAGGATGAATGGGAAGACCTTGAGGAAAAGATGGAAGACTTCGCCGGCAAAGCGAAAAAGTTCTCCGACGACGCAAAACTGAAGGAAACCGGTACCGGTATCGGCGAGGCCCTGGGAAAGCTCGGCGGCGAGCTCAAACACGGCTATGAAAGAATCAGGGATGCGCTAAAAGACTGATCTTTAGAATTTAAGTCGCGGCACATCGCTTGCTGGAGCGATGTGCCGCGATTCGCTTTTTACGGTTCCGACCTTTTACTTCATCATCGAATAGTCCGTCGCATCCATGAAGACGCTTTCCAGTTTATCTACAATCGGCCCGTCACTTATCGATGCTTCGTAGGCCTTTTGCCAATCCGGATCTGCTAGGAATGCGGCCCAACTGGCTTTGGCTGCCTCACGACTGTCGTGCGCCAGGACATAGACAAGCGTGTTTTCGGCGAGCGGGGCATCTTGCGGAACGAAATAACCGATGTTCGTCATTCCGTGCCGTTCAAACAGCGGGATCGTATGATCCGCGAACCGCGCATGTAGCACGTCGAGGCGACCTGGATTTGTCGTGTAGGTCCGAAGTTCAAACACTCGATCGGATGACTGTGCCTTGGCGACACCGTTGAACTGAATGAAATTCCCGGATATCACGCCTAAAGCAAAAATTGCCAATCCGAGAGAAAGCTTAAACCGATATTTCCTGAACATTCTTATTCCCCTTTTGTAAGTATTCTGAGTTGACCGTTCAACCACCTGCATCCAGTCGTTCAACTTTGATGCGTTCGTTTACGCTTCTGTTTCGGCCGCGGTGCGGGACTAAGACCTCAACAAGCCCTTGAAGTAGCTGCCCACACCATCCGACCGATTGCGATATACATCGAGAATCACTGCCGCGATGATAACAAGCCCGGTAATTACGCGTTTCGTTGGCTCGGTCGCGCCGATCTGGGCCAGGCCGATCTGCAGGACACCCGTGATCTTTTTGCTTTTGATCGCCTCGTCCTCGATCCTGATGGCGATGGTCGTGTAACGCGCCACCTCGTCCACGACCGACTGCAGCTCCTCGTCATAGAAAACGAGTTGACTCTGCGCCCAGGACAGTCGCTCGGCGAGGTCCTGCTCGGAGACGAGTTCTTTGGTTGCGCCCGTCGTCGGACCCAGAGAGGAAAGCGGCTGTCGCTGACGTCCGATGGCAACATCCGTTGCCAGCTCAAGACGCCGTACCGGGAAAGCTTGCCCCGAGAGTCGGGCGCCACCGACTGACCTGCAGACGTGCCTGTTCTACTGACGAATCCACAAAAAGCAACGGTTCAACTCAAGATGCTGCACATATTCAGCCGGCAGGGATTCGCCATGCCAGATGGCTGGATTGGCAACGTATGTCGGGAAAATAGGCGGGTTCTCGGTGACAGTAGCGGGAATGCGGGCCAGATTCACGTCCATCGAACGGCTATGAGGCGAGTCATTAGCGGTCAACTGCTGCTGAACTTGGGTAAAAAGGGCGTTTATTCTTCTTATACTTGGCCGCGACGAAGCAGAAAAAATGGGCCGACATATCGCGGCGCAGTCCCTCACGCCGACCGTACTCCTAAGTTCCGCGGCACCCCGCGCAAGGCAAACCACGGAAGCCGTAACGCAAGCCTTCGATCCAGCCCCCGAAGTATCCTACTCGGAAGAATTGTACGTCGCCATGCCGCAGACCTGGCTGGATGAAATAGCCGGCGTAGATTCCGCCTGCGAATGCCTACTACTAGTCGGCCACAATCCAACCATGGAGGCCCTGGTCGCCCTGGTCGCCGGCCAGAGCGCGGGAATGTCCACAGCAAACGTCGCGCGAGTGGAAGTCGAGATCGACGAATGGCGTGAACTAGCCGAAGGCCAAGGGGGAAACTAGTGGCCGTATGGCGTCCCGAGGATAGGACGAGCGCGGAATAATAAATTTCAATAATTCCCTCAATCAGGCAACGCGAACGCTACATACACATCCCCCGACTTAGTCCCAATCTTCCCCCCGCCCGCCGCGATAACAATGTACTGCTTCCCATCGACCGCATAGACACTCGGCGTCGCGTAACCTGCTGCGGGCAATTGCGTTTCCCAAAGAATGTCGCCGGTAGCCTTGTCGAAGGCCCGGAAGCGTTCATCCTTCGAGGCGGCAATAAACACAAGCCCCCCCGCAGTTACCACTGGGCCACCGTAATTTTCCGTCCCGGTGATCGGGATTCCTCGCGCCGTGAGTTCTGGGTATTCACCCAGAGGAACTTTCCAAAGAATCTCGCCTTTATTGAGATCAATCGCGTTCAGCGTTCCCCAAGGCGGTTTGACGGCAGGGTAGCCGTCAGCATCCACGAAACGATTGTATCCCGTGCTGGTGTACGGTGATGCCGGGGCGCTCGGTTCATCCGTTGGGCTTGAATCGATTTCGGATTCGCTCTCGTATAAGTAAGCTAGCAGCCGTTCCATTTGCCTCGCGTTCAGAAAGTCGAAAGCAGGCATGCGACCATTCTCCTGCCGAATCACAGCCTCCCCCTCCGCCCGCATCAGTCGTTCACCCAGGTTCAGCAGCGACGGAAATTCGCCCTCCTGGTCGCCCTTCCGATCAACACCGTGACAAAAAAGACAGTGTTGCGCGTAGAGGGCGCGTCCTGCGCTGACGAGGCGGCTGTCGCCGGGCGTGGCGGTTTCGACCATGGTTAGTATCCAGGCCATCTCGCTTGCGTTGACATACATAATGCCCGAGTCGGGATCGACCGCGGCGCCCCCCCACTCGCCCCCGCCATCGAAACCCGGATAGATGACCGTACCCTCGCGACTGGGCGGAACAAACTGCCCGTCGGATTTCGAGCGCTTCAACCGCTCCAGCGCAAAAGCGCGAGATGATTCGGAAATGTCCGTGAGTCCGTCTTCGGTCAGAATTTGTCGCGCGAACGCAGGCGGTTTCGTGGGGATCGGTTGCGTGGCCCAAGCCTCTTCCCCCGCCAAGTCGGATTGAGAAAAGGATTTTTCCTCGATGGGGAATACAGGTTCGCCGGTGATGCGGTCAAAGATGAACACATGTGCAGACTTGGTAATTTGCGCGACCGCTTCGATAGTCCGCCCTTCACGTTGAAGCGTCACAAGGTTCGGAGGCGCCGGCAAATCGCGGTCCCACAAATCATGATGAACAATCTGGTAATGCCAGACGCGCTCACCCGTTCTAGCATTGAGAGCCAGGAGGGAATTGCCGAAGAGGTTCATGCCCGGTCGATCACCGCCATAGAAATCGAAAGCCGGCGAGCCAGTCGGCGCGTAAACGATGCCGCGTTCGCTATCAATACTCAAACCCGCCCAAACATTCGCCCCACCCGAACGTTGGTAAGCCTCCTTCGGCCAAGTGTCGTAACCAAACTCTCCCGGCTGCGGTATCGTGTGGAACGTCCAAGCAATGGCGCCCGTCCGTACATCGTAAGCGCGGATATGCCCGGGTGCCGATGGCAATCCCTCGGAAACGCGTGTGCCGAGTATCAGAAAATTCTCATATATGATCCCGGGAGTGCCCGATCCCACCGAAAGATTCCCCACATCGCGAATCAAGCCATCATGAAGATCCACGCGGCCATCCGCACCGAAGTCTTCGTGCAGAAGGCCCGTTTCCGCATCGAGCGCGTACAAGAAAGATCCGGCGGTAAACAAAATGCGCTTCTCCGTCCCGTCGGCCCAATACGTCACGCCGCGATTAACACCAAAACCAGAACGTCCCCTCCCGCCATCGGCAGGATCGAAGACCCACCGCTCCGCGCCGGTCGCCGCATCAAGAGCGAAAACTTTGATTTCGGGCGAGGTGGCGTACAGAGTGCCGTCGATGACAATCGGATTGCACTGAATCTGTGATCGATTGTTCGGACTTGCGCCGCCGCTGTGATAGGTCCACGCGATCTCAAGGCCGGAAACATTGCTGCGGTCTACCTGATCCAAAGCGGAGTATTGACCGCTGCCCGGTCCGCCCAGATAGGATGGCCAATCCGCATCAGCCCCAGTCGCTCTGAATTGGGCAACAGCGGGTACTACTAAAAACGCGCTGTAGAAAAGAGCGAAGATGAAGTACGAGATGGGTTTCGGTTGAACGTAACGCGACATAAGACCCCTTCGGATGGCAAATGGCTCAGCCCATTTTAAGAAGGGAATCGTTATACAGATTCTGAATGCGACCGGCAACTATCCCGTACTACCGGCCCAGCGCTTTTACCCGGCGCTCAGAGAGACGAGCTCCGGCGAGACCCGGTTCACCCGGACGCCCAGGGGCCCCTCGATCCCCTCAAGCATCAGATCGACATTGCCGATCTGCAGGACACCCGTGATCTTTTTGCTTTTGATCGCCTCGTCCTCGATCCTGATGGCGATGGTCGTGTAACGCGCCACCTCGTCCACGACCGACTGCAGCTCCTCGTCATAGAAGCAGCTTATTCCGCCTCGGCGATTTCCTTCATTTTTGCCAACGCCGCCGTAAAAGCACCGCGGCGACGATCAAGGCCGGCATCAAATTCCTCCTCGCTGACCTGAGAGGTATCCCACATCATTGTGTAAATCAGTTCGGACGTGGTTTCGCTGACCGGCCTTGCTTCCATAAAACCATGATAAAGGGTGTAATACTGACCTTCGACCACAGGCTGGGTATAGCCGTAGGACAGCTCGGTTTGGGCAACCATGGGCTCCACAATGGTTCCATTCAGGACGCGAACGGTGCCAATACCACCGTCGCCTTGGGTGATCTCGCAGTCCAGGCCCATCCATTCGCTGATATCACAGTAGCCGCCGACTTTGGACCAGACTTCAGCAGCTGGCTTGTTCACAGCGATCGCCAGTTCCAGGCGGTAGTAATTCGGTTGAGCGGTAGCCCAGCAAGAAGCCGTCAGGGCAAGCAGGCCAGTCAGAAGGTGTCGCAATCGCATGGTTGCCCCCTAGTAGAGTTTTGTTGCTTTCGAGTGCCCCAGTATAACGAAAAAAGGACGGTGTATTATTAATGACCGAGGAATGCGCCCGATTGTGTGCCGCGGACTCTTCGCATTCCTATTCGTAACGGTACCCGTGTTCGCAATAGGTATTTTTGTATCTATTGTCTGTTGGTGGATTCAGAATAATTAGCAGTACCCCCGGCTTTACCGATTGAAGTCGCAGCCGAAACCAGCCACTCAGTAAGTAGGAAGTACTACCGCGTGAGCGACCGGTTTCCGAGTGTACCGGACGCTCTCTACTCCGAACTACATGTCAATCTTCTCCGATATTTCAGGTGCGTCGTCAACATCAATGCCGAGATACCGAACAGTGCCATCTAGCTTGGAACTACCCAAGAGTAGCTGCACAGCGCGTATGTTCTTGGTTTGCCGGTAAATCAGCGTCGCCTTTGTCCTTCTCATGGTATCAGTTCCATACATCGTCGGGTCCAGTCCGGCTCTCCTTACCCACGATCCCACTATTCGCAAATACTGTCTCAATGAAAGATGCAAAGAGGTCTGCTGACGACTGGGGAACAAGAACTGGGCGTGCGACAGATTTTCCGAATCAACCCATTGTTCAATTGAGCGTCTGGTTCTAGACGTGATCCCGAACTTAACTGGACTTCGGGTTTTTGCTGCAAAATCGTCGCACGTCGACTGAGCCGGCCGTCAATGGATACATCGCACACTCGTACACTGAGCAAATCACAGGCTCTTAGCTTGCTGTCAATCGCGAGATTGAATAACGCAAGATCTCAATACAGTTCCTCGATCTTCAAGCAATGGCGGATCAACCATATCTGCTTCAACGACAGCGGTTGTTTCTGCCCAATGAGTTTGCCCTTGTTCCAGGGCTTCCTATTCGCGGCTAGGTTTTTAGAACTGAACATACGTGGCTCCTTTTTGGGACCATAAAGCGCCCACTATTAGGTGGGCGATGGTAATCGGCGATAGTCGTCGGCCCGCCCAGCCTCCAGTGATATTCGCGAAAAACCAACCCCCAGATTGAAACGATTGTCGGTTCCTGCTCTGCGTTTCATTCGTGTACACATCCGAGATGAGTCCTCGAAACGCCCTTGGTAGCGAACTGAAATCGGCGCCAACCTCAATTCCGCGAGTTCTGCGTCTAAGGGACGCTCCGAGGTATCTCGGTATGGACCGCAATCGGTTCAACGCCCAGGTCCGACCGTACGTATCTGAAGTGCGAATTGGATCCCAGGGTATCGCCTTTGACCGACTTGAACTCGACGCGTGGTGGGAGCACTGTAAATCACGCAACGAGCGTCGTCCGAAGGCCTTTGTACTGGAGGACGATATATGTCAAAAACCAACCGAATGCCAGGGCTCCGCCGTAAAGGTGGCGTCTGGCACATCGAAAAACGCTGCCAAGAAGCGCCTGGCGGATGGCTCAGAGAAAGCACGGGCACATCTTCGAGACGTGAGGCAGAAAAAGCGCTGATCCGCCGTTTGGCGGAGAGGAAGAGGAACGACACGACTCAGCAGTGTTTCTGTTTGAGGAAGCGGGACTTCGTTACTTGTCAGACATTGCCCACAAGGCATCGGCTGACGGCACCGCAAGACACCTCGATCAACTGTTTCCGTTTATTGGGCATTTGCCCTTAGCTCAGGTTCACAACGGCACCATCAAGTCGTTCATTGATCACGAGCTTAAACGGGGCATGGCACCCAAGTCGGTCAACAACGTGTTGACCATTGCGGCGACGGTGTTGAATCGAGCTGCAAAATTGTGGCGCGATGAATACGGAAGACCGTGGCTCTCACAGGCCCCTGCCACGCTTAGCAGACTATCGCTCGCCGGCCGTCAGGCCCGATCCTATCCGCTCTCCTGGAGTGAGCAGGACCGTTTAATCCACCCGATGCCGCACCTAGCCGACGCCGTCCTGTTTGCCATCAATACAGGGTGCCGTGAGCAGGAGATTTGTCGGCTACAGTGGTCTTGGGAGTTGCAGCTGCGGGATCTGGAGACGTCGATATTCATTTTGCCGACGTACGTGACGAAGACCGACGTTGAACGTGTAGTGGTACTAAATTCCATTGCACGTCGCGTCATCGAGTCACGCCGAGGCATCAATGACCATTACGTGTTCACGTACCGTGGCAATCCGGTCGGCAAGCTCAATAACAGCGCATGGAAGCGAGCCTGGATAAAAGCAGCGTTACCTGTGGAGAAAACGGTCCGACGCGGCGTGCACAATTTGCGCCATACGTTTGGTCGACGATTAAGAGGCGCTGGTGTTGCCTTGGAAACCCGAAAATCGCTTTTGGGTCATGCCAACGGTGACATCACGACGCATTACTCGGCTGCTGAGCTCGATGAGCTTATTCAGGCGGTCGAACTGATCGTTGATCGAGGTCGAATTGAGTCCCCGAATTTGATGTTATTGGGGAGTCAAACCGTTGAAAGTGTCGGCAAGTGTCGGAAATTTATCGGAAATGAAAAAAGGCTCAGTCGAGAAACCTCGGCTAACCCTTTGATTTAATGGCGCGCCCGGAGAGATTCGAACTCCCGACCACCTGGTTCGAAGCCAGGGACTCTATCCAGCTGAGCTACGGGCGCTTTGTGTTGAGCTGGGCATTCTACCCGGATTCGGGCGCTCATTGCCAAGCGAAGGGGAATTATTTCTCAACCAACCGTTCTGCAGATTTTTCGCATATTTCTTGCAAGAAAACGGGTCCGGTGGCTCATACAGTAAGCCTCTCCAGAAATAGCAATTTGGGCAAACCATGATTTCCAGGCTCACATATTAATCTACGCCACTATACTGCTGTGTATGCAGGCGCTTCTACTATTAATAGTTTTGGCCCAGGGTGTTTCTGACGAAGCAATCCTGATCGGCATGGATGGTCCTGCTCAGTCGTTTTCCGCCGACGAAGAGAACCTGGGCATGCGACTCGTTATGAAGCACGTCAACGCTACAGGTGGCGTGCATGGGCGGCTTCTGGTGGAACGCAGCTATCCGCGTGGAACCGAAAACGCGGTAGAGAGGCAGCTTGCAAACGTCAGAAAGCTGGTCGAGGAAGACGAGGTGTTCTTGCTATTTAATTTCGGTGGGCCGGGTTCAGTACCGATCGGTACGTATGCTGCCGAACATGCCACTCCTTATCTCTTTCCACACACCGCGCTCTTAACAGTTGATGGCGAGCGATATGTCTACACGTCGTACCCTCGGTATGACGGAGAGTCTCGCGTAATGTTGCGTTACCTCGCAGAGGAGCGCGGAGCAAAACGTATTGCTGTCATTTATGCCGATAATATTTATGGCCAGTATTTTGCGGACCGTGCAAATGAACTCGCAGGCGAATTTGATTACGACGTCGCAGGTCTTCAACCGTTGCCACGCAATCCGCAAGATGCCATGACCCAGATGTCGGCGTTGCGCGATAGCGATCCCGACGCCGTTATCATGGCGCTGTATCCGGCGGGCGCCAGGAAAGTTGTCGAGGCCAAAGCAAAACTTGGGTGGGATGTCCGCCTTGTTTCTTCCGGCCCGCTCACCGATGAGCAATATCTCAATGTCGAAGGCGGTGTGGCTGAGGGTACGTTGGGGTTTTGCTATTACCCGGACCCCAATGAAAGTGATGTGCCCGGCATAGTCGAGTATCGCCGGCTTATGGCTGAATATTTTCCGGGGCACGAATTGAATCGATATTCGATGTACGGGTATGTATTTGGCAGCCTGGTTGTAGAAGGGTTGAAACGGGGCGGTCCTGGAGTTGATCAGGAAACGTTTCTGGATGCGATGGAATCCATTCGGGATTGGGACAGTGGTGGGATCATGCCGGCTGTCAGTTTTTCGGACACAGATCATCATGCGCAGCGGGCAGGGTTTATTTGCGAGCTCGAGGATGGGCGGTTCAAGGCGTTGTCGGGGTGGATTGAGCCTTAGGATTAAGCGACTCATGACAACGTGGTCAGTTTGTCGTGGGAGTAATTTTCGGCACGGTCGCCCGTCGGGACGGGCTCCTACAAGGGTGTTTTTTGCGCTTGTCGTGCAGCGGTATCGGTGATGGTGAAGCGGTAGGGTCTCTTTGCGTCTTCTTCGGCGTAGCCCACGCCAATTCTCGGGCCGGCCTGAATTTGGTTTTTTTTCAATTTCAGGTTGTGATCCTCAATCCATACATTGCTTCCTGTCAGGCTTGTGCCTGTTAATTTCGTTGTGATTCCGAGGGCTTGCGCCAGCGATCCCGGGCCGGCCAGTAAAGTCCTGTCGACTTTTTTCTTCCGCCGACGTATCAGCATTTTCTCCACGCCTTCAAGCGGTACACCCGCACGTATTAAAACGGCATGCGGAATGCCTGGTTTGCCGGTCACCACATTAAACAGGTGGTGAATGCCATAGCAAAGATAGATATAGGCCACCCCTGCCGGGCCAAACATGGGTTCCGTTCGCTTTGTGCGTCTGTTGCCATAGGCGTGGCTGGCCTTGTCAGTCACACCCGCATACGCTTCCGTTTCTGTGATGATTACTCGGGTCGTGTACCCGTCGATTCGTGTGCAGAGTATTTTTCCCAACAGGGATTTGCTGACCGAGACAACATCGTTTTCCGAATAAAATTCTTTGCTGATTTTTTTCACACCTGCTGCCGTTCTTTTGTAATGAGATCTTCAGTTTTACGAGCGTTTCTTTTTTCTATCACGTATTGAATTTTTTAAACTTTTCACTTGGCTTTTTTTGGCATTCGTTAGATACTCCCTTACGGGCAATCTACACGAAAGGAGGTGATCCAGTGTCTAGTGAGTATTCGACGGTATCAGTGCAGCGGTTGGGTCTTAATTGGATAATGAGGTTACCTTCATTATTTCTTTGACTCGACCGACGCAAAGATACCAAATTCAGACAGGGCCGCAGAAATGCGGCCCTTTTTGTTTGCTGTATGCATTGACTCGATGTCGGTCGATTGTTGAATCAGCTCAGGCGGGCCCCGCCAATCGTGCACCTGTAATGAGAGCCTCCACTTCCGCCAGGTGTTTGTCGTAGTAATACGGATCTGCAGCGATATACAACATCAGGTAAAACGCGCCGTTGGCAATAAATGCTCCCGCCAGGCCTCTGTAATCCGGCGCATCTGACACTGACACATTAATATTGAACAGCACTCCGCGATCATCGCCAAACCGGTGCGGTCGCAGGTTAGACGTGCTTACTGCAACCTGACCCTCACCAAATAATTTGACGATGGAATTTTCGGTCAACTCCTCGACTTCGTTCGGCAACATGCTGGCCCGGAAAATCGGCAGGGCCATAGTGCCAGTGGAGTCTTTGAAGATTGCCTGGCCATCCGGCACACCCTGGATGATCATGAGTCGATCCAGCAACAACCCGTCCTTGGTCCAGACCTGCCCACCCTTTCGCATGGACGGCGTCAATCGAGGCGCAGCGAGATTCCACGTGGCGCCAGGATCGAGTTGCAAGCCACCAACCATAAGTGGGCCCGCAGCAACCAGCGAATAACTTATGCAACCGCTGATCGAAAAAAGCATAACAAGCATCACACAACGAATTATTATTCTCATGTCTCTTCCTCAAGATAAAACTCGATCATCGCGCGGTCTGAGGCCTTAGGGTCCGCTTCCAGGTAGCGACGAAAATTTAATTGCGCCTCAGGCATTTTGTGCGCTTTCAAATACAGATAACCAAGATTTTTGTAAGTTAAAGATGGTGCGCTGCCGCCCTCAATAGAGTGTAGGTACGCAACCATTGCCCGTTCATCGTCGCCTTCCTTGCCACGTTGTCGAAACATTTCTCCATAGAAAAATCGCACCAGGCTTGGATCGATTCCCATCGCTGAATGTCGCTGCAGAAGCTCCTCAGTTCTGCCGAATCGGTTGGTATCAAGCTGGTCTTCCATCAGGAACAGATAGTGCTCTTCAAGCATTTTTATGTGCTCGTTATTACTGGACGCTTCAGCATCTCCGGGTCCGTACTTGGCCTCTATCCAGGTTTTTAGCTCCGCGGCACGATCTTCTGCATCCGGATGCGTCTTGCTGAATAGCCCCGGCTCCCTTCTCTTGACTGCAGCGGAAGCTTCTTCCGCGATCAACCCCTCCCATACCAGATAGGCTGCGTGCGGGTCATAAGCCGCTTCTGCGATTAGTCGCGCTCCGAGGAAATCAGCTTCCGACTCCTGCTCACGACTAAACGACAAGGCGCTGAGCAGTGCCGCCGTCTGCCCCACCGGAATGGAAACACCGGAAAAAATTGCAATACCCAGATCAAGTAGCGTTCCGGCAGCCATGCCTTTTTTCAAACCGCGCAGCCGCTCCAGCATATGCAGTCGGGTGTAGTGCGCGATTTCATGACCGATGACCGCTGCCACCTCATCGCTCGAGCGAGCGCGTAGCAGCAAACCGGTCCATATCTGCATGCTGCCTGTCGCTGTCATTGACGCATTGAAGCCCGGGTTGCGAATTACATAGACGCGAAAATCCTCGCAATATTCTGCCGCCACACGGCACACGATGGATCCGACATAGTTATTGATTTCAGGATCGGTAACCAGGAGGGCAGAATGTTGGATGGCTTTTTCGTATTCATCGACCTCCATCCAAAGCCCTTTTTCGTCAGGGCCCTGTTCTGGTTCGTAGCCAGGAGGGATTTTATGATCAACATATTCCTGGCCGATCGCAAGCGACGCACACAGCAACGCCACAAGGCCAACCTGAATGAATTGCTGCAGGTACTTCATGAACTATCTGTTCGTTGGAATATCTTTGAACAACGTGCTGACGGCGGTTACGGCGCCTTCAGGATTGCGCAATTCTCCACTTCCCGCGTTGACCACATTGAACCAGACCACATCACCAGTCTTCAGATCAACCAGTGAAGCGAAACCGTATTCACTGCCAGTACTGACCGAACCACCAGCCACTGCGGCCAATACCGCAAGCGCAACCCGGCCGCCACTCGCCTGCTCGTCACGGTAATACGTGAACAAGCCATAATCAGCATCATAATCCTCAGCCACTTCACTGATGCCCGGCCCAAGCGACCAGTCAAACCGGCCTGCCTTGGTTGGCAGCTTCAACATCCCGAAATGATTTGTAAGAACCGTGAATCCTACAGCCCGGTGCAGCTTGGCGTATTTCACCTCCAGCGGTGTCATATCCGAATCATCCATCACAACCAGGTTAGTTCCGATATCCTTCGCAAAATCCTGTACGGCCGACGAGAAATTTTTTCGCGCCGCTTCCGTCCACTCTGCATGTGGCTCCGAGATTCCGCCAGCGGTTATCAGGTAATAACGAATATCCGGTGGCATCAGGAGAATCGTCGGGTTTTCGCCGACAGATTCAAGTCGGTCGATCTGCTGCACATTCTGGGTAGTCGCACATCCTGCGAAAAGGAATATCGACGCAATCAATACGGCGACAAATTCGAGGTGCGGTTGCGGGGATCTGGCTCTGTTTGAAATAGCCATGAGATTCCTCCATGTTACCTGGTCAACGAATCCTTTCGTCGCCGATACGTTGTCGGCATAGACCTGTAACGCCAGCTTAGTCCCATATCCGGCGATCTGCAAATGTCGTTTTGTGACAACGCGGGTGAATCAATCAGGCGACATCTGCCTGTAATAGAATTTCATCGAGTGCAAGCAAAAGCTGGTCTATTTCTTCGATGGTGTTGTAGTGCACGGGTCCAATCCTGACCACACCACCCGATTCATGGATGCCGAGTGCATTGACCACCCCCACCGCGTAACTGTGGCCGCTCCACACGAAGATATTACGCTGGCCCAGCGCCGCTGCAATGCTGGCCGATGAACAGCCCTCTGCAGTAAACGATACCGTAGGAACACGTCGGTCGTATGCATCGGTGGCAGTGATGCCCTGTATTTTAACCCCGTCAATATCTTGCAAGCCGTTGATCAAATGGGCGGTCAGTTGTTTTTCATAATCAAACATGTAATCGAGTGCGGAGCGCACGTACTTCGTCCGCGTGTGGTACTGGTTGTGTTTGCGGTGATAATCTCGCGCAAGGTTTTTGCCAACCCAGGCAAAGTAATCAACCGCTGCAGCCGTGCCGGCCAGGCCCTCATGACTTTGGGTGCCGGTTTCAAAACAGGACGGGATCTGTGTGGGTGCCGGGCGAACCTTGTACGGTACGAGCGACTCCAGCACATCGCGCCGGCCCCATAATATTCCCTGGTGTGGACCGAAAAACTTGTAGGCTGAACAGACGAGGAAATCGCTGCCCAGGTCCTGGACGTCAATAGCAACGTGAGGTGCCAGCTGCACAGCATCGACAAACGATAGTGCGCCAACAGCCCTGACTTTCGCACATATGGTTTTCACATCGTTGATCGTGCCGATGAGATTACTCGCGCCACCCACGCAAACCAGCTTTGTGCGTTCCGACAGCAACGCATCAAATTCGTCGAGGTCGTACTCAAAAGTCTCTGTGTTGAACGTCAGCCACTTCACTTTGAGACCAAGATCTTCAGCAAGCAACGTCCAGGGAGTCACGTTGGCATCGTGATCCATGTGCGACACAATAATTTCATCGCCGGGCCGCAGCGTACGACCGATCGATCGTGAAATGTGCAGCGTAATAGTGGTCATGTTCTGACCGAACACGATTTCCTCTGGCGACGCCGCGTTCAGGAAGTCTGCCATTGCTTCGCGGGCATTAGCGATTACTGCATCAGCACGACGGGATGTTTCGAAACCGCCGCCGATATTTGCATTTGATTCGAACAGACATTCCGTCATGCGATCGACAACCGATTTCGCGATCTGCGTGCCCGCCGGATTATCGAAATAGATTCGGGATGCCCCGTTGTCTTTAATCGACAAAGAAGGAAAGTGATCGCGAATCGCGTCAATATCGTAGTTCATGCATCGTCCCTGTTAAGGCTTGTTGGCAGCGCTTGTCAGTTTTTTTCGTTTTGTAAGCCGGAATATGCGAACGGGCCCTTCGTCAGCGATCTGACCACCCCATTGTTCACGATGCGCTTCTGCCGCTTGCTGGCGCACACGTGCGTGACGGTTGCTCAACAGCAATGAATTCGGGTCACAGACTTCTGCCCTGATAACGCCCAGGTCACTTGCGGCATCGAACAGACTCGGATACCAGCGTTCCCAGTTCGGCAGCAATTCTTCAACTTTGGCGCGCAGGCTCATAGCTGCAATGTATATGAGGAGCTAATGGGATTCAACGACCGTTGCCGTTATTGAGAGATCGGTCAGGCTATCCGGACAACTTGCTCGCCGCCGCCTTATTTGGAGCCTTTAGTCTTCCAGAGCCTGGCAGAAAACAGCTACAAAAAATATCATCGCACCGATGACCAGGTAGGTAGAGAATTGCGGCAACGAGTCAAACGGCAAGCTCGGGATATCCAACGAAACATTGGTGAGACTCGCTGGCAGCACATTCAGGATCTTGGACACGGAAGCAACCAGTTCGGTCGCTGGTTTGAAGGCGATCAGCCCACCCAGAACAAGTGCGATCGGCATTGTCAGGCGACGCATCCAGATTTGACGCCGTATCCGAGTCATCACCTTTGTGCTGAAATCAATATCCGGCACAGGATCAGAACGGAACAGGGTTTCAAGCCTGAGTTCTTCCTTATCTTTTAGCCGGTCAACCATATTTATGATCTTCAATTTCAAAACTATCCCTGATCTTTTCTTTGCCGCGAAAAATGATGGATTTTACTGTTCCGATCGGTAATTCCGCCGCGTCGCCTATTTCCCTGTGCGACAGCCCGCAGGCATAAGACAGAATCATCACCGCTCGCTCTTCCTCAGTCAAGACGGCGAGGAATTTGTCAAGGTCACCGATCTCGTCGGAATCCGTCGTAATTCGTTCGCCGTCCACATCTTTTTGGTGCCCGATTTCCTCTAGAATTTCACCGTATCTGTTCGATTTCCGTTTCGACTGCAGAAACGTCGTGTACGCGACTTTCAACAACCAGCCGATGAACGTTCCGTGTCCCGCGTAGGTATGTATCTTGCTCCAGGCATGCAAGAAGCAATCTTGCGATAGGTCATCTGCCAGAACATGATCACGCGTCAACTTTCGTAAGAAGTTCCTGACTTGCGACTGATGGCGCTCTACCAATTCACCGAACGCATTCGCGTCCTGCTGCGCCACCACTCGCGCGACGAGATAACGATCAACCTCGCCTGGGTCACTGTCAGGCACTGCATTCAGCTTTGTTTCTCACGTTGACCGAGTTGCCACAAAACCAGGTATGCGATGCCAATAAGTATCGGGAACATGGATAGGCCGATCAATGGGCGCACCGCATCTTCCTCTCCGAGAATGAAGCCGAACAAAGCAGCACCGACACCAATCGACAGGGAGACAAGACCGCGTCGCAAGTCCCTGGACACGTCATGTTTCGGCTCGGTCAAGCTAGCCAACAATTCCGGCGTCATCCCGTTACCTTTTTCCAATGCGAGCCTGATCGTTTTTTGCGTGGCCTGACGTGTCTTGTATCTGAAAAACGAGAGCACGAAAATTACTAGCCCAATTACGATAAACAGCGTGATTGGTATCCAAAGTCCTTCATCCATCTTGCTACCTCTTTCTTGATTTACGCAGCGTTGCTGCCCTTGTGGAGTAGATGCGCAAAATCGCCCATTTGGATGCAGTAATCCGTCGAATATTGTACGCCTAACAAGTCCTTTTGAATATCAATCAGTTACAGCTGATCTTGATCAATTATCGGCCTGAGCGTGCCCTGGATACCCGTCTGGAGCGGGCCACCGGCTTCGGTTATGACAGTCGAATTCTCATGTGACAGGCAAAAGTGCTGAGGGGCCGCTGAAACTCAAAGCCAACCTGGGGCTTGATGCTGCAAGGTCTGCTATTTGGCAATAGCGAGAAATAATTGCTGGGACCAGGAGTCTGCGCGGTAGAACTACTCCTAGATGTCTTGTAGCACCCGTTAATGACATCAGCCACTTGTTACTGTGACGACAATCCTTTTAGTTTCAGGTGTTTTTCGCGCGCCATTTCTTAAGTAATTCTGCCTCAATTGCCGGGCTCAGTCCTGCCCGGGTCTTGGCACGACGCTCGTCCGGTAACGTTTTCCACCACGTCACAGTATCTCGAGTCGTCTCCCGCGTCGGCCGGTTCTTGAGCCCCTTGGCAATAGCTCGTTCGCCGTTCACCAATGCATCGCCCGCATTTTCAGGCAGGGGCGGTGACCAGATGGGAAGCGGATTTCCCTCCCCTTTTTCCTGGGTCTCAAGAAAATCGTAATCAATCCATATGGGTGTCATGTCGCTGCCAGTCACGGCTAACGAGTCAGCCATGAGATCGCCCATCGAAAACGAACCTGCCGGCGTGACCGTATTGTAAGTTCCCACGATGCTTTTTTCGCAAACGTCGATTGCGAAGTTGGCGAGATCCCGGACATCGATAATCTGAATTTTGTCGTCCGCTGTCCCGGGCCACAGCATTTCGCCACCGAGCAACGTTCGCGCCGGCCAATAGGTAAAACGATCGGTCCTGTCTCCCGGTCCACAGATATAAGTGGGCCGGAGTATTGCCAGGCGATCTTCGCCAAATTCCTCCGCCACACGCTTTTCGCAAAGCGCTTTCAACGGCCCATAAGTCGCGTTGGTGATTTCCTCGACGGACTCGTCGGCAATTCGGGCCAGGGGAGCATCTTCATCAATCGGATCCGCCATGCTCGCGTAAACAGAAATAGTCGATGTGTACAAATAGTGCGATGCCGCAGATGCCAGGAGTCGTGCCGAATCCGCGACATGCCGGGGGACGTATCCCGAGTTATCGATGACGACATCCCAGGTCTGGCCCTTGAGCGAATCCAGGTCGTTGTTCCTGTCCCCAATCAGGGTCTGCAAGTCCGGGAAAAGTTTGTTGTTGGTGCGACCGCGGTTGAAAAGTGTAACGTCATGACCTCGGCGCAGTGCCTCCGCCACCATGTGCGGGCCGATGAATCCGGTTCCGCCCAGAATCAAAACCCTCATCGGCTCAACAGTGGATGCTTGCGCATCTTGAGCTGAGGTAATCTTCGGCGCGAGACCGGACGCCAACGCTGCGCTACCGAGTGCCGTTGCCTTGAGTAACTGACGACGTTTGATTTTCATCATCTCTCCCGGGTGTTTTGTGCGATCAGGGATTGACTCAAATAATGAGATAGAGGGACTGTGACCCTAACGGTAACGGTCCATTACTTCGGCGAGCGTCTTCGACCCCGGATTCAGGTCTTCATACGGAATATGCGCGAGCGGCGTTTTCACGCTGCCGGAAAGGTCATGCATGTCGCCGGTTTCCTCGTCGATATACAACAGTCCTGTAATGATCTCGCCCGCATTGACACTGTCTCTAAGGAACGAGAACGCGGCGGCCCTGCTGGTGGGATCGTACTGCTTGTCCACTCGACGAAATACGATTCTGCTGCCATCGTGAAGCTTGATCGGCATTGTGTCGCCTGCCTCGTAGGAAGCCAGGATTTCTTCGTTGGGCGGGACGAAATCAGTATTGATGACGTGATGGTAATTCTTGCGCGTATGCGCGTAACTCTTGGTCGAGCCTTCGTGATCATTAAACGTCACACACGGGCTGATGATATCGAGCAGCGCAAATCCCTTGTGCATGATGGCGCCTTTGATCAGCGGCACCAACTGGTCTTTTGCCCCTGAAAAACCGCGTGCGATATAAGTCGCGCCGAGCCCGATCGCGGTGCTGACAGGATCAATCGGCATTTGCCGATTCGGCGGGCCCTTTTTTGCAGTCGTGCCAACATCGGCAGATGCTGAGAACTGGCCTTTTGTCAGCCCGTACACGCCGTTGTTCTCGATGATGTAACACATGTCCAGATTGCGTCGAATGATATGTGCAAACTGGCCCATGCCGATCGAGAGAGAATCGCCGTCGCCCGAAACACCAATATAAATCAGGGCACTGTTCGCCGCGTTCGCGCCGGTGGTCACCGATGGCATTCTGCCATGCACCGAATTGAACCCATGTGACTGGCTGATAAAATAAGCCGGCGTCTTCGACGAACAGCCGATGCCGCTCATTTTGCCCAACATGTGAGGTTCGATACCCAATTCAAAAACCGCCTGGATGATCGCCGCCGTAACGGAGTCATGGCCGCAACCCGCACAAAGCGTCGATACAACACCTTCGTAGTCACGCTCTAAAAGTCCCAGCGTGTTGCGAGGAGCTTTCGGGTGCGAAATGTTTGGTTTGGCTATGTAAGTCATTATTTTTTCCTGAAATCAGGCGGCAAGGCCCTTCGCTAATTCTTCAAGAACCCCATCGACGACGAAGCGGGCATTTATGGGCAAACCATTGTAGTGCAACATCGGCAGCAGTTTCGTCTGCACGATTCCCGCATCGAGCATCAGCAATGAGCGCAGTTGCGCGTCCCGATTCTGTTCCACCACATAAACCCGGTCGTGTTTATCGATGAATTCGTTGACCGACTTGCTGAACGGGAACGCTTTTATGCGGCAGTAATTCAAGCCAATGTTTTTGTCCTTGAGGATCGCCAGCGCCTCCTTGACAGCACCGTCGCCGCTACCTATGGAGACAATGGCGGCCTTGTTGAATTTCGAGTACTCAATCTCCGGCTCCGGAACCATCTTGCGCGCTGTCTCCCATTTCACCAGCAGCCGATCGACGACCTCCTGATACTCCTCGGAGTCTTCCGTATAAGCGCCAAACTTGTTATGACCGGAACCGCGGGTGAAGAACGAACCTTTGGGATGTACCCCTGGCAATGTACGGTACGGTATCCCATCGCCATCGACATCGAGATATCGGTGGAATTTCTCCATCGACTCCAGTTGCTCTGCGTTCAAAATCTTGCCCCGGTCGGGCTTGTAACTGTCGTCCCATTTCAGATCGGGGCACATCCAGTCATTCATGCCAATATCGATGTCGGACAAGACAATTATTGGTGTTTGCAACTGATCGGCCAGGTCGAACGCGGCTACCGACATGTAAAAGCATTCTTCCGGGTTCGCTGGAAACAGCAGCACGTGCCGCGTGTCGCCATGAGACGCATAGGCGCAACACAATAAATCGCATTGCTGCGTCCTCGTCGGCATACCGGTTGAAGGGCCAGTCCGTTGGACGTCAAAAATGACAGCAGGCAATTCCGCATAATAGGCAAAACCAATAAACTCGCTCATCAGCGAAATACCTGGGCCGCTGGTGGGCGTAAATGCCCTCGCACCATTCCAGGTCGCGCCAAGCACCATACCAATCGCCGCCAGTTCATCCTCGGCCTGGATAATGCAGAATTTCTTGCCGTTCGTGCCCTCTTCAATGCGAAATTGCTTACAAAAGGCCTTGAATGCGTCCATCACTGAAGTTGACGGTGTGATCGGGTACCACGCTCCGATGGTCGCCCCCGCATACACGCAACCCAGTCCGGCAGTCGTATTTCCATCGACAATAATATGGCCCTTCGTCTTGTCCATTGCTTCCAGACGATGCGATAGCGGGCAGGCAAAGTGCTCTCGCGCATAGTCATAGCCGAGCATTATTGCTTCGAGGTTTGACGCGACAAGGTGCTTTTTGGATGCGAAGGTCTCCGCAAGAAGCGTGTTGATGACGTCAAGGTCGATGTCCAGCAACGCAGCAAGCACCCCAACGTATGCAATATTCTTCATAAGAATACGCGTGCGAACACCGTCGAATTTTTCGTTGCACATCCTGGACAGTGGAATGCCCAGAACAGTAATGTCTTGCCGGCTGAGGAGCCGGTTCCGGGGCCAGGTGGAGTCATAAATCAGCCAACCACCTGATGCAACTTCGGCCATGTCTTTCTGGTAGGTCTGCGCATTCATCGCCACCATGACATCGACACGATCTGCTCGCGCCTGGTAACCCTCAGCGGTTACACGAACCTCATACCAGGTTGGCAGGCCTTGAATGTTGGACGGAAAATAATTTTTGCCCACAACGGGAATACCCATCCTGAAGATGGATTTCATAAGCAAGCCGTTGGCGCTTGCCGAGCCGCTACCGTTCACCGTAGCCACTTTGATGACTACATCGTTAATCTTGGACACGTTTTATTTACCCTGGAGACTAAATCCGTTTTCTGTATGCGTTTTCTACGACACGCCTGCAATTGCCTGCGCCCGATCACATCATCCGGTCGTTGCCTTGTTCGTTGCTGTCGAAGCCGCTTCGTCTTTTGCATACGGAATAAAAATTGACGATTTCTGCATATCCCATGCCCCCGTCGGACATCGCTCTGCACACAGGCTGCAATGCACACAAAGATCTTCGTCTTTTACCATGACACGGCTGGTTTGCGGCAGCGCGTCCGACACATAGAGGGCTTGCTCGCCGTTCTCGGCAGGCGCTGTCAGGCGAGTGCGCAAATCCGCCTCATCGCCACTTTCTGTCATCGTCAGGCAGTCAACCGGACAAATATCGATGCAGGCATCGCACTCGATGCACAATTTTGCAGTGAACACCGTCTGGATGTCGCAGTTGAGGCAGCGCTCAACTTCTTTGACTGCCTGCTCTGCGGTAAACCCCAGCTCTACCTCAATGTCGATTTTCTTGAATCGTTCTATGAGATCGACGTGCGGCATCAGGCGCCGTGATGCCGCATCGTAGTCGTTCGAGAAGCTCCACTCATGGATGCCCATTTTCTGGCTTACCAGGTTTACGCCGCGTGGCAATCGCTCCTGCATATCTTCGTCGTTGCAATACTTATGAATGGAGATGGCGGCTTCATGCCCGTGCGCCACCGCCCAGATAATGTTTTTCGGACCGAATGCCGAATCGCCGCCAAAAAAGACACCCTCGCGAGAGCACATCATTGTCTTCTCGTCGACGACGGGGCACTCCCACTCATCGAATTCGATGCCAATGTCGCGTTCAATCCAGGGAAAGGCATTGTCCTGGCCAATCGCAAGAATAACGTCATCACAGGGAATCACCTTTTCGCCGACGACGGTGCCACGATCGATGCGACCGTTTTCGTCAATGTTGTACTCCATCATTTCGAACAACATGCCAACCAGCTTGCCTTTTTCGATGACGAATTCTTTGGGCGAGTGATTGATGATGATTTCAACGTTTTCTTCCTCGGCGTCCTCGAGTTCCCAATCGGATGCCTTGAAGAACTCCCGTGGCTTGCGCGCCATTACCTTGACCTCTGTCGCGCCGATTCGCAACGCGGTCCGGCAGCAATCCATGGCCGTGTTTCCGACACCAATGATCAGGACGTTTTTACCGATCTCTTTGACGTGTTCGAATGCAACAGACTCCAGCCAGTCGATACCGATGTAAATGTTTTCTGCATCGTAGCGGCCGGGTAGTACCAGCTCTTTGCCTCGCGGTGCGCCGGTACCCACGAATACCGCGTCGAAGCCATCGTTTTCCAGCAGGTCTTTCATGCTTTCAATGCGGTGATTGGTCTTGAGGTCGGCACCCATGTCGATGATGTAGCCGATTTCTTCATCCAGCACCTTCGGCGGCAGGCGAAACTGCGGGATATTGGTCCGCATCAAACCGCCTGTTGTGTCGTGCGCTTCGAATATTGTTATTTCGTAACCCATCGGCACCAAATCGTTGGCCACCGCCAGCGATGCGCAACCCGCGCCAATCAAAGCGACTTTTTTGCCATTGGTCTTCTCGGGTGCAGTGGGCAACTGATCCGTGATGTCATCGCGATGATCCGCAGCAACGCGCTTCAGGCGACAAATAGCGACTGGTTTATCCTCGACGCGGCGTCGGCGGCAGGCCGGCTCGCAGGGCCGATCACACACGCGTCCGAGAATGCCCGGAAATATATTGGATTCCCGGTTGAGCATGTAGGCCTCAGTGAACTGGCCTTGCGCGATCAGCCGAATATAGCCGGGAACGTCAGTATGGGCCGGACACGCCCATTGGCAGTCAACGACCTTGTGAAAGTAATCGGGATCGGAGGTATCTGTGGGTTTCATGCAATCGTGGCTATGAAATACATCTATTAAGTGGGGGTATGGCGCATACCTGATGTCCCAGGGTTGATTTTCGCTAGCATAGCGGGATCACCCGGAAAGTAAACAATTAATCAGACCAGAGTCTTTCTCGCTGGCGCCTACCGAGCGCGATCGAATTCAAGCCGCTGGCCAGCAACACTTCCGGTCAACGACCCGTTTCGATAGACGACCGTGCCATTTACCATTGTCGTATCGATCGATGACGAAAAGGTGTGACCCTCAAACGGCGACCAACGACACTTATACAACAGATTTGACGTGTCCACAGAGTAAGGTTTTTCGCTATCAACCAGTACCAGGTCCGCGTAATAGCCCTCCCTGACGTAGCCCCGATCGACGACACCGAATATATCCGCAACCGCATGACTCGTTCGATCCACGATCAGCTCGAGATTCAACTCACCCCTCGCGGCGAGGTCAAAAAGCGATATCAGGGCATGCTGCACCAGTGGCAACCCGGCGGGCGCTGTGAAATACGAGTTGGATTTTTCACTGGCAGTATGCGGCGCATGATCCGTTGCGATTATGTCCAATCGCCCGGCATTCAGTGCGACTATCAACGCCTCTCGATCTTCGGCCGTCTTGATTGCTGGATTGCACTTGATGCGTGTCCCCAGGTCTGCATAGCGACTTTCGTCGAACCACAAATGGTGCGTACAAACTTCAGCAGTAATACGCTTCTCGGACCGATGCGCCTCTGAGAAATGCGCCATTTCGATCGCGGTCGTCAGGTGCAGAATGTGTAACAGGGCATCATGACGAGTCGCCAGGTCAATCGCGTAGGATGACGATTTGAAACAGGCTTCCGCGGAACGAATGTGCGGATGCTCCGACATCGGGACATCTTCGCCGAATTTTTCTCGTGCTTTTGCCTCGTTTGCCCAGATCATCGGCGAGTCTTCGCAATGTGTAAGTACGATCACCGGCGCATGCTCGAACAGAAGTTCGAGCGCTTCGGGACTGTCGATGAGCATGTTGCCTGTCGAGGCGCCCATAAACGCTTTGATTCCACAGCCTTCATTAACCTGCAGCGCCTTGATGTCTTCACAGTTGCTGTTGGTCGCACCGAGGTAGAAACCGTAATTGGCGCTGCAGCGCCCTCTGGCCAAAGCGTATTTCGCGGTTAATGCCTCGCTCGTCGTTGTCTGGGGATTCACGTTGGGCATATCCATGAAACTGGTTATGCCACCGGCAACTGCTGCTGCGGATTCAGTCGCCATGTTTCCTTTGCTGGTCAGTCCGGGTTCGCGAAAATGCACCTGTTCGTCAATCATTCCCGGAATGAGATAGCGTCCATTCGCGTCGATTATTTCGACGTCATCCCCTGCAGAAATCCCCGACGCGATTTTCTCGATGCGTTCTCCGTCAATCAGAACGTCGACATCACGGATCGTGCCTTCGTTGATGAGTCGCGCGTTGCTTATCAGTATTTTGCTCAACGCGTTCTTCTAGTTTTTGGCAAACCGATCGGTCGCCATTATTAGTTCATGAATATTCCCGGGCTCGAATGCGGAGTGACCGGCGTCGGGCGTGATACGCAGATCAACCTCGGGCCACGCCTCGGCTAACTCAAACGCACTCGATACAGGGCACAAGACATCGTATCGGCCCTGTACGATGACACCCGGAATGTGCCTGATCTTGCCAACATCTCGTATCAACTGGCCGTCGCCCATGAAGCAGTTGTTGACGAAGTAGTGAACCTCAATCTGCGCGAGCGCGACTGCCAGATGATCGGCGCCGAATTCCTCTGCAAGTTCCGTGGTCGGCACGAGTTGACTGGTGGAACCCTCAAAGATTGACCAGGCCCTGGCCGCCTCAAGCCGAACATCGGCATCGTCGCTGTTCAGTCGACGATGATACGCTGCCAGCAAATCGTCGCGTTCTCCCGGCGGTATGGGTGCCAGAAACCTTTGCCAGGCGTCAGGAAATATTTCACTGGTACCTTTGCGATACAACCAGTCCAGCTCTTTTTGGCGCACGGTGAAAATGCCACGCAAAACAAGTTCCGTGACCCGGTCCGGGTGCATTTGTGCATAGGCGAGCGCCAACGTACTCCCCCAGGAGCCGCCAAAAACCTGCCAACGATCTACCTGCAAGGCAACGCGCAGAATCTCTATATCACCGACCAGATCCCAGGTCGTATTGTTTTCCAGACAAGCGTGAGGTGTACTCTGGCCGCTGCCGCGTTGATCGAAGAGAATAATGCGATAGATATCCGGATTGAAAAATCTGCGCATCGCCGCCGATGTTCCGCCGCCCGGGCCGCCGTGCAGGAAAACGACCGGCTTGCCGGCCGGATTGCCGGATTCTTCATAATAGAGCCGGTGCCCGTCACCGACATCCATGAATCCGCTGTGATTGGTTTCGATCGCAGGGTAAAGAACCCGCCGAGACTCGTCTTCGTTCATGCATGCATTATGGAAGGGTGGATGCCGGAATGCCACACACCGCGACGATGGCCTGGTGCTGCAAGCGCTAGTGGCGGCACGTCGTAGGCCGATCTCTTAACCGGATCGGGGCCGAGCAATCCCCGGACCGAGACGGATAACGCGTTCCGCACGCGCAATAACGTCCTGTCGGTGAGTGACACTGATAGTAGTAATGTCCATCGTGTCAATGGCGTCCATTACTCGCCGCTCCGTGTCCCGGTCTAGTTGACTGGTGGCCTCGTCCATTAACAGAATTCGCGGCCTGCGATAAAAAGCCCGAGCCAGGATAATCCGTTGACGCTGTCCACCAGACAATCCTCCTTGCATGTCGCCAATACGAGTGTGGTGCATCATCGGCATCGCGCGGATATCCGACCAGATTACAGCATGCACTGCGGCCCTCCGCATCGCCTCCATATCAGGTGCTTCGCTGAATCCGCAGATATTCTCAGCGATGGATCCTGGAAACAGCGCATCGTCCTGCAATATCACTGCCATCGCATTGCGCAATGACTCGCTATGCCACAGATCCAGTTCGCTGGCATCAAGACAGACGCTGCCCTGTTGTGGGCGTAATTGCCCTGACATCACGGCGAGCAGCGTGGATTTCCCACAGCCGGACGGTCCTGTTATTGCAATGTGTTCGCCAGCATCGATAGCACAACTGAAGCCCTCCAGAATTGCCGGACCATCCCCATAGCGAAAGCTCACGTTCCCCACGGACAGGCATCCACGAACCGGTTTGGAGATGCCGTGTTTTTGCACTTGCAGGGCGGGCCGCTCGAGAAGGATGTCGGACAATCGACTCGTATGGGTTTTAAGCAAGTAAAGGTCCTGCAATATTGTCGACAGTTGCAGTGCAGCCGCAGAAAGCCGACCACGAAGACTCATGAAAGCGAAAAGAATCCCCAACGTGACCTGATTTTCGGTGATACCGACTATGCCAATGCCGAGGAACAAAACCTGTTCCATGGTGCTGATAAAACCGCTGCCCGCGGTACTAAAGATCAATAGCTGCCCGCGTCGCGTTCGAGCGTTGGTCGCAGCCGCAAAGTGTCGCTGCCAGTCAGCAAGACGAGTGGCTACGAGGCCCTGCAGTTGCACCGAGTCGTAGGCACGCAGGGTCTCCAGAAGCGAGCTGTTCTGGCGGGCATTGTGAACCAGGGTTTCTTCGTTCAGACGTCGATTTGTGGGCACCAGCGCCGCTCTTAATAACGCAGACAGTAGCAGCCCGATTACGGACACCCCAGCCAGAGCAGCACTGTAGATAAACATGATCGCCAGGGTGGTTGCGATGACAACACTGTGCACAACGGCGTTGACCCCTTGCTGCGTCAGTGCCTGGCGAATCGGCGTCAACGAGTCCAGTTTCGACAATATGTCGCCCGGATGCCTGGCGTGAAAGAATGCTGCCGGCAAGCCAAACAGGTGTTGAACGACCATCGAGCTGCTGTCAAAGGCCAGTCGGGTACCGCTATAGAGTGCCGCCCACTGCCGCAGCGCCTCCAGCAAGACCACCACCAGCATGATCGCGGCAACTCCTGCGAGAGTCTGCAGCAACCATGCCTGGTCCTGGCCGAGCGCAACCTGGTCGATCAGGAGCTGGGTCGCGATGGCGGGTACCAGGCTCAATAACTGGATGAAAATCAGCAATAGCAGCATCGCAGACAGGTAACGGCCGAGAAACTGAAAACTGGCGAGAAAGTCCCGCAGACGAATGCCCTGGTCCGGCTTTCGTTCGCCGAAGCGAGGCCCGGGTGTCAGTTCCAGAGCAACGCCGGTGAAACTCTCGTCCAGCTCACGCATTTTTACGAAACGCTGGCCGAGTGCGGGATCGTTAATGAGCACACCGCGTCGTTTGACCCGGACCAGCACGACGAAGTGATCCATACACCAATGCAGAATTGCCGGCGTCTGGAGTTGCTTCAGGTCAGCAACATCGCAGCGAACGGGCCTTGCGACAAGGCCTGCTTTGCTTGCCAGATTCATCAATGTGCGAAAATCCACGCCTTGTGGTGACAGACCTGCCAGCGAACGCATGCCCTCCGGTGTCTGGTCACGATCGAAGTAGGCGGCGACCATTGCAAGCGATACGAGGCCGCATTCGGCGCGCCGCTGTTGCATGAAAACAGGCACCTTACGAGCCACCATTTTTCACCATTTACCGATCATTCAAAGCGGTGATATGCGAATCAGGCACGTCCGGAGTCGAACATGGCTGCGCGGCTGCGTAACAACCACTCATAAAGGCGATAGCGATGCCTGATGATGTCTGCCGTAAATGAGGCGCCGATCCCGGGCAAAGCGTTGGCACCTATCCTGCCCTGGATCGATTTTTTCAGACTCGCCCGCACTTCGAACACTGGGCCGGCGAGCGCAATCGGCGCACGCACCTCACGCGGCAGGACAGCAAGCTGCGTAACGGAAGAAATTTCCGCTGGAACCGTGCCGAATAGCTGGTGCGGATAAGCGTCCAGCCGCAGCTCGATCTCCTGCCCCGGCCGCAACACGCCTGCCTCGTGGGCAGACACATAAAGCCACGCCTCAATTTCGGTCGCGTCAGATGCGATACTTAACAACGTGCGTCCCGCGGCGATCACGCTGCCAACCCTGACGTCGAGTCGTATGACCTCACCATGAGTTGGGGAAAGAACGCGCTGGCGCTGTTCCACTGATTTCTCGTCAATCAGGCGGCGAAGCCTTTCGCTTTGGCTGTCATCCACAAGACTCTGGATCACACGTTCGATCTTCGCCCTGGCGTCCGCCGCAGTCAGTTGCTGCCTTTCGAGATCCAGCTCGACAATTGCGCGTTGCGCCATGATCTGGTCATGTTCCGCAGACAGGTATTCCGAGCGAACCTGCTCAATGCTGTCCGGCGACAGACTGCCCCGATCACCCAGGCTCTCAAGGCGATGTACCCTGCCAGCGAGGAGCGCAACGCGTGCCAATATTACTTGGGCATCACGTTTGGCCAGCTTGCTGCGTCTCGCCATTATGGACAACTGCACCCGCAGGTCAGCGGCGAGTGCCTGCTGCAACTTTTCATTTTCGCGCCGGTTCCTGTCCACAATGGTGAGTTCGTTTTGCAGCGATTTCAGTTGTGAACCGACCAGGGAAGGCGCCTTTTCTGAGCCGCGATCCGAACTCATAGTGACCAGCAGCTGACCCTGAACCACTTCATCACCTTCGGACACCAGTATTTCGGATATCCGACCCTGCGCCGACGACGCAATTTCAAGAATCCCCCCCGCTGGCATAAGGACGCCGACAGCGCGTGTACGAAGCGGAATTTCGACCAGGTACAAAGCCAGTGACAGGAGGAAAATACACAGCATTGCCGTCGTCAGAGCATAGCCAAGCGTCGGCGGAGTGACGACCGACACAGGTCCCGGTAGCCGTTGACCCGTTCGCTGCAACGCACGATTGCGAAACAACGGCGCGATTTCAGCGGTCTCTTTTGCCGAAGGTTCATTGGTCGTCGTGGGTATTGTTTCTCGATCCATGAGATACGGTCGTCTGCCTCATTCCATTACATCGTGCAATGCATCGGAGCATATTCAACCAACGGGCGCGATTGGTGATTCGCTGCAATCTGCCTGAATTCTGTCGTTGCTGACTGTGATGCGCTAGTCTTCCGTGGTTTCAGGCTCCTGACAGCCATGGGCACAATCACAGGCTTCAAATCGGCACAATCATGATCGACTACCTTGAGCGCATCAAAAATGCTGACGTCTACGCTGTCGCGATAAAAACTCCCCTTGAGTTCGCGCCGTTGTTGTCCGCGAGGCTGGGCAATCGCGTCCTGCTGAAACGAGAGGATTTGCAACCGATCTTTTCGTTCAAGTTGCGAGGCGCGTATAACAAG
>Ga0209988_10000039_pt1 | contig 60615 bp, 53 predicted proteins | sample N075metaG_FD_183115 | JGI IMG/M metagenome (GOLD analysis project Ga0209988, IMG submission 183115) | Deep subsurface microbial communities from Kermadec Trench to uncover new lineages of life (NeLLi) - N075 metaG (SPAdes) (version 2) | ecosystem: Environmental > Aquatic > Marine > Ocean trench... | reverse complement strand
CCTTGTAGGCACTGTCGGCATCCCGGGTGGCAGTGCTCGGCCTTATGATTCGTGTGTCATTGATTTTACTCTTCCCTTTGTAACCCCTGTCGCAGAGTCCAACTGCCGGTGCCAGCTTGTTGAGACGATTTAATTGCAGCAGCACTTCCGGCAGGGTATGACCGTCGAATTTGTTGGTATCAAAGGCCATGGCACCGACAATTATTTTGGAATCCCTTGTGGTCGTGATGGAAACCTTGGTGCCAAATTCATAGCGCTTGTGTTCTTTACCTTTGCTCATGCAGTACACATGAGGCTCGTGCAGGCTATACAACTTTTTCTTGTCACCACGTTTCTGGTTCAGTCCACGGTGGAAGAGTGCGAAGTCCTCAGCCAGTTTTTTCAGAATGTCGAACGGCAGTTTACGCTCTAATTCTCGTACTAAACACCCGGCAATCGTTTTTAGTCGCTTAACCGCCTTACGGGCTTTGGCGCGATTTCTGGGGTGTCCCGCAAAACGGCATTCCAGTTTTCTTTGTTTGATTTCTCTGGCATAACTGCGACGAAGTTTTATCCTTTCTTTTCTTGCCAGCTTCAGGCAACGTACAATAATTTTTCGGTACAACTTTGCATCGGTGGGAAAGGTGATATTTTTTTCCTGTACCGTGGTGTCAATACAGACTTCCTCTTCGACGGCTTTCTCTCCATGGATGGTGATGGAGGATGCCAGTATTTTTTCAAATCCCTTTTCGCCGATTCGCTTGCGGAAGTACACCAGGTCGGACGGATCACAGGGGAACGACCACTGGAACTCAACCTCACCACAGAACGCCTGGTAATAGGGATTTTGTACCCAGTGCTGCACGATAACCTCGTCGCTGACGTTTTCCATGTGCTTCAAAATAGACAAGCCCACCATCAAACGTATCGGTTTGGCGGGCCTGCCAATCGGTGCATACAACGGTGCAAACTCTGACTCAAAAAAGTCCCAGGGTATGGTTTGTGCAAGGTGTAACAGCGGGTGCTTTGGGTTGAGCTGATCCATCAAGCCAGCTGCCATAAAGCTCATTTGATGGTGATCGGGGGAAGAATCTTTCATCGAAGAGCCACCTCTATTTCGACCAGATTTAGTTTGAAATACGCTTGAAACTGGTCGAAATTATCGCATAAAATACGGACATTATCTTTATTAATCAGTGGCTTATATGTTTTTCAGGGTCGACTAATTAGGGAGCCTCTTAACAAGTCCATGGCCCCCTAACCCCCCTGGGAAGTCAGTGTCTGCAAGTCTTCGCGTAGGTTGTTAAGTTTTTTGCGCAACCGCCGATCCTGTTTGTCACTGCGGCTGTTTAGCACCGTCGCTATCACGCGCTGGACGACCTCCAGGTTGTGTGCATAGGTCTGCTCGTACGCCTTAGAGTGATTCTCATTCCTGGCGGCCATGGCATCTCTCAATGCCTGCTGCCAGCCCGGCTCTCTTTGCAGCAGCTCGGTTAGTTTGACCAGCCACACAGCGCGCGCCTCCAACCACAGTACGTCCATACGAGCGAGCTCAGCGCTGCCCTCCCGCAAGACAGCCCGTTGATTTTTATCCAGCCGACCCAGATAATCTTGCAAGCTATCCAAAAAATTCTGGTAGGAGTCCTGGCGATATTCCTCTTCGGTGCGCGGCAAAAATTCATCTTCGTACTCTTCCTGCTGCTGTTGCAGAACAAGGAGAAACTCCGCGATCTGTTCATCGCCTAGGTCGGCACCCAGCTTAAAGATCCAGTTCATGGCCCGATCTTCCAGGCGCAGCCAAGCCTGCTCCAGGGTGGCGTAAAACTGCCCCACCGTTTCAGCTGTTGCGGGCTTATCCAGGCTCTGCTCAATGTTGTCCAGCAACGCCACATAGTGCGGAAGCTCATCAACGCGATGCCAGTGCAGGAAAGGCTTCAGCCATTCATCCAGCGAAGTGCGCTGGTCGCGAGTAATATCTACATAGTCATCCAAATACCAGGGCAGCAAAATATCCAGGCGATTGTAGATGAACGTAGTGCTGCTACAGGCGCTCAGCAACAAAAACAACAACAAAACTGCTCCCAGCCGAACTCTCCTGGCGGTACCACAGAGGGCAGGGATTCGGATTATCGCCACTCGGGAACAGTCCTATCCGGGCTGGGAATCTCCTGTGGCACAGCCCGTGAAGTGGCCAGTTCCACCCTATTACGGCCATTTTTCTTGGCCAGATACAAGGCGGCATCTGTCAGATTCAGCCACTGATCCAGGTGTTGTACACCCAACACATCGCACACGCCTATGCTGATCGTCATGGCGGCAGCGTCCGCAGGCCTGAAGGCCTCTACTTTTGCTCGAATCTGCTCGGCAATACGCATTGCACTGTCCGCCGCAGTATCCAGCAACAGCAAGACAAACTCCTCACCCCCATAACGACAGACCGTATCCACCTCGCGCACCCGGCCAGTGATAGTGTTAACCAGGTTTTTCAAGGCTTGATCACCCACCACATGCCCATGTTTATCATTTATTCGTTTGAAATAATCGACGTCTATCAGCAACAGTGATGCCGGACGCTCACTGCGCTGCCATTTTTCCAATGCCTGACCCGCCTGTGATTGGAAGAAACGCCGGTTATACGCGCCGGTAAGAGGGTCGGTATCGGCCATGGTCTTGAGTCGGCGAGACTGCTCGGCCGCCGCGTACATAATCCAGGCGCTGACTAACCAGGTGAGCAACATGCTCAGGCAGATCACAATAGCGGTACTGGCATCCGTTCTTTGAAAGACCAGGGGCGCCAGCACTACCCCACACATGATGCCCAACCAGATGGCCGCGCGCCGACGCACCATCACGGGCATTAACACCAAAAGGGGATATAACCAATACATGGTGTAGGTTTGACCGTAGTAAATTGCCAGCAACAGCGCTGCCAGGGTCATAGAGAGTATTAATACGGGCGACACCGGCGCGTCGAGATTGGCGCTCAGTTGCCAGATATTGGCGATGTAAATCACCAGCAAAAACAGGCCCACTACCGCCGGTAAAAACTCGCCTATATAGAAGCTGTGAACATCGATGGAGACTAGCACAAATGCCAGCGCGATTAAAACGTATCGATAGGCATCGCGCCGTCGCCGGGCAACCTGGCGGTCGGTATGCGCCCCATCATACAGCCGGCGCCGGTAGATAAACCCGCCGGAAAATGACTCCGCGAAATGTTGCTTGAGCCGGCTCCAACGCGAGGGCGCCGTTTCTGTGTGTTGTTCTCTCATGCGCCCCTATCAGGCCGTCAACGACAGCCTGAAATTATTACCATTGAGAAAACAAGTTTTATCACAATATTACCCCGACAGATATAGGGTTATTGCACACCGGTTACCAGGGCAAATTATCCAGATCGAGATTGCCGCCACTGATTACCACCGCGACCCTACGCTTGCGAAATCGCTCGGGATGCTCCAGTACACCGGCAAAGCTAACCGCGCCCGACGGTTCCACAACGGTTTTTAGCCGACTCCATTGTAACTTCATTGCCTCGACAATAGTGGTGTCATCCACCGTTAAAATGGTATCAACATGCTGCCTGATAATCTCAAAATTCAGCACTCCGAGGCCGGCGCGCAGACCATCAGCTATGGTATCAGGCGAGTTTTGCGGAACAAGCTTACCCAGGCCAAATGACCGAAAGGCATCGTCGGCGCCCGCCGGTTCTACCGCCACCACTTCGACCTCCGGCTTGAGACTTTTCACCGCCAGGGCCACCCCCGACAAGAGGCCACCGCCCCCCACCGGCACAACGACCACATCGAGATCTTCTACCTGTTCGAGAATTTCCAGAGCCACCGTCCCCTGCCCGGCAATTACCCGGGCGTCATTGTAGGGATGAACCACGTGTGCACCGGTGCGCCCGACGACTTCGTCCAATGTGTGTTCCCTGGCGGCCAGGGTCGGCTCGCACTCAACGATGATTGCGCCATAAGCCGCGACGGCCGCCTTTTTTGCAGCGGGGGCATCGGTGGGCATGACGATATGGGCAGCAATGCCCCGCTTGGCAGCCGCCATGGCCAGGGCAGCCCCATGATTGCCGGATGAATGCGTTGCGACACCATTCTCCGCCTCCTCATCGCTGAGGCTAAACACCGCATTGCTGGCCCCTCGGGCCTTAAAGGCGCCTACTTTTTGCAGGTTTTCACATTTGAACAACAAACTGGCGCCACAATCGCGATCCAGCAATGCGCTGTGGTAAATCGGCGTTCTGTGAATATGGGGAGCAATGCGCGCCTGCGCTGCTTGTATTGATTCAATGGTCGGTAGTGACTGACCTGCGGTCATTATCGGTTCTCCTGTGGGACTGGGGCGGCAAAATATTGATGCGGGAAATAGCACCGCCATAATAACAGCTACAGTCGGTACCTACCGTGCTATCCTCGAGACTCTCGAATAATAAGAAATTAACAGTGCGATGCTGGAACATTTGGAGCAATGGTCGGCCACGTTCGCCAATCTGGTCTGGGGCGTCCCCCTGGTCACCCTCCTGCTGGGCGGCGGGTTATTTTTCGCGCTGTATAGCCGTTTTTTACCCTATCTTCATTTTGGCCATGCGATCGCGATAATTCTGGGTAAGCACGACACGCCAGATCAACCGGGGCAGTTAAGCCACGCCCAGGCGCTGGCAACTGCCTTGTCGGGGACACTGGGTCTGGGCAATATATCGGGGGTGGCCCTGGCCATCGTCGCGGGCGGACCCGGCGCAGTTTTTTGGATGTGGATGTCGGCAGTCGCAGGTATCGCCACCAAGTTTTTCACCTGCTCCCTGGGGGTGATGTACCGCGGCAAAGACAGCCTGGGACAGTTGCAGGGCGGGCCCATGTACGTGATTCGGGAAGCGCTGCCCAGGCGTTTTTATCCACTGGCCATATTGTTCTCCGCCGCAGGGCTCATAGGCACACTGCCGATGTTCCAGGCCAACCAGCTGACGGCCATGATTCGCGAAAATATCGTGCCCGCCACCGACTCCATAATTCCCAGCCTCGTCATCGGCTGCATTTTAACCGTACTGGTAGGCTCGGTGATTTTCGGTGGGCTGGCGCGGGTGGCGAAGGTGGCTGTGACCCTTCTACCTATGATGGTTTTGATCTATCTGGCCATGACGTTTTATATGATAATCATCAATTTCGATGCGGTGCCCGGCATCTTGCGCAGTATTGTGGTCGATGCTTTTAACCCCCAGGCGATGGGCGGCGGCCTGCTCGGTGTAATACTCATTGGCGTGAGCCGCGGCGTGTTCTCCAATGAGGCCGGTGTGGGCAGTGAAGTGATGGCACACGCGACCGCCCGCACCAGTGAGCCCATTCGGGAGGGCCTGGTGGCGATGATAGGGCCTGTGGCCGACACACTCGTCGTTTGCACCTGTACCGCGGTGGTTATTTTGCTCGCGGGAAACTGGCAGGATCCGGGGGCTCTATCCGGCATTATTCTGACCGCCAATGCGTTTGAAACGCATATGGGCACTACAGGCGTTGTTCTGCTCGCGGTGGTGACGCTGATCTTGGGCACCACCACCATGTTCACCACCTGGTTCTACGGGGCCACCTGTTTCAGCTTTCTGTTTGGCGCGGAAATTCAGCACTACTACCGCTGGATATTTCTGGCAACCGTCATCTTCGGCGCCACCGTTAGCATCGACACCGTGTTCAACCTGATTTCGGGCGCTTACGGGTTAATGGCCATTCCGACGATGGTGGCCACGTTGATGCTGTCAGGCAGGGTGAAAGCCGCCGCCGGGGATTACTTTCGCCGCCGTCCCTAGCGGGAGATACCCATGAAAATTGCTAGGCCGCGGCAAACTGCGGGCGGTCGGCCGCTTTGTTAATCGCCCCCAGAATTCCCCCCAGCGAAGCCTGAATGATATCGTGGCTGCGACCCACACCGCAGTGACGATCTCCGTCAATACTGAGCTGGATGTAACAGATGGCCTCCGCGTCAGCGCTCTGGCTGAGAGCGTGCTCTGAGTACTCCACCAACACGATGGTCTTGCCGAGCAAGCCCTGCATGGCATCGACAAAAGAGGCGACAACCCCATTGCCCGACCCGGTCAGCTGGTGTACCACTGCGCCATCAGTCACCTGGGCCTGTAGTTTGTCGATGCCCTCTTCGCGGCTGACCTGGTAATTACCCAGGCTCCAGCGGCAATCGCGGGATAAATAGGTTTGTTGGAACAGGGTGTAAATCTCCTCGGGTTCCACTTCTGACTTGTTTTCCTCGGCATAGGCCTGCACCGCGGAGCTGAAATCGATCTGCAACCAACGGGGCAATTCCAGCCCGTAGTTGCGCTCCAACACAAAGGCAATGCCGCCCTTGCCAGACTGGCTGTTAATACGGATTACCTCTTGATAGGAGCGACCGATATCCTCCGGGTCAATGGGCAAATACGCCACCTTCCAGGGCTCGCGATGATCGCGCTTGGCGAGGCATTTTTTGATGGCATCCTGGTGGCTCCCGGAAAAAGCAGTGAACACTAACTCCCCTGCATAGGGGTGTCGTGGATGGATCGGCAACTGGGTGCAGGCCTTCACGGTCTGGATAATTTCGTCCATATGGCCCAGCTGCAACCGGGGGTCGACACCCTGGCTGTAGAGGTTCATAGCCATGGTTACAATGTCCATATTACCGGTGCGCTCGCCATTGCCCATCAAGGTGCCCTCCACCCTGTCAGCGCCGGCCAGCACGCCCAATTCCGCCGCCGCAACACCGCAGCCCCGGTCATTGTGCGTGTGCAGGGAGATAAGCAAACTCTCCCGACTTGCTACGTGGTCACAGAACCACTCTATCTGGTCGGCGTAGACGTTGGCCGTACTCACTTCCACGGTAGCCGGCAAATTGATAATGACAGGGTGGGCCGGGGTGGGTCGCCACACCGCCGTTACTGCATCACAAATCTCCACGGCAAAATCCAGTTCGGTCTGAGTGAAGCTCTCCGGCGAATATTCAAATATCCACTCGGTTTCGGGGTACTTCGCGGCACAATCACGCACCAATTGGGCGCCCTTTACCGCAATGTTGATAATCCCCTTTCGCTCCAGCCCAAACACCTGTTCGCGCTGTATGGTGGAGGTGGAATTGTAGATGTGAACAATGGCTCGCTTAACACCCTTGAGCGCGGCGAAAGTCTTTTCGATAAGCTCCGCCCGGGCCTGGGTTAACACCTGGATGGTGACGTCGTCGGGAATACGGTCTTCCTCGATCAGTTGCCGTACAAAAGCGTAGTCGTGGCTAGAGGCCGCAGGAAAGCCCACTTCTATTTCCTTGAAGCCGATCTTGATTAGCTGATCGTACAACAGAGATTTTTGAATGGCCGTCATCGGCTCAATCAGCGCCTGGTTGCCATCGCGCAAATCCACGCTACACCAATGCGGCGCCTTGTTTATTACCCGGTTCGGCCAGCGCCTGTTCACCATCTGCACCGGTGGAAAGGGCTGGTATTTACGATAATCAAAATTGCTCATGAGGCGACGCCTGGATTTTAGTTACAGGGGAGAAGTATAGTTCTGCAAGAGTAGCTAGGGACTGCATAGTTTACTATTAACTTCTATTTATAAGACATATATCCCTAATAATAGAAATATATTAGTGATAATAACTACAAACTAGCCTATAGTCACCAACCCGAGCTTCTCGGGCTGTAGCGGAGAGCGCACCGGTGTCCCGGCCGAGGGCACCGAAACGAGCTGAAGGAGAGCAGATGATGAAATTCGATCGTATCGACCGGCGTATCCTGGAAGCCATGCAAAAAAATGGCAGAATCAGCAATCTGGAGCTGGCCGAACTGGTGGGTTTATCCCCCACACCCTGCTCTCGCCGGGTAAAACGGCTGGAGGAGTCGGGAATAATCGACGCCCATGTGAGTATTCTCAACCAATCCATGCTGGGCCTTAAGCTCACCGCCTATATCGGCATTACCATGGATCGCCACACCCCGGATCGCTTCGAAACGTTTGAGGATAAAGTCAGCGACTTCCCGGAGGTGATGCAGTGCTGTGTCGTTACCGGGCAATCGGCAGACTATTTGCTCAAGGCCGTGGTGCCCGATATGGAATATTACGAGAAATTTCTACTGGGGAAGCTGACCCGAATCCCCGGGGTCACCGGCGTTCACTCCAGTTTCGAATTGCGCCGAGTGGTACAGAAAACCGCTCTGCCGCTTGAACATATACATCAGCTTTAGTGGCCGATTCGGAACTTGTGAGGGGCATACACTGGCCGCAAACTAACGCTCTCACAATAATTATCCAGAATTGGGAGCAGGTATGACAGATATGACCGGTAAAGTGGCCCTTGTCACAGGTGGCGCCAGCGGGATGGGGCGCATCATCGCTTTGCGACTGGCCGCTCGGGGCGCCAAGGTTGCAATTTTCGACGTCAATGAGGAGGGCCTGGCGGAGACCGCGGCACTGGCCGAGGGCATCTCACCCTTTCGTTGCGACATCTCGAGCATCGAGGACGTCGAGGCAAACGTTGCCGAAATTGCATCCTCGCTGGGGCCGATAGATCACCTGGTCCACGCCGCCGCCCTCATGCCCAGCCATAAGCTGATAGACGAGACTCACGAGAGTATGGAGCGGCTGTTCCGGATAAACTATTTTGGTACAACCTATCTGGTCAAAGCGGTGCTGCCGGCCATGTTGGAGCGAAAGTCCGGGCGCATCATCGCCTTCGGCTCCGTTGCAGGTTATGCCATGGTTCCCCATATGGGCGCCTACTGCGCCACCAAGGCTGCAGTGAACACCTACATGGAAGTGCTACAAAATGAAATTCGCGGCTCCGGGGTTAATGTTCATCTGGTGTGCCCACCGGCGGTCAATACACCGCTGATCGACCAGGCCCTGGAAACCGATTTCCCCGGCAGCATCATGGAAGCCAAAAAGAGCGGCCGGCTGGCAAACCCCGAAAAAATTGTAGACGCCATCGACAAGGGTGTGGCGAAAAACAAGGATATCATTTACCCCGGCGAAGCGCGGCTGCTACAACTCTGGCACGCGCTGTTCCCACGATTGTGGTGGAAGGTACTTTTAAATTTTGAAAAGTAATCATTTTCGATAGCGCTAAACTAATGGGCTGTGCTCCTGTTCGGTAACAGGTAAACTGCGCCAGCCCATGACCAAACACACTCTCGCCCACGATTCCCCCTGGCTGCTCGCCGTACTGGCCAGCATTATTGCCCTGGGGCCGCTCAGTGTAGACATGTATTTGCCGGCAATGCCGGCAATGCAAATTGCATTTGGCAGCAGCATCAGCCAAATGCACCTTACCATCAGTGCCTATCTCACCGGTTTCGCCGTGTTCCACCTGATTTGCGGCCCGCTGGCGGATCGATTCGGCCGCAAGCCCATACTCCTGTTCGGCACGGTTCTTTTTGTGGCGGCCTGTGTCGGTTGCAGTCAATCCACGACTATCAATGAGCTGCTGTGGTTCAGGTTCGGGCAGGGCATAGGCGCCTGTGTCGGCCCCACCATCGGGCGCACCATCGTGCGCGACGTCTTCGGGCCCACTCGGGCGGCAAAGGCCTACTCGTTAATCGCCATGCTGATGGCGCTTGCCCCCGCCGTCGCGCCCACCCTGGGCGGCGTGATGCTATTGGTTTTCCCCTGGTGGAGCATATTTTTGTTCCTCAGTGCCTACGGCGCCGTGACTGTCGTTCTGGTGCATTACTTCGTCCCCGAATCCCTGCCAAAGAAACAGAGCCTGCACCCCCTCGCGATTGCCCGCAACTATGGCGAGCTCATCGCGGACCCTTTTTACCTGCTGGTGACCATCGCCAGTGCTCTAATGTACGCCTGCCTTATCACCTATCTGTCCTCTTCCGCCTTCGTCTATATCAATATGCTGGGCGTAGCGGTGGAATATTTCGGCTTTATCTTTTTGTCCGGCGTGCTGGGCTATATGGCTGGCAGTGCGGTGAGTGCGCGTCTCGCCAACCGCTACCTGCCGGAGCAACTGAGCCTGTTGGGCACCCAGCTTGGTGTAGCGGCCACCTTCATCATGTGGCTGGGATCCGCCTGGTATCCCCACAGTGTGGCCGCCTATATGTTACCCATGGTGCTATTCTCCGTGTCGATGGGGCTGGTGTTGCCCAATGCCATGGCGATTGCCCTGCGCCCATTTCCCCATATCGCCGGTACCGCCTCGGCATTACTGGGCTTCATCCAAATGTCCGCAGCCGCCATCTCGAGCGCCCTTGTCGGGATGGCACTCAGCACCACACCCAAGCCCATGGTATTGGTCATGGTGGTGATCTCCCTGATAGCCCTGATGCTGAACGTCATCATGTACCGGCGTTACCGGCGCGCCTGAACGCCAGATTGGAACCCCACACGGGGGCTGTGGCATACTCACCTCGACATCAGATATCTTTGGAGAAACCACGTGCGTACCGCATCGAACGTCATCGACCTGATTGGTAACACACCGTTACTCCATCTCCGCCAGGTCTCTGAGCAAACCGGTTGTACCATTTTAGGCAAAGCGGAATTTCTCAATCCCGGCGGTTCGGTGAAGGACCGTACCGCCCTGGGCATCATTCGCGCCGCAGAAGAATCCGGTGAATTGCGCCCGGGAGGACGCATCGTAGAGGGCACCGCAGGCAATACCGGCATTGGCTTAACCTTACTGGCCAACGCCCTGGGCTACAAAAGCTCTGTGGTGATGCCGATTACCCAGAGCCGCGAAAAAATCGACTCACTGGAGCTGTTGGGGGCAGACCTCCACCTGGTGCCCGCCACCTCCTACAGTGATCCAAAGCACTATATCCACACGGCAGAGCGCCTTGCTGCACAGCTCGATAAAAAGAGTGATAGTGGTGCTGTATGGGCCCGCCAGTTTGACAACCTGGCCAATATGGCCATTCACCACGACACCACTGGAGCGGAGATTTGGGAACAGACCGATGGTGAGGTCGACGCTTTCATTTGCGCCGTGGGCACCGGAGGCACCCTTGCGGGCGTCTCTACCGCACTGAAGGAACGAAACGAGAACGTTGCCATCGGCATCGCCGACCCACTGGGCGCCTCCCTGTACAGCTATTTTAAAAATGGCACGCCCGAGGCGACCGAGGGAACCTCCATCATAGAGGGTATTGGTATTAACCACGTGACCGAGAATGTGGCCCTGGCCAGGGTTGACCATTCCTTTAGCATCAGTGACCTGGAGGCCCTGCCCTATATCTTTGATTTGCTTGAGTTTGAAGGCCTGTGCATGGGTGGCTCCTCCGCGATTAATATCGCGGGGGCCGTGCGCATGGCCGAGCTACTTGGACCTGGCCACACCATCGTCACGATACTGGCCGATTACGGCAACCGCTATCAAAGCAAATTGTTTAACCCGGTTTTTCTGGAAAACAAGGGCTTGCCCGTCCCCAAATGGTTGGAAATTTAGGCTGGGCCGAGGTAGAGGCCGGCTTACTCGCCGGTGGAATCCGCGCGCTCTTTTTCGATTAAAAAGTTAGCCACTTCAATCATTTTGGCCTGGTTGCCGGCCTTGCGCGAACTCACCCGGTATTTACCGTTAACCATCAACTCCGGAGTGCCAGTCACTTTCGCTGCTTTTGCCCGAGACGTCGCCTGGCGAACCATGCTGTTCACACCGAAGGAATTAAATACCTTGGAAAAATCCTCTTCCGACACCCCGTTGGCGGTAAATAACGCGGCGATTTCTTTCTCTGAAGTCAGGCGCTTGCGATCCACATTCATGGCCTGGAATATGATCAGGTGCATTCTATCCAGAACACCTAACACCTGGGCGGTGTAAAAAGCTTTGGAGTGCAGCTCCATTTGCGGGGCCCACACTGCGGGCGAGCCCTGAAATACCACATCGTCGCCCAGCGACTTCTTCCACTGCCCAATAGCCGGCTCAAAAGTGTAGCAGTGGCCACAGCCGTACCAGAAAAACTCGGTAACCTCTATTTTATCGGGGTTGGCCGTGCGTATGGCCGGGGTGATGAGGTCGTAATGCTTGCCCTCGACAAAGGTCTTACTCTCTTCAGCAACGGCAGTCAACGGGCTGGCAACCAGCAAGGCCACGGACAGCAACAAATGTTTCAACATGCTTTACTCCAAAAACTCTCGAGTTACCTGTGACCACGCGATGCAGCGGTGGTTCACTTGAGGCCGGCAATATAGCTGGCAACAGCCTCAATTTCTTTATCGCTGAGCCCAAATGCTATGGTGCGCATAATTTTGGCGTTGCCGTCATTGGTACGCCCGCTGTCGTCTTGATAGCCCTTGCGGTACATCTTAAGTTGAGTGGCGGTATATTCTGCATGTTGACCCGCCAGCGACGGATAGCCCGCCGGGGCATTGCCGTGTCCCGTGGGCGCGTGGCAGGCACTGCAGGCGGGGATATTGCGCGCGGCGATGCCGGCGCGATACACCTTCTGCCCCAGGTCCAGTAACTCTGGCTTGGTTGTGCCGCCAGATTTAACCTGGGCGGAATAGTACGCGGCCAGGTCGGCCAGATCTTCATCAGACTTCCCGTTCAACTGACCCGCCATGGTAGGAACCGGGCGGTTGCCATCGCGAATATCGCGCATTTGCTTGAGCAAATACACTTCGCCCTGGCCCGCCAGCTTGGGAAAGCTGGCGGCCGCGCTATTGCCGTCAGCGCCGTGGCAGGCAGAACAGGCCACACTATTACTTTTACCAGCCGCAGCATCGGCCGATATTCCATTATGTGCCCAGGCCATCAGCAGGGCGAAGATTATTGCTAGGTTTTTCATTTCAATCCCAGGTAACGATTGGTAGACAGGTAGGTTTTATTCGGCGGACGTGGCCATAAAATCGATGAGCGCTTTGTAATCCTCATCGCTGCAATCAAAGCACATGCCTTTAGGCGGCATCGCATTCAAGCCGTTATTAACCGATTGCAGCAGCACATCGATGCCTTTGGCCAGGCGTGGCTCCCAGGCGGGTACATCGCCTGTTTTGGGAGCATTGGCCGCCCCGGAGGCGTGGCACACGGCGCAGCTCTGGTTGTACTTGGTCATATCGGGAGCAGCGTAGGCTGCAGTTGCACAAAAAAGCAGGGCAACAGCTAACAATTTATTCATAATCAAGCCTCGGGTCTTATTCAAGGTAATGTTGCGGTTTTCTTGGTAACCGGCAAAAAAGCTATGGCATTATATACGAGATGCGCCCACCAACAAAAGGCAAACCCTCCCAATGACTGACCCCGATCAACGCATGGAGATTCCGGCGCCCAACTACCGGCGGGCAGAGTTTCTCACCAGCGCTAGTAAATTGTCCCAATGCCCACCTGATCAGGGCTGGGAGGTCGCTTTCGCCGGCCGATCTAACGCCGGAAAATCCAGTGCAATCAATAGCTTAACTGACAATAAGAAACTTGCAAGAACGTCCCGTACGCCCGGGCGAACCCAGTTGATGAATTTCTTCCGGCTCACCGATGACCAGCGCCTGGTCGATTTACCTGGCTACGGCTACGCCAAGGTTCCGCTGGCTATCAAGCGGGAATGGAACAAGCAATTGGAAAACTACCTGCACCGGCGAGAGAGTCTGCGCGGCTTGATCCTGCTCATGGACTCTCGCCGCCCCCTGCAGCCATTTGACGAACAAATGCTGGCCTGGGCTACCTCGGCCCAAATGCCGGTGCATATATTGTTGACCAAGGCGGACAAGTTAAAAAAGGGCCCGGCCAAGAGCACCTTACTCAAATTGCGCAGCCAACTTGCCCCACACCGGGAATTGGTAAGCATCCAGCTATTTTCAGCTCTAAAACACACTGGCCACCAAGAACTCACCGCGGTGCTGGACAACTGGCTCACGGATAGCACTGGCCACAGCGACTTTCAGGGGGGAAATACACAAAAACCGGAGGAATAAAAAACCCGGTTACCTATAGGGGGGGTAGGTAACCGGGTACAATAGGAGCCTCTGGGGTTTAGAGACCTTCCCGGACAGGCAAATGGAGGATGTCCGCCCGGGATGTAGCATGCGCTACCTAAAATAAGACCGGCGATTGGTTCGGGAGTTCCCCTGCGCGCCAGTTTTTTACCAATATCGGGCACAATTAGTGCGCCTCATCCCAATTACTACCCACCCCCACATCGACGATCAGGGGCACGGCCAGCTGCGCGGCCCCGGCCATCAGGCGGCACAGTTCCGCGCCCACAGCCTCCACCTCGCCGGCGGCCACTTCCAGCACCAGTTCATCGTGTACCTGCATGATCATACGGGCATCGACGGCGCTCTCTTGCAGCCAGCGGTCCACTGCCAGCATGGCGATTTTGATAATATCCGCAGCGGTACCTTGCATGGGGGCATTAATTGCTGTGCGCTCTGCTGCCTGCACCCGCATTTTATTGCGCGCATTGATTTCCGGCAGATATAAACGCCGTCCGAACAGCGTTTCCACGTAGCCCCGTTCTTTGGCCTGGGCCCTGGTTGCGTCCATATAGTCTTGCACACCGGGATAGCGCTCAAAATAGCGGTCTATATACTCCTGTGCCTCATGGCGACCGAGGTGAAGTTGCCTGGCCAATCCAAAGGCCGACATGCCATAAATAAGACCAAAATTAATCGCCTTGGCTTTGCGCCGCTGGTCGCCGGACACCTCATCAGGGGCCACATCGAATACCTCTGAGGCGGTGGCGCGGTGAACGTCCTGACCCTCATTAAAAGCGTTTAGCAAGCTCTTATCACCGGACAGGTGCGCCATGATGCGCAGCTCTATCTGGGAATAATCCGCCGCGATTACCTTGTAACCCGGCGGTGCGATAAAGGCCTGGCGTATGCGCCGCCCCTCCTGGGTTCGAATTGGAATATTCTGCAAATTGGGATCTGATGAAGAAAGCCGCCCGGTGGCGGTCACTGCCTGGTGGTAGGACGTGTGCACCCGGCCGGTGGTGGCATTAATCATCTCCGGCAGCTTATCGGTATAGGTCGACTTCAATTTACTCAGCGTTCGATATTCGAGCAGCAATTTTGGCAGGGGGTAATCCAGGGCCAATTCAACCAGCACCTCCTCGGCAGTGGAGGGCGCGCCTGTTGGTGTTTTTCTGATAACTGGCAGTTCGAGCTTGGTAAACAGGATGTCCCCCAATTGCTTGGGCGAAGCCAGATTGAATTCCTGGCCCGCGAGGTCATAGGCCCCCTGTTGCAGCGCCTGTAATCGATCACCCAGTTCAGCACTTTGGCCCACCAACAGCTCGCGTGAAATCAGTGCACCGCAGCGTTCGATGCGAGACAGAACCGGTACCAGTGGCAGCTCAATGTCGCAGAGCACCTTCCGCAAACTATCCTCTGCCTCCAGTTGGGGCCATAACACCTGGTGCAGGCGCAGGGTGATATCGGCGTCTTCTGCCGCATACGGCCCCGCCTGGTCCAACTCTATCTGGTTAAAGGTGAGTTGCTTGGCGCCCTTGCCCGCCACATCTTCAAAATGGATGGTCTTTACCCCCAGATACTTCAGGGCAAGACTGTCCATATCGTGCCGGGTAGCGGTGGAGTCCAACACGTAGGATTCCAGCATGGTGTCAAATTTAATGCCGCGTAGGGTAATACCGTGATTGGCCAACACGCTGGCATCGTATTTCAAGTTCTGACCAACCTTGGCCTTGGCCTCATCTTCCAGCAGGGGCTTGAGCTGGTTTAACACCGCCTCCCTATCTAATTGCGCTGGCGCGCCCAAATAGTCGTGGGCAAGCGGCACATAGGCGGCTTTACCGACCTCTACCGCGAACGACACACCGACGATCCTGGCATCCATATAATTCAAACTGGTGGTCTCGGTATCAAAAGCAAACAGTTCAGCGGTCCGCAATTGCTCAATCCAGGCATCCAGCGCGGCCTGGTCGGTCACGATATCGTATTCGCCAACGACTTCTTGCGCGGGAGTCGATTCCTCCACGTCCCCTAATTGCTCTTCAATCCAGGACTTGAACTCTAACCGGGTGAACCAATCCAATAACAGCGCGCGGTTAGGTTCGCCGTTGCGTATCTGAGTCAAGTCCAGCGCCAGCTCTACATCAGTTTTTATCGTTGCCAGGGTGTAGGACAGGTAAGCCTTTTCCTTTTCCGCTTCGAGCTTCGTCGCCATGGTTTTGGCACCGCGAAACGCCAGCTCAGCCACCTTGTCCAGATTCGCATATATATCGTCCAGGCTGCCAAGGCCCTGCAACAGACCCAGGGCCGTTTTTTGCCCAACCCCCGCCACCCCGGGAATGTTGTCCACCTTATCGCCCATCAGTGCCAGGAAGTCGATGATGAGTCGGGGGGGAATACCAAACTTTTCCTCGACGCCCGCTTCGTCCATCAGCGTGTCAGTCATGGTGTTTACCAGCGTGGTGTGCCGGTCCACCAACTGCGCCATGTCCTTATCTCCGGTGGAGATGATTGTCGCCAGACCCAGCGCACTGGCCTGTCGCGCCAGCGTGCCGATAACATCATCGGCCTCAACACCCGGTTCACAAATAAAGGGCAGCCCCATGGCCTTCACAATTTCATGGATGGGCTCGATTTGCTCTCGTAATTCATCCGGCATGGGCGGGCGGTTGGCCTTGTAATCGGCGTACAGGTCGTCCCTGAACGTTTTGCCCTTGGCGTCGAAAACCACAGCCACGGGGCTGTCCGGATAATCTTTAAGAAGACGCCGCAGCATATTAATCACGCCTTTAACCGCGCCTGTTGCCTGGCCTTTGGAGGTAATAAGCGGGGGCAGGGCGTGGAAGGCCCGATAGACATAGGAAGATCCGTCAACAAGGATGATTGGCGCTGTGCCAGATGGTTGTTCCTCGGACATTTGCTTTGTCTCCCCCGCGATTGGGTCTGCCACCATTATTGGTTCCACCACACGCGGGCGGAGCGATATGTCACCTTCATTTTCGCCAAATCCAGGGGCGCTTTGAAAAAGCCGTGATAATCCCCCCTGGGGTTTATCAATACCACATTGGCACTGTGATCCACCTGGTAATCATCTCCCTGGCCTGGGGTCTTTCGAAAAGGGGTATTGAGGGCAGTGGCGAAGCGGTGAATATCCAGGAACTCTCCCGTCACGCCGATAAACTCGGGGTTAAAATAGGGCACATACTCGGCCAACACGGCGACGGTATCCCGGGCGGGGTCAACGCTCACCATCACCACCTGGGTGTCTTCGACCTCGGTGCCCTCAAGGGCCTGCATGAGATCACTCAAAAACGTCATGGTGGTCGGGCAAACATCCGGGCAGTGGGTAAAGCCGAAAAATACCAGGGTCCATTTGCCGGTAAATCGCTCTTTGGTAAAGGCCTCCCCACGATGGTCGGTTAGCGAAAAATCACCTATATTTCGCGGAGTATCGAACATATAAGCGCCGTTGATCTTCATTTCAGCGACGCTCATGACTCTCGGTTGTTGCACTCGGTACACGAAGCTGGCGACCACAAATAAAATGAAGGCCAGAACGATCGCCACCGTTACTTTTACGCCTCTACGCTGGTCGGCATCCAGATTACTTTTAGCTGACATCAGAGGGTGCTCACCGGAAAAATGTAGTGATCTATCAACATAATAAGAAATAGCGCCATCAGGTAGGTAATGGAGTATTTGAAGGTTTTAATCGGTGCATGTGGGTCTTTGTCCCTCAGCAGCTCAATCGCCCAGTAGAGAAACCCGCCACCCAGTAACACCGCGCCCGCCAGATACAGCGGGCCACTCATGCGCGTCGCGTAGGGCAGCAGGGTAATCACGAACATGATCAGGGTGTACAGCAGGATGTGCAGCTTGGTAAAGGCTACGCCGTGCGTCACCGGCAACATGGGAATGTCGACCAACGCATACTCCTCCCTGCGGTGAATGGCCAACGCCCAAAAATGCGGCGGTGTCCAGGCAAAAATAATAAGAACCAACAGCAGGGCGTGCCCGTGAATCTCGCCCGTTACTGCGACCCAACCCAGCAGCGGTGGCGCTGCGCCCGCCAGCCCACCAATGACGATATTTTGCGGCGTGGCACGCTTTAAAAACATGGTGTAGACAAACGCGTAACCCAACAGCGACGCCAGCGTGAGCCAGGCGGTTAACTCATTCACCCAGATCAACAAAATGGCCATGCCCCCACCCCCGAAGACGAGGGCAAACAGCCCGGCCTGGCGATTGCTCACACGGCCCTGGGCTATTGGCCGGTTGCGTGTTCTGGCCATACGCAAATCCACCCGCTGATCGACCAGGTGGTTGATCGCCGCAGCCGCACCGGCACACATTGCGATCCCAAGATTACCCAATATCAAGGCGTTCAGGGGCACCATTCCCGGTACAGCCATAAACATGCCGATAGTAGAGGTGAGTATCATCAGCGCAACCACATTGGGCTTGGTCAGCTCTTTGTAATCGCGCCAGGTGGCTTTTTCTGCTGTGGGCATGACGCGCTTACTCACTGGAGTTCTTCAATAAAAACTTAAGGTCCGCAATGACATCCTTGTAGGGCACTGCGCTGTTGTAGTACATCATAATCCAACCCGCCGGATCTACCAGGTACCAGGTACTGGGGTCATGGATGTACTCGGAGAATAATTTTTCCCGACTTTCTCCAGACACGGTAAATGCCTTGAGGCCGCGTTGTTCACTGGCCAGATAATCGCTGAAGTTATCCGGGGTAGGGCGCTGATCACTCAGTTCAGCCACCTCAAATTGGGTGCGCGCCGGGTGAGTGTCACTGACATAAAAACGTCGGATGCGGCTTATCTCTTTGCCCATGGCCTGATGAATCTGGCGGGTGAGGTATAACAACTGTTCGCACCGGGTGTCGCAGCTGGCGCCACCGGGAATCAGGAAGGTCCACTGCGGCGCCAACTCGGCGAAGGCCATCACGGCGCCGTCGCGCTGTTCCAGATGACCATCATCCAGCAGGCGAGGCGGCTGGATCAGGGTACCGTGATTAACCGTGCCCAGAATGGCCACCAGATCGAGGTCGCCTTTGGCCACAAAATACCACAGCCAGGTGGCCGCCAACACGATGGTGACCGGAATTCCCACTATCGAGAGAAAGATTATCCGATTACCTTTTGTCTGCCCTTTGTTATCGATCAAGACTGCTTCCTCGTATCACCGGTCAGTACCTGCCACAAGTTACTGCTGCGCAGGATAAAGAGAATACCCAAAGCCACTGCCATGGCGAACCATTGCACCGCGTAGCCCTTGTGTTTCGCCGGACTGACGTTAACCACCTGCCAGTCTACCGTCAACGCCGCCCTGTGATCCGGGTCGATACGCACGGTGTAGGGAAATAATGGCGCGATGGTCACGCCCTCCACGGCCGATGCCAGCTTAGCCATCTCGATGGCCTGAATTCGCTTTGGCCAACCGGGCTCTAACGCCAGATCGGCCAACATATAGGGCGCTCCCGGCGCCACGTATACATGGCCGGTGAGGGCGACGGGGCCGACCACCTCGGGCACCCGGGGCAGACTTTGCCGCGAGGAATCCCCTGCTATCCATCCCCTGTTCACCAACACCATTTGCCCGCTACCGGCCAACTGCACGATGCCCAACACCTCGTAACCAAACTTGCCCTGATAGATGCGATTGTCCAGGAGGAAATAGTGGTCTGCTGCAAATTGTCCCTCCAGAGCCACCGGCAGGTACTTCAAACCCTCCACATCCTGCGAATCGAGCTCTCCCAGTGGCTGCGGTGGCAACAGCCGGCGCTGCTCCCACTGGCTGCCAATCGCAACCTTCTCTTCGGCGCGTTGCAGTTGCCATAGGCCAAGCCAAACCAGACCCGGCAATAACACCAGAGTCAGTGCTGTGGTACGCCACTCCAGATCGAGACGTAGCGAGCCAGCCCTGCCATTTGCCCCGGGTGTCACTGTCCCCCCGGGTTACCAGAGCAAGAAATGGCAAAAGGGCAACCTGACCCCGGAATTTCTGGTTTATACTGCAGCGGGAGAGTCACGGGAGATATCCATTGTTGAAAATTGTGATTGCGCTACTGTTACTGGCATTGATTGCCAGCCTGGCAAGCGGGTTTTACTTCCTGATGGTCGATCAGGGGGATAATACCAAGCGTCGCACCCTGCATTCCCTGGGCGTTCGGGTGAGCATTACTGTCGCCTTGATCGCCATCGTGATCTACGGTGTGGCCACCGGCCAGTTGGGCCACGGCACCCCCTGGGAAGCGGGTCCTAAACGCCCGCAAAGTTCCCAGGAGTAAAAACCCGGGGCCAGGCCTACAAAATATAGACAAACAGGAACAACATCACCCAAACCACGTCGACGAAGTGCCAGTACCAACTGGACGCCTCAAAGCCGAAGTGATCGTCGGTGGTGAAGTGCTGGTAGCGCACCGACCGGATCAACTGAACGAGCAACATGGTCATACCCATAAAGACGTGGAAGCCGTGAAACCCGGTTAACAAGAAGAACGTAGAGCCGTAGACGCCGGAGCTCAAGGTCAGGCCGAATTCGGCATAAGCCTCGTGATATTCCATGTACTGCAAGTACAAGAACACCATGGCAAGGGCGACACTGATAGCCAGCCAGCGGTTAAACTTGCTTTTGTTACCCGCCAGCAGGCCATTGTGCGCGATGTGCACGGTGACACTGGAGCTGAGCAGAATCACCGTGTTCCACATGGGCAGCCAAGCCCACCACACATGGGCATTGGCAAAGGCCATGCTCTTGTCGGCGCCGACAAAGCTACCGTTGTTGGCGAGAATTTGTGAGCCGGCACCACCGACGGCGTCTTGTGGCGTCGTGACCAGGGGCCAGGCATACTCAAAGCCCTCCCACAGCAGGTGGCTCATGCGGCCACCGTCGCCCTCGCCGCCCAGCCAGGGGCCCGCCAGGTTGCGCACATAGAACAACACACCAAAGAAGCAGAAAAAGAACATCACTTCGGAAAAGATAAACCAGAACATGCCCAGCACGTAGGAGTGTTTTACCTGCGCACTGTTCATGCCCGCGCGATTTTCAATTACCGCCGTGCGAAACCAGGCGAACAGGGTGGCCACGAACACAAACAGGCCAGCCAGGAACATCGACCAGGAGTTGGTCGCCACATCCGGGTCGCCAAATGTCATATCGTTCAACACGCTTGAGGCACCGTAGATGCCCAGTATCAGACCAATAGCGGCACATATTGCCAGCCTGCTTTTTGCGGGCACGTAGTACTTTTCGTACTCTGTGGACGTCTGACTTGTCATTTTGTCTCTCCGTTATTTTTACCCCCGGCCTACGGCCTGGGTATCAGCGTGCAGCAACCGCGCTACTCGCCATATCTGTTACATCAAAAATGGTATAGGACAGTGTGATGGTCTTGATATCCCGTGGCAAATCCTGGTCGATAATAAACTGTAGCGGCAGCTCCGCCGAACTCTCGCCCTCCAGAGGCTGCTGGTTAAAGCAGAAGCACTCCGTCTTATGAAAGTAGGCCGCTGCGCGGGCCGGAGAGACGCTCGGTATCGCTTGCGCAATCATCGCCTCGGGCGTGGGATTTCTGGCGAAAAATACGGTGTCGTTTACCGCGCCAGGATGCACCTTCATGAGCTTGACCGTAGGGCCAAACTCCCAGGGCATGCCGGCGTTATTGGACGTCAGAAACTGGATCTTGATTTCGCGGCTGGTATCCACTTCAACATCGACTGAGATATACGCCTCGCCGTTGGTCTTACCATTAATACCCAGTACATCACACAGCACATTGTACAGTGGCACCATAACCACAAAAACAAACGCGAACATCGCCACCGTTACCACGACCAATTTGGCCGCGGTGTCGGTGGTTGGATTGTCGCTCAGTTGAAACATGGCCCGCTCTTCACTTCACCGCGGGCGGAGTTTCAAACGTGTGATAGGGCGCCGGGGTGGGAAGTGTCCACTCCAGGCCTTCCGCCCCTTCCCAGGTCTTCTCTTCACTGGTGGGCGTACCGGACCGAATGGTCGCAATCACGTTATACAAAAACAGTATCTGTGATGCCCCGTAAATGAAGGCGCCGATGCTGGACAACATGTTGAAGTCGGCAAATTGCAGGGCATAGTCCGGAATACGCCGAGGCATACCCGCCAAGCCCACAAAATGCTGGGGGAAGAAAGCCAGGTTGAAGCCGATAAACGAGATCCAGAAATGCATCTGGCCCATTTTCTCGTTGTACATGCGGCCACACCACTTCGGCAACCAGTAGTATATCGCCGCCGACATGCTGAAAATCGCACCCGCCACCATCACATAGTGAAAGTGGGCCACGACAAAATAGCTGTCGTGGTACTGGAAGTCAGCCGGCGCGATAGAGAGCATCAAACCGGTGAAACCGCCGATGGTGAACAGGATCAGGAAGCCCAGTGAGAACATCATAGGCGTCTCGAAGGTGAGCGCACCGCGCCACATGGTGGTGACCCAGTTAAACACCTTCACCCCGGTCGGTACGGCGATGAGCATGGTGGCGTACATGAAGAACAATTCTCCCGCCACCGGCATACCCACGGTATACATATGGTGTGCCCACACGATAAACGACAGGAAGGCGATAGACGCCGTGGCATAGACCATGGAGTCATAGCCGAACAAGGGCTTGCGCGAGAAGGTCGGAATAATCTGCGACACCACGCCAAAGGCCGGAAGAATGATGATGTAGACCTCGGGGTGACCGAAGAACCAGAATATGTGCTGGAATAACACCGGATCGCCGCCGCCAGCGGCGGAGAAGAAGCTGGTGCCAAAATGCACATCCATCAGCATCATGGTGACCGCGCCCGCCAGCACTGGCATAACCGCCACCAACAGGAACGCGGTAATCAGCCAGGTCCACACAAACAGTGGCATCTTCATGTAGGTCATACCCGGCGCCCGCATATTCATCACCGTGGCGATGATATTAATCGAACCCATGATGGACGATACGCCCAGCAGGTGAATCGAGAAGATGAAAAACGTCACAGACGGCGCCGCGTAGGTGGTAGATAGCGGGGCGTAGAACGTCCAACCGGCTGCCGGTGCGCCACCTTCCATGAACAAGGTCGATGCCAACAACGCGAAAGTGGGGGGCAATATCCAGAAGCTCAGGTTATTCATCCGCGGCAGGGCCATATCCGGCGCCCCAATCATCATCGGGATCAACCAGTTAGCCAGGCCAACGAAAGAGGGCATAATCGCCCCGAACACCATGACCAGGCCGTGCATAGTGGTCATTTGGTTGAAAAAGGCAGGCTCTATCAATTGCATGCCGGGCTGGAACAGCTCGGCGCGAATAATCATGGCAAATGCGCCGCCCAGAATAAACATGGAAAACGAGAACCACAGGTACATGGTTCCGATATCTTTGTGGTTGGTGGTGGTTATCCACCGAAGCGGGCCCTTGGCGGGTCCGTGATGATGATCGCCCATCGTTAACTCCTCCAATTAGCCTTTTTTGTAGTTGAAGACATCTATGGGCTGAACCAAATCGCCCATATTGTTGCCAAATGCGTTGCGTTGGTAAGTAATTACCGCAGCCATGTCGACATCGTTGAGCTGGCCGCCGAAGGCCTGCATCGCAGTGCCGGGAACGCCATTGATACCCACATCCAAATGTCCACCAACATCGCCGGTAGCGACCGCACTGCCCGCTATCGCTTTACCCAGGCCGCCCTCACCGGCGGCACCGTGGCAAGCCAGGCAGCTGCGGTCGTAAACGGCCTTGCCACGGGTAACCAGTTCGTCCAGGGTAAATGTCTGATCCATCAGCGCCTTGACCTGCACCGCGTCGCTCTGTTTGGCGAGCAGCCATTTCTGGTACTCCTCACGGCTGACGACATTCACAACAATCGGCATAAACCCGTGGTCCTTGCCACACAGTTCAGCACACTGACCGCGGTAAATGCCCTCTTCGGTGGGCAGAGTCCAGGCCTCGTTGATGAAACCGGGGATGGCATCTTTCTTCACCGCCAGCTCGGGAACCCACCAGGAGTGAAGAACGTCGTTGGCCGTTACCAGCAGGCGAACCTTGGCGTTCACCGGTATGACAACGGGCTCGTCCACTTCGAGCAGGTAGTGCTCGCCCTTGGGTTCGGTATTGTTGATTTCGCTTTGCGGAGTTAGCAAGTTGCTGAAAAACATAACATTTTCGCCGTCTTCCACCAGGTATTCGTATTTCCACTTCCACTGATAGCCGGTGATCATAATGTCTATCTCGGCTTCGTCAAAGTTATAGACGTCCAGCAGGGTCTTGGTGGCCGGCACCGCCATGCCGATCAAAATGATGAAGGGAACGACCGTCCAGGCTATCTCGACCGAGGTGCTCTCATGGAACGTCGAGGCCGTAACACCGCGCGATTTCCTGTGGTAGTAGATGGAGTAAAACATCACCCCGAAAACCAACAGTCCAATAATGACGCTGATCCAGAGAATAAGCATGTGCAGGTCATAAATATCCTGCCCTACCTGGGTCACACTAACCGGCATGTTCAGTTGATTCATCTTCGAATCATCGGCCCAGGCTCCCGTGCTCGCCAAACTCAATAGCATCAGCACAGGACCAAGCGCCAGCTGATATAGCCGCTTCGCTTTAAAACACATATGCTGTGTCTCCATTTAATTTATTCATATGTCCCCCAGCTTACATTTTTTCGCAAGTGCTGTGACAATAATAGTCGATCACAGCGACAAAACGGCGCGCATTATAGCGAAAGTAGCGAACAAAAAACACCACGCCGCTGTTTTTGTGGGGCTGAACATAACCGTGGCCCGCGCGCCCGGCAACAGTACAATATTTGGCTAATATGAATCAAATCAACCACAAAATATGGGGTATTGCCTGGCCGGCAATCTTGTCTAACATCTCCATCCCGCTGCTGGGCTTGGTCGACGCGGCAATATTGGGCCACCTGGGCAGCACCCAATATTTGGGGGCAGTCGCCATAGGCGGGGCGCTTTTGTCCTTTTTATACTGGGGCTTCAGTTTTTTGCGCATGGGCACCACCGGCCTGGTAGCCAAGGCCATGGGAGCCGGCAATGAGCTGGGCGCCACCCTGATATTGGCCCAATCAAGCCTACTGGCGCTCGCGCTGGCACTGGCCGTGATCGCACTTCATCCCCTGTGGCTGGGTCTGGGGTTTACCCTGATGTCAGCGCAGGCCGGGATCAGCTTGCTGGCGGAGAGTTACGCGACCATCCGAATCGGCAGCGCACCAGCCGTGTTGGTCACCTATGCGATCGTGGGGTGGTTTATTGGTCGCCAGAATACGCGCTGGCCTATGGTCATTGTGATAATCACCAATGCGCTCAACATTGCGCTGGATTTCCTGTTCATTATCGAACTGCAAATGTTCAGCGACGGCGCTGCCATCGCCACCGTGATTGCAGAGTACACCGGCTGTGCGCTGGCGCTGTACGGGGTGTGGCGAACGCTGCCGATGGCGCCGGACAGGGCTTTTTACGCACAGCTCAAACGTTGGTCCGCCTACCAACAATTACTGCGCAGCAACACTAGCCTGTTTGTGCGCACCATGTGTCTGTTGTTCAGTTTTGCTTTTTTTGTCGCCATGGGGGATAAGCTCGGCAGCGACGTTTTGGCAGCCAACACGCTTATGATGCAGCTGGTGCTGATGGCGGCCTATGGTATGGACGGCTTCGCCTTCGCCGCAGAGGCATTGACGGGAACGAGACTGGGGGCCAGGGACCTCCCGGGATTTTACCAAGCCGTACGCTACTGCAGTTGGTGGTGCGCGGTTTCGGCGCTGTTCATGAGCTTGTTCTTCGCGCTGTTCCACCCGCTTCTGTTTGCCCTGTTAACCGATATAACCACAGTCAAGGCACTGCTTGGCCAATACCTGCCCTGGCTAGTTATACTGCCGATTATCGCGGCGCCAAGCTACCTGCTCGACGGTGTTTTCATTGGCAGTACCGAAACCCGCTACATGATGGTCACCATGTTATTCAGCGTTTTCGCGATCTACCTGCCGCTGTGGTTTGCAACCCGCGAACTGGGTAACCACGGCCTGTGGTTTGCCTTCACCGTCTTTAACGGCGCCAGAGGCCTGTCGCTCTACATTTGCTATATCCAGATAAGCAGGCGCGGCGCCTGGCTGGACGCTGCCAAAATTTGATGTGTGCGAAATACCGCCAATGGTCTAGCCTTAGATAGGCACCACCCCTCAAAAGGCAAAACTTGGTCGTGTCGCCATGTCTCATACACCAGACATCAAGGAATCCATAGTCGCCGCGATCGCGTATGAGCGCCAAAGCAATCAGTTTCACAAGCAATTGACAATCCTGCTGCCACAACTGAAAGAAAAGCTCGTTTTACCCGATGAGGATCCGGTATCGGCCCTGATCGAATTTACCGTCAGCTATATCGAAAGTGTGCCCGGCTCTATCAACCTGGTTACCACCGTTAGCAAGCGGCTGGGCTTTTATCGCTACGCCGCGCCGTTCCTGCATATTGCAGAGGATTTCTTTATCCAGGACCTGGCCGCCGAAATCGGCCTGGAGGCGTTGCTGGACGAGGCATTTTTGGCCCACCGCCTGTTGGAGGAACTAAATGATCACTACATCCGGCATCTGGGGCAACCCCTGTTACCGGTGGATATGACCGAGGCGAACATCATCGTTCATCATCTGCTGGGGGATACTCTCGCCTCTCGCCTGGAAGCGCTGGTGCAGTTCGCCGCAAAGCGACTGCTGGATAAAGAAGCCGTGTGGGATAAAGTCCGCGCCCTGCCTGGCAGCAGTGACGTGATCGGGTTTACCGGCAGCCAGAGCGATGCCAATCGCCAGATAAGAATTCGCACGGGAGTGCTGTAGCGAATCAAATACCGCTAGGATTTCGCGGTGGGGTCAATCAGGGTAATCACTTCCGCCTCCGTTTCAACTCTTCTGGCGGCTCCGCGGCTTACCCGCGTTGGCACCTCCTGCACCGACCCGCCATCAGTGGGTCTGGCCTCATTAAAACCACAGGCAACACATTCGCGGAAATCGGTTTCCAGATCGACAATAATTTTGTCCATTGCACCACAGCGCGGACAAACCGCTCCGGCAATAAATCGTCGCTTGCTCACCCCGTCTTTCTCCATCGATCGGCATCAATCATCATCCAGCACTCTCTTTCTCCGGGCCGACACGGCCAAAATACTGGCGAGTCTTGCCCCGGCGGTTTATTGTAGCAAGTTACGAACAGCGACAGGATCAGAAAGACCATGAATCACACTGCAAGCAACATACGCGATTTTGGCGGCCACTCTCCCGCTCTGGGTAAACGCGTATTCGTCGACCCCTCCGCAGTAGTACTGGGCGATGTCGCCCTGGGCGACGATGTATCCGTATGGCCTCAGGTCGCTATCCGCGGCGACATGCATAGCATTCGCATCGGCGCGCGAACCAGCGTGCAGGACGGCAGTGTGCTGCACATTACCCACGCCGGACCCTACAACGAGGGTGGCTGGCCGTTGATCATCGGCGACGATGTGACCATAGGGCACAATGCAACGCTACACGGCTGCACCATAGGCAACCGCGTGTTGGTGGGTATGGGGGCGACTGTAATGGATGGCGCAGTGGTGGAGGACAATGTGGTTATCGCAGCCGGCGCACTGGTCACCCCGGGTAAAAAACTGCCTGGAGGCTTTCTCTACGGCGGGCGACCCGCCAGGGAAATGCGCGCATTATCTGCCGGGGAAATGGATTATTTTTGCTACAGCGCGACCAACTACGTCAAACTTAAGGATCAGCATATCGCCGAATTAGCGACGGACTGAGCAGTCTTACCCACATTCCCGTCGCGAAGGTGCCCGCTCACGCCGCGGCCAGCACCGTTCTGAGTTGATTAATCACTGGCCGGGTTTCGGGTCGCACCTTATTCCACAGATAAAATGACTGCGCCGCTTGCTCTACCAGCATGCCCAGCCCATCGGCGACAGCCCAGGCCGCATGCAGGGCAGCCCAGCGCATAAAAACGGTGGGCTCCGCGCCGTACACCATGTCATAACAGCAGCTGTGATCGGTGAGTAGCGAACTTGGCAGGTCGGGCATGTCCCCGGTCAATCCCGCACTGGTGCCATTGATGATTAAATCGAATTGGCGCGAACCAATCAGGGAGTAGGCGCCGCCCTCAATCGTTCCCAAATCGGAAAACTCCGCCGCCAGCTGCGCGGCTCGCTCCGCGGTGCGGTTTACCACCAACAGTTCACAGGGGCTCTCCCGCAATATCGGCTCCAATATTCCCCTGACGGCGCCGCCGGCACCCAGCACCAACACCCGCAAATCCCGCAACACCCAACCGAGGTTGGCAACCATGTCGCTCACCAGACCTATGCCGTCAGTATTATCTCCGATGAATCCACCGCCGGGCAGAGGCGAGAGAGTATTCGCTGCGCCCGCGCGCTTCGCCCTATCACTAAGCTGCTCGGCCAATTCGAAAGCCTCGCGCTTAAATGGCACGGTGACATTCAAGCCGGCGCCACCACCGGCGAAGAAATTTTGCGCGGCCTCGGCAAAGCCATTGCGCTCTACCCGCACCGCGCGATACTGTAATTGCCTGTCACACTGCGCGGCAAACGCGGCATGAATTAGCGGTGACTTGCTGTGTTTTATCGGATTGCCAAAGACGGCGTACTTCTTACTCTGGGTCATTGCTTGCGCTTCCAGCTTGAGCTTCGGCCAACCAATCCCGGCCCTGCAGATAGTATTGGGTCAGCTCATTTTCGGTAGATCCCGGCTCGGGATGGTAGTCGTACTGCCAGCGAACGAGCGGGGGCATGGACATTAAAATTGCCTCGGTACGGCCATTCGATTGCAATCCAAACAGCGTCCCTCTATCGAAGACCAGGTTGAACTCCACATATCGTCCGCGCCGGTACAATTGAAACTGGCGTTCGCGACCGGTATAGGGGGTATTTTTGCGGCGCTTTACAATAGGGCGATATGCGTCGAGATAGGAATCTCCCACCGATTGCATAAACGCAAAACAGGTCTCAAAATCCCAGCTATTGAGGTCATCAAAAAATAGCCCGCCTATACCCCGGGGCTCCTGACGATGTGGGAGATAAAAATAATCATCGCACCAGGCCTTATAGCGGGGGTAAACATCCTCGCCGAATGGTGCGCAGGCCTCCGCCGCAGCCCTGTGCCAGCTAACACAATCCTCTCGGTTACCGTAGTAGGGCGTCAGGTCGTAGCCCCCGCCAAACCACCACACGTCTTCCTCGCCCTCGCGCTGCGCGACAAACAGGCGCACGTTGGCGTGAGACGTAGGAACATAGGGATTGCGCGGATGAACTACCAGGGAAACACCGATGGCCTGATAACTACAGCCCGCCAACTCTGGTCTGGCGGCACTGGCGGAGGCCGGTAGCTCGGCTCCCTTCACGTGGGAAAAATTGACTCCGGCGCTTTCAAAAACAGCGCCCTCTCGCAGCACACAACTGCGCCCGCCGCCGCCCTCGGGACGCTGCCATTCATCGACAATAAACGGCGCTTCGCCATCTTCTTCCGTCAGGGCGTCACAAATACGCGCCTGCAGGGCAAGAAGATAAGACCTGACATGCTCAACTTGCATTAATGCCTTACTCTACGACTCTAACGGCGCCGCATTATACGCCTAGCGGCATACAATGCTAGCGGCGGCCATCAGGCGCGCACAATTTGATCACTTTCCAGATGCTTGATGACCGTGGGTCTGCGGGCGCCACTCACCGCCCCCGGCACGATGTCGTCCAGGCGCTCGCCAAAATAACGTCGCACCTGAAACGCATGCACCGCCGCCTGACTGCCGGCAGGATTAGCGGAAGTGGACACCATTACCCCCTGCCAACTGCGGCACAGGGCGCTCACCACCGGATGCGCACTTACCCGCACAGCAACAGTGTCATGGTCGCCGTGAATCCAGTTGGGAACGCGGTCGCGGTGGGGAATCAACCAGGTGGTGGGGCCGGGCCAGGACAAGCTGAGCCTGGCCCGTTGGCCGCCCGGCAGGTCTTGCAACAACCACTCGAACTGGGACTCTTGCCCCGCAACTAAAATGAGCCCCTTGCCTAGGTCGCGCCGCTTCAAATTCAACAGCCGGGAGACTGCCTCTTCGTCAAATGGGTCGCAGCTCAATCCCCACACGGCTTCCGTTGGACAGGCGATGACGCCGCCTCCATGCAGTGCGGAAACTCCTCGCCTGATGGAGAGGGTTTGCATGTTAGCGGTTTAAGGATTCCTGCAAGGCGGCATCCTTGGCGACAATCGTGGCTGCGTTAGCGGCCCGTTCAGCGCGCAATTTTTGCGCTGCCTCGGGATCGGCCACCGCCAGAATTTGCGCCGCCAGGTAAGCGGCATTTTTCGCACCTGCCTTGCCGATAGCAACGGTTGCCACCGGAATACCCGCCGGCATCTGCACGGTGGAGAGCAGGGCATCCAAGCCATCCATGGATGCGTTTATGGGAATACCGATGACCGGCTTAATCGTGGTCGCCGCCACCGCTCCCGCCAGATGAGCGGCCATACCCGCCGCCGCGATAAACACCGCACAACCTCTCTCATCGGCATCTTCGACAAAGTCCTTGGTGATCTGCGGCGTGCGGTGAGCCGAGGTAATACGCGCCTCGAATGGGATATCGAGTGACCGCAACACATCGAAACACGCTTCCATAACCGGCAGATCCGAATCCGAACCCATGACGATCGCAACAAATGGCTTGCTCATTAATACTCTCCAGCTAGGGCTGTTGCAGGCTTGTCTGCCTGCCCGTAAAAGGGCGCGAGATTAAAGCAACTACGGCTGAGCACGTCAAGCGTGAATGTAACCGCCGGCACAGCGGAAAATCCGGCCTTCGAGCTCAAGCACCGATAATGCCGCCATCACTGTGGCCACGGGTAGGGCGCTGCCTTGCACCAGTTCTGCCACGGTGACTACTTCATAGCCGATCATAGCAAAAATTTCTCCCGGCCCACCCGCGGGCAGCTCAGCCACCGTTGAATCGTGGCGACACAGGCCCTGCTGCAGGGTGTATAGCGGCCCCAACTCATCCAGAATATCTTGCACGCTTTCAACCATCTTGGCGCCATCGCGTATCAGCCGCAGACATCCTCGACCCGCTTCGTGGAACATCGACCATGGCAGGGCGAATACCTCACGGCCCTGCTCCAATGCCGTACCCGCCGTGATCAGGGAGCCGCTGGGTAGTGCTGCCTCTACCACCAGTACACCCAGCGACAAACCACTCAGAATTCGATTGCGCCGGGGAAATCGATAGCGCTCAGGCTGACATCCCGGCGGATACTCGGTCACCAAACACCCCGTCGCCAGGAGTTCTGTCGCCAGTGTTTTGTGCCTGGCCGGGTAGATAACGTCTATTCCTGTGGCCATAACCGCGATACTGCTACCCCCGGCCGCCAGCGCCGCGCGGTGAGCTTCGGCATCGATACCCAGGGCTAGACCACTGCAAATATGCAAACCCGCGTCCACCAACTGGCCACTCAGGCTACGCGCAGCGCGACAGCCGGCCGGGCTGGCCTTGCGGGCGCCCACCACCGCCAGTTGTGCCTCCTGCAATACGACGGCATTGCCTCGCACATAGAGCAGTGGCGGCGGATCGTAGATCGTGCGGAGCAGGGCGGGATAGCCCGGGTCAGTGACAGGCAATATATCGGCGCCTACTTTAGCGAGGGACTCCAACTGCGCTTCAATATCGACCGACCCGGGGGAGTTCGAGGACTGCAGCGTCCTCTGCGCCACCACAATGACTTCCCTTGAGATGCCCAGGGAGCGCCACTCATTAACGGGGTTCGAGTTCCAGAACGCCTGGGGATTGCCGTAATGCAGGAACAGGCGGGTTAGCAGGGCGTCGCTTAAGCCGGGAATGCTGTGCAGCTTCAGGCACAGTCGGGTATCGGAGTCGTTCATACATCATCCTTGACGTCATTAGTTTGGCAACAGAAGTCGCTTCCTGCGACCTCCTCCGGTTACTCCATTGCTGCCTGGCAGTTAGGGGTTTTTAACCTTATCCAGGATTTTTAGGGGCCGATTCGTTTTCAGCACAATGCCATAGCTGGCTTTTTCAAACACCTCAAACACCATCAGCAAGCCCGCTCGCACGTCGGGTAATGCCACGTTATCGCCGGCAATCTGATCGTGCACAATCAGTCCTGTTTGATAAATTGCCAGCACATGCCCCACTTCAAGGCCATTGCGCTCGCCTTTGTTGAGCACCACGATGTCCCAGGCGCCAATCTGGCTGACACCGCCATCTATGGCAATCATGAACCCGTCATCTAAATCAACCTCCGGCGCCCGGGGATGAAACGTTGCGTCCAAAATCCTCTCTTCATTGGGCAGCAGGCGGTCGGTAATTCTCACCTCTTCCGCGACCCGGATAATCTCCAGTTCAACTATCTCGTCGCGGTTGCTACTGAGCAATTGTGCGTTGCCTATGTCCTGGGCCTGGTAGCCCAGAATTTCACTGGTGAGAGGGTCCCGATAGATCTCGCCGGACCGGAAAATCCCATAGGCGCGCTCACCGTCGGGAAAGGGGCCTCGTCCGAAGATGCGATCGCCAGGCGCGCTAAGCAAATGCCCCTGGGCTCCAGCGACCACGTAGGCCGAATTGGCTATCTCTTGCGCCCCCAGAATTCGATGGCGAAGCAGAAAAGCACCGATTTCATCCAACGGTATGATGGGGATAGCCAAATCCAGCGGTGAAACACGCATATAGGGGGTGAGTTTCACATCGCGCCCCCGCTTGAGGCGCAAACGCGGTTGGCCGTCCACCCAAACCAGATACAGTTCATCCCCGGGGTATATCAGGTGTGGATTGTCTATTTGAGGATTCACATCCCACAGTTGTGGCCACAACCAGGGCTCGGCCAGATACATGCCCGAGATGCCCCACAGGGTATCGCCTTTCTTCACAATATAGGTTTCGGGTGCTTTCTCGTTTAGCTCCACTGCTGCGTAGATCCAGCCGCTGAACAGCAGTGACATCAACAACAGGCACACCGAGATTGTTTTTATTTTCATTTTATTGTTCCTGCTTGGCCTTTATAGGGTTTTGCGCCCGCATATTCCCCTGCTTAGTGCCGTAATATAGGCATGGCGGACTCACAAGCTATATAATACACACAGTGTGCTGCGGCGAATCAACGCTGGCAAGCCCTAATGTTAAAATTCACGCAGCTCGAACATGCGCTTTTTGACCACTTTTAAGAGCAAAACGAAGCAATGGCAGTACTCCAAATACTGGAATTTCCGGACCCTAGATTGCGCACCAAAGCGAAGCCGGTACGCGAGGTTACCGCGTCCCTGCGCACTCTTATTGACGATATGTTGGAGACCATGTATGCCGCTCCGGGCATAGGGTTGGCGGCCACCCAAGTAAATGTTCACCAACGTCTGTTGCTCATCGATATCTCGGAAAACGGCAGTGATCCCCAGGTTTTTATCAATCCGGAAATCACCATTTTGGACCCTGAATTGGGCGAGTACGACGAGGGCTGCCTGTCCGTTCCGGGGTACTATGAGACGATACATCGGCCAAAACGTATATCGGTCACTTTTCTGGATCGCGAGGGCCAGAGCCGCACTCGCGAATTGGATGGCCTGCTTGCCATCTGTCTACAGCACGAAGTCGATCACCTGGATGGTAAGCTGTTCGTCGACTACCTCTCCCCCCTAAAACGCCAGCGAATTCGAAAAAAGCTGGAGAAAGACCAGCGCAGCCGGGCCTGACCAGGGGTGAGTTCCCACGCACTCCGAATCATATTCGCCGGCACGCCCGAGTTCGCCGCCGTCCACCTCAATAGCCTGCTACACAGTCAACATCAGGTAGCCGCGGTGTACACCCAGCCGGATCGCCCGGCCGGTCGCGGCAAAAAACTGCACGCCAGTCCCGTCAAACAAATAGCACTGGCAGCCAATGTGCCGATTCTTCAACCACCAAGCCTGAAAGACGCCCTTGTACAACAGGAATTGGCTGGATTCGGCGCCGACCTGATGATTGTGGTCGCATACGGTCTCATCTTGCCTGGCGAGGTTCTGGCAGCGCCGCCCTTGGGTTGTCTCAACGTGCACGCCTCGCTGCTGCCTCGCTGGCGCGGTGCCGCGCCGATTCAGCGGGCGATTGAAGCAGGTGATGAGGAATCCGGCATAACCATAATGCAAATGGACGAGGGCCTGGACACCGGCAGGATGTTAGCCCGCGCCAGCTGCCCCATTGATCTGAACACCACCGCGGCACATTTACATGACGCCCTGGCAGAGTTGGGTAAGTCATTATTACTGGAAGTACTCGATAGCCTGCCGGAACGGCAAAAATCAGGGCGGGATCAAGACGACAAGCTGGCGACCTATGCCGCCAAAATTAAAAAGTCTGAAGCGCAAATCGACTGGTGCGACGATGCGCGGGCACTGGCACGTAAAATTCGGGCATTTAACCCTTTTCCTATCAGTTATACTTTTTTGGCCGAAGAACGGTTGAAAATACACGCCGCAACTGCCACCGGAGACGAGGCGCCAACATCACCCCCGGGCACGATCCTCCGGGCGGATCAGGGGGGTATCCTGGTCGCCTGCGGGATGGGTCAACTCTGCATAGCCCAACTGCAACTGCCAGGCGGCAAAACCCTGAGCGCCGGGCAACTGCTGAACGCAAAGAGCGCGCTGTTTACACCCGGTGTCACGTTGGGGCGACCCTTGTCAGGCGCGGGGTCGAGTTAGTGCCAATCGATGTCCGCGCCGCTGCCGCACTGGCTCTGGCACCTGTGCTGGCAGGCAAATCCTTGAACCAGGTACTGCCGCCTATGCTGGAGCGGGTGGCATCGCGCGACCGCGGCCTGCTGCAACAACTGTGCTACGGAACCTTGCGCCACTACCCCAAGCTGCAAGCGGAGTTGAGCCAGTTGCTGACCCGACCACTGCGGGATAAAGATCGCGATATCAGGGCCCTATTGCTGATTGGCCTGTATCAACTGGGCGCGACTCGCGTGCCGGATCACGCCGCGGTCTCGGCAACCGTTGACGCCATTCGCGAACTGAAGAAGCCCTGGGCGAAGGGCTTGACCAACGCGATATTGCGCCGCTATCTACGCGAACGAGATGCGCTGGCACAAAACCTGGACGAGGCGGCAACCGCCGCCCACCCGCTGTGGCTATTTAACAAGCTGAACAAGCAATGGTCCGGCGCAGCCCCGGGAATTTTCGCTGCGGGCAACGAACAAGCGCCCATGACCCTGAGAGTGAACCGGGCCAAATTCAGTCGGGATTCCTATCTGGCGCAACTCGCCGCTGCCGGCATCGCATCTAGCCCCGGGGACATTGGTGAGCAGGCAATTGTGCTGCAGCTCCCGGTGGACGTCGCCGATTTGCCCGGCTTCGAGGCCGGCGCAGCCAGTGTTCAGGATGAGGCTGCTCAAATGGCTGCCCCTTTGCTCGGTGTGCAGGCAGGGGAGAGAGTGCTGGACGCCTGCTGCGCTCCCGGTGGCAAGACCTGCCATCTGTTGGAGTTGCTGGAGGGACGCTGTGAGCTGGTGGCTATGGATATTGATAGTGAGCGACTGGCAAGGGTGGAGGATAATCTGCACCGCCTCGGACTTTCCGCCCAACTGCTGGTAGGCGACGCCACCGCGCCCCCGGAAATTCTGCAAGCGGCCAGTTTCGACCGGATATTGGTCGATGCGCCCTGCTCGGCAACCGGCGTTATACGCCGCCACCCGGATGTTAAGCTACTGCGCAGGGAAAGCGATATCCCGCAGCTGGCCGACCAACAGCTAGCCATACTGCGAGGCCTCTGGCCATTGTTAAAGCCCGGCGGCAGCCTACTCTATGCCACCTGCTCAATCCTGGCCGAAGAGAATAGTCGGGTTATCGACAAGTTCCTGCAACAGGGAAACGATGTCAGCCTGCATATCCCTGAGCAACCCTGGGGGCAACTGTGCACTCACGGTCGCCAGCTGTTGCCGGATATTCACGGTCCAGATGGATTATTCTACGCCCTGTTATGCAAAGCACCGCGAGCCGCGTTGCCATCACATTGTGCATAATTTCCCGTAGCAAGTACTTACAATTGAGCATCGATTTCTTTATGGTGGATGTCTCCTTTACCAAGTTTTTCGGCCCATGAAAATCATAATTCTAGGCGCAGGTCAGGTAGGTGGCACACTGGCCGAACACCTGGCAAACGAACAAAACGATATCACCGTCGTGGACATCGATGGGGACAAACTCCGGGCCCTGCAGGACAAACTCGATATCGGTACCGTGGCGGGTGAAGCGTCCCATCCCGCTGTTCTTTACAAAGCCGGCGCAGAAGATGCCGATATGATAATTGCCGTCACCAACAGTGACGAAATTAATATGATGGCGTGTCAGGTCGCACATACGCTGTTCAATACGCCCACAAAAATATCTCGGGTGCGCTCTCCCGGCTACCTCAGCTATCAGGAGCAATTGTTCGGCAATGCAAATATTCCGGTCGATGTCATCATCGGCCCCGAGCAACTGGTGACTAAAAATATCCGCCAGCTAATTTCCAATCCGGGTGCGCTGCAAGTCTTGGATTTTGCCGATGGGCGGGTACAGTTGGTGGCGGTAAAAGCATTCTATGGCGGCCCGATTGTCGGCCACGAATTGCAGGAGCTGCGAAAACATCTGCCCAATACTGACACCCGCGTCGCGGCAATTTTCCGTCAGGATCGTTCCATAGTCCCTTTGGGCAACACCGTTATCGAGGCAGATGACGAGGTATTTTTTATCGCGGCGAAGGAAAATATTCGCAGGGTGATGGCCGAATTGCGCAAAGCCGACAAACCCTACAAGCGCGTGATGATTGCGGGGGGCGGAAATATCGGCGCGACCCTGGCACAAACCATTGAAGATCAGTATCAAGTCAAGGTAATAGAAATCTCGTATTCCCGCTGCCGGATTCTGTCAGAGCGACTGAAGCACACTATCGTCCTACACGGCAGTGCCTCTGAGCCAGCACTGTTAACCGCAGAAAATGTAGAGTCGACAGATGTCTTCTGCGCGCTGACCAATAACGATGAATCCAATATCATGATGTCCATGCTGGCCAAACGGCTGGGGGCTAAAAAAGTCATTACCCTCATCACCAACCCCGCCTATGCCGATCTGGTAGGCGACGAAATCGATATCTCCATTTCCCCGCCGCAAATAACGATAGGCAGCGTGCTGGCACACGTGCGCCGCGGCGACATTAGTACCGCGCATCCGCTGCGGCGCGGCGCGGCTGAGGCCATCGAGGTAACCGCGCACGGTGACGCCTACTCCTCCAAAGTTGTGGGCCGGCGGCTGGATGAAATTGATATGCCCGAAGGCGTTACCATCGGCGCCATCGTGCGCAAAGATGAAGTCCTTATTGCGCATAGTCATGTGGTAGTTGAGACCGACGACCACGTCATTTTGTTTCTCGTGGATCGCAAGAAAATCTCGGCTGTGGAAAAATTGTTTGCCGTAGGCTTCGGGTTTTTCTCCTAGGAAAGCTGCATGCACCTGTCCATATCATTTCGAATCCTCGGCCTACTGCTCATGCTCTTCAGCAGCTCCATGACGGCACCGTTGATGATGGCATTGCTGGCAGATGACAACACCGTCACGGGCTTTCTCTCGGCACTGTGTATTTGTTTCGTGTCGGGCCTGGCTATTTGGCTGCCCACTCGCGGCGCGCGACACGACCTCCGGATTCGCGATGGCTTTCTAATTACCTCGCTTTTTTGGATCGTGCTGGGGCTGTTTGGCGCGCTGCCATTCGCACTGACGGACTCGCTTCATTTGTCGCCCATGGAGTCGATTTTCGAATCCATCTCGGGCCTGACCACAACCGGCGCAACCGTTATTGTAGGCCTGGATCACTTGCCCCAATCGATACTGCTGTATCGCCAGTTACTGCAGTGGATGGGCGGCATCGGAATCGTGGTTGTGGCGGTTGCCGTATTGCCCCTGCTAGGTATTGGCGGCATGCAACTGTATCGAGCGGAGACGCCAGGACCCTCCAAAGACAGCAAGCTCACACCCCGTATCGCCGGCACCGCTAAGGCGCTTTTTTCGATTTATGTCGGCCTGACGGTGGCCTGCGCACTGGCTTATTACATTGCGGGGATGTCGGGGTTCGACGCAATCTGTCATGCCTTTTCAACCGTGGCCATAGGTGGTTTTTCTACTCACGATGCCAGTATGGGCTATTTCGACAACGACATAATCTTGATGATTTGCAGCATCTTCATGGTAATTTCGGCCATCAATTTCGGCCTGCACTTCCAGGTGTGGAAGCGTCGAAATACAGGGATTTACGGCAAAGATTCAGAGACCCGGTTTTTCATCAATGTATTGTTAATCGGCATTGTAATCACCTGCGGTTACCTCATAAAATCCAGCATAATGGAGCCCTCGGAGAGCCTGATTCACGGTGTATTCCAGGCCATATCAATCACCACCACCACCGGCTTTACCACTCGGGATTTTTCTATCTGGCCGACATTTTTGCCCACCATGTTGATCATGTTCTCCTTCATGGGCGGCTGTGTCGGTTCCACCGGGGGCGGCATCAAGGCAATGCGATTGATGCTGATCTACAAACAGGGGATTCGGGAGCTAAAGCAACTTGTGCACCCCCACGCGGTGATCCCACTCAAAGTGGGGAAACGCCGGGTGGAGGCCAAAGTCGTCAGTGCGGTGTGGAGTTTCTTCGCGGTCTACGTGTTTACCTATATAGTAATTATGTTAATCCTGATGGCAACCGGCCTGGATTTCACCACCGCCTTCTCCGCCGTGGCGGCATCGCTTAACAACCTCGGCCCGGGTCTGGGGGAGGTCGCAAGTAACTACAGCTCCGTCGGCGAACCCGTTATGGGCATTCTGTGTTTTGCCATGCTGCTGGGCCGACTGGAAATTTTCACGTTACTGGTGTTATTTACCCCTATGTTCTGGCGGCCCTAAGGAGCTCTGCGCACAGGATTGAATTGCGCCGACCGGTCGCTATATTCGGGTAGACGACGTCGTTCGGTGTTTTACCTCAACCGATACTTTATGGCGGCGAAACCTGCGAGGCGGAGCAGAAGTAGTCCTACAGCTGCAGGGCCAAAAAAAGCGCTATCATGCGCGCGTATTCGAATCAGAGCCGGCACAAACCAGGGCGGCATTGGGGCACCACCTGGCGCTCTATCCACAGGATGCTGGCTACTACGATATTCGGCTCAATAAAGACAAGAGCCTGAATTCCGAAGACTTTGAGCGCGCGTTAACTGGCGTCATCGTAGTTGAGGTGAGCCCACTGTGATCGAGGATCAGCACGCTGCCGCTATAAGCGCCGAATTGCGCGCGAGGGAGCCTCTGAACAAGTCTATAGCACTTCTGCGTGACCTGAAGCGTACAGTTGCGAGGCGTTCCCCGAAGGTCAATGCTGGTTGTCATTGATGAGGCGAACAACGAAACAAATGTGCGCTTCAGGCCGCGCCCTGCGGGGCTTTCAGGCTGATCCAGGCTCGGCGTTGCAAGTTTTTGACGCACGACCGGTATGCCTGCAAACTTGCGTCTTGATCCTAAATCAGCCTGAAAGCCAGAAGTGCCATAGACTTGTTCAGAGGCTCCCTAGCGGTCTCGGTGCTTGCGAATCAGATCATAGGCCCCTGAAATTTCCTGTGACTTGGCCGTCGCGACTTTAATCATGTCCTCTGGAATGCCCTGCGCGATGAGCTTATCCGGGTGATTCTGGCTCATTAATTTTCGATAGGCCTTCTTTAGCTCTTTGTCGGTGACAGTATCGGCGACACCTAGCGCGGCATAGGCCTGGCGAAGATCACCCGCGGGCGACGCAGTGGCCCCACCCGTATGAAATTGGCCCTGCGCCTGCACCATGCGCAGCAATTGTTCCAGCTGCGCCCCGCTGAAACCCATCAAGCGGGCGATACGCAGCAGTGCTAAGTGTTCCGACTCGTCTACCGCCTGATCCGCCAGCGCCAGAGAGATCAGGAACAGCAGCAGAGTTTGCTGCAATTGTTTTTGCGGGCCACAGGTCTGCAAAAAGGCGGAAACCGTGTGTTCCAGATTAAAATCTGCCGCAGAACCTGCGCGAAACAGGTCCTTGGCTCGCGTTCGCTGTGTGCCGGTGAGCCCCATCTGGGAAAAAATGGTCTCGGTGTGATCGATCTCCTGTTGTGAAATTCTCCCGTCAGCCTTGGCCAAATGGCCCAAAAGCAAGAAGGTGGTTTTAAAAAAACTGGTCTTGATCCGCTCTATGTTTTCCGGCGAACCAAATTGCAGTGTTCGCACCAGGCCCTTGTCAAAAGAGTGCCCGATAAACAATCCAATGATGAGACCAATTGGGCCGCCGATGAATAAACCCAGTGCTCCGGCTATTATCTTTCCGTAAAACATAAAACCTCTTGTGTTGTTAGCGAATGGTATTTACAGCTACATATCATCGTAAAAGCCCGGCCCATCTTTCGGTCGCACCCGAAAACGTTTGTATTCCCACTGATACTGTTCCGAGCATCTAGCCAGAGCGGTTTCAACCCCGCGATTGAGCGCTGCCAACGATATAGCGGTATCGGGATCATAAATTTCGGACTCCGCCAGTTCGTAGCGTACGATAAATCCGCCGGGAACTCGCTGTGCCACGCCAAAGACTGCCAGCGCACCGGTGCGCCGAATGATATTACTGGCCAGGGTCCCGGTAAAACAGGATATGCCCATAAACTGGCTGTTCTGCCCCGAGCCCAGTTGCGCGGGAACCTGATCCGGTAACAGACCGGCAATTTGGCCTCCCTTCACACTCTTGAGCAATTGGGCCAGCCCACGACTGGTCGTCGGCACCAACTTGGCACCGCTGTGCTGGCGTGCCTTTTTAACTATCGCCTCCAGGGTTGCCATCTTGGGTGGCTCATAAAGCGAGACCGTTTCCCCCAGCGTTGCCAAATGCAGGCCCATAAGCTCCCAGTTGCCCAAATGCGGGCCCAGCGCGATAACTCCTCGACCCTCCCGCTGTGCCTGAATAATAAGCTCTACACCGTGGGTTTCTTTGATCAGTCCCTGCACCGAGGACCAGGGTTTCATCCACACATGGCCCATCTCGAATATAAGTTCGGCGGTGGCCATCAGGCTGCGTTTGGCGAGAGCAATATGCTCGGCATCGGAGGCTTCGGGGTAGGCGGCCCGGATATTGTGTAAAGTCACCTGCCGACTGCGACCCCCAAAAGGCCAATATAGTTGGGCGACCAAACGGCCAAGCGCCCGGGCCACAGACAGGGGGAGGAGGGCGCTCAGGTGAAGCAGTCCTCTTACCAATGCGGAGCGAAGTTTATCCATCGAGTAGGGCTGGCCGGGAAGTGTATGTCATTATCACAGTGGATAGGGGCGAAAGCGCGTATTATGCCGACAAAAGAGCCTGTATAATAGGCCGCTTTTTGCAACCTCCATACGGGTAACCTGGTGTCAAAGAACGACGTAAAAACACAGACATTCCAAGAGCTTATCTTCAAACTTCAGCAATTCTGGGGTGAGCGTGGCTGCGTGGTCCTGCAACCTCTGGATATGGAGGTGGGCGCCGGCACATTCCACCCGGCCACTTTCCTGCGCGCAATCGGCCCGGAAAGCTGGAATGCGGCCTATGTCCAGCCTTGTCGGCGGCCCACTGACGGTCGCTACGGCGAAAATCCCAATCGGCTGCAGCAGTATTACCAATTTCAAGTGGTGATGAAGCCCTCGCCTAGCAATATTCAGGAGCTGTATCTGGATTCTCTCAAATCGCTGGGCATTGATCCGACCATTCACGATATACGCTTTGTTGAAGACAATTGGGAATCACCCACCCTGGGCGCCTGGGGCCTGGGCTGGGAGGTGTGGCTCAACGGCATGGAAGTGACCCAATTTACCTATTTTCAGCAGGTCGGGGGGCTGGAATGCTATCCCGTTACCGGCGAGATCACTTACGGTCTGGAGCGAATTGCCATGTACTTGCAGGGCGTGGACAGTATCTACGACCTGGTATGGGCGCAGGGCCTACAGGGCGCTGTCACCTACGGCGATGTATTCCACCAAAATGAGGTGGAGATGTCACGCTACAATTTCGAAGAGGCCGACACCAAGGCCCTGTTTGCCCACTTCGATCAATGCGAGTCCGAGGCGATGCGCCTGATCGATAAAGCACTACCACTGCCCGCCTATGAAATGGTTATGAAAGCGTCCCATGCCTTTAATATGCTCGATGCACGCCACGCCATCTCGGTTACCGAACGGCAGCGGTTCATCTTACGCGTGCGAACGCTGGCCCGATCCGTTGCCCGTGCCTATTTCGATACCAGAGCGGCGCTGGGCTTTCCGCTGGCCAAGGACGGGCCCCGCCAGGAAGTGCTCGCCAAAATTCAAGCGGAGGCGGGGCAATGAGCACCGAAACTCTGCTGGTTGAACTGGGAACCGAAGAATTACCACCCAAAGCCCTTAAATCCCTGGCGCTGGCGTTTCGCGACGGCATCACCCAGGGCCTGAGCCAGCGCGACTTGGGTTATACGCAGGTGCAGTGGTTTGCGACCCCACGGCGCCTTGCGGTACTGATTGGCGATGTTCAATTGCAGGCAGCAGGTCGGCAGCTGGAAGTTTTGGGACCACCCGTTGATCGCGCCAAAGATGAGAGCGGCAACTGGACGCCCGCTGCACTGGGGTTCGCCCGCAAACAGGGCGTCGAACCCGCGCAACTCGAGACTATCGACACGCCCAAGGGGGCGCGCCTGGGTCTGCGCACTCACGCGGAGGGCGTTACCGCCAAAGAAGCACTAAACGACATCATTAACACGGCCATACAACAACTGCCTATTCCCAAGCGTATGCGCTGGGGCGCCAGCCGCACGGAATTCGTGCGGCCCGTTCACTGGGTGGTGGCCATGCTGGGGCAGGACAGTGACCACGGCGAAATACTGGGGCTGACAACGGGCAACACCACCCGCGGACACCGCTTTCACAGTGAGGGAGCGCTTACTATCGATAGCCCCGAGGACTACCCCCAGCTCCTGCTGGAGGCGAAAGTGGTGGCGGATTTTGACCTGCGCCAAGGCATGATTCGCGACCAGATCGAAGTTGAAGCGGCCGCCATTAACGCGACAGCAGTCATAGATCAGAATTTGTTGGATGAAGTCACCGCCCTGGTCGAGTGGCCGGTTGCGCTCACCGGCTCCTTTGACGAACGCTTTCTGGCAGTACCTACCGAGGCATTGGTGTCCTCCATGAAGGAACACCAAAAGTACTTTCATGTTGTCGATGAGCAGGGCGAACTTAAACCCAATTTCATCACTTTGTGCAATATTGAGAGCACCGACCCGGAACAGGTAATTGCCGGCAATGAACGGGTCATTCGCCCCCGCCTCAGCGACACGGCTTTTTTCTTCGAGACCGACAAGAAGACCGCGCTGGCAGACCGGGTTAGCTCACTCAAGAACATTGTCTTCCAACAACAGCTGGGCTCACTGTACGACAAGACCTGCAGAATAGAACAATTGGCGGGAGCACTGGCGGAAAAAATCGGGGGCACGATCTCCCTGGCCCAAAGAGCCGCTCGGTTGAGCAAAGCTGACCTGGGCACCGATATGGTGTTGGAGTTTGCCGACATGCAGGGCATCGCGGGAAGTTACTACGCGGCGCATGATGGAGAAGATCCGGCCGTCGCCTCCGCCCTGGCCCAGCAGTACTGGCCCAAGTTTGCCGGGGATCAGTTGCCGGAAACCTTAACGGCCTGCGCGGTGGGACTGGCGGATCGGCTCGACACCCTGGTTGGTATTTTCGGTATTGGCCAGGCGCCCACCGGCTCCAAGGACCCCTTTGCCTTGCGCCGCGCCTCACTGGCGGTGTTACGCATCATCGTGGAAAAGGACCTGGACCTGGATTTGCGCGAATGCCTTGAATTGGCATACGCGCAATATCCCAGCGATCTATTGGCCCAAGACAGTATGACTCAGGTTTACGATTATATAATCGAACGGTTTCGCGCCTGGTACGAGGACGAAAATATTCCGGTTGAGGTGTTCAGGGCGGTGAGCGCCAAAAACCTGAGCCGGCCGCTGGACATCCAGCGCAGGGTGCATGCGGTACACGCTTTCACGCAACTGCCTGAGGCGGCCGCATTGGCTGCGGCCAACAAGCGGGTCTCCAACATCCTGGGCAAGCTTGAAGCCGGTCATTCCTTTGCTGAGGTAAGCACTAACTTACTGGTAGAGCCCGCGGAAAAAGGCCTGTTTGAGGCGCTGGAAGCGCTGCAGGAACAGTGCAAACACCATCTGGCAGAGAGAAAATACGCCGAGGCACTGGCCTGCCTGGCGAGCCTGCGTGCCCCTGTCGACGCCTTTTTTGACGACGTCATGGTAAATGCAGATGACCCCGACCTGCGCCACAACCGACTGAATCTGCTAAAGACATTGCGCGACCTATTCCTGGAAGTCGCAGACATTTCACAGCTGGTTGTCGCTAAATAGGATCCACCCATGAGCTTGTTGATTCTTGACCGGGACGGCGTAATCAATGAGGATTCTGATGCCTATATTCGCTCTCTGGATGATTGGATTCCCATCCCAGGGAGCATTGAGGCCATAGCGGACCTGTCCCGGGCCGGCTATCGAGTGGCGATCGCCACCAACCAATCCGGACTGAGCCGCGGATTCTTTACCCTGGACACACTGCAGAAAATCCACGCCGGCTTATGTGACCAGGTAGAACAGCAGGGGGGGAGTATCGCCGGAATATTTTACTGCCCCCACCTCCCGGAGGAGGGCTGTTCCTGCCGTAAACCCGCCACCGGCCTATTGCAGGCAATAGAGACCGAATTGAACGAGCCCGCTGCAGGTGCCTATTTTGTCGGGGACAGCCTGAAAGACTTACAGACCGCGCACGCCCATGGCTGTGTGCCTATCCTGGTCAGAACAGGTAAGGGCCTGGCGACCCTCGCTGCCCTCAAGGCCAATGAGGCAGAGTTGGACCAACTCTGCAAAACGCCAGTCTACGACAACCTTTGGGACGCCAGCCGTGCGATTTTGAGCAGTCGCTAGGCCGCCTGCTCCGCGCTTTTCACCTCAGGATCGAAGGTAATGTCCATGCGCTTGATGCCGTTGACCAGATTGGACCGGGTATAGGCGATCTCGCTCACCAGCTTGGGGTTTCTCAGGCGCGGAATAATTTCCTCAAACATGACCCGCAACTCCAATCGGGCGAGGTGGGTGCCCAGGCAAAAGTGCTGGCCGATGCCAAACGCGCGATGTTGATTGTATAGATCGGGCATTCTTTCTGCGCGAGTTACGTCGAAACTCATGGCATCTTCGCCGAAAATGCTCTCATCGTGGTTAACAGTGTGGTAATGCATAATGACCTTATCGCCCTTCTTGATCTGCTTGCCACCGACCTCCACGTCTTCCATCGCCTGTCTGCGCATCAGGATAAACGCGGTGTTATAGCGCAGCATTTCCTCACAGGCGTTGGGTATCTTGTCGGGATTATCGACCAGATACTGTAATTGGTCGGGGTGATCCATCAGCAGTCGCATACCGTGGCTAGTCACCGTGCGGGTCGACTCATTGCCCGCGGCAATAAGCATCAGGAAAAACCAGACAAATTCATCGTCATCCAGGCCCCCATCTTTGCCGTTGCCATCGAGCAGGGCGCCAATAATATTGTCCTTTGGGTTGGCCCGGTGCTCCTCCGCCAATTTAACCGCGTAGGCAATAACATGCATGGACGCGACTTCGGCATCCTCTTTGCTCGCCGCCATCTCGGGATCCTGGTTGAACATCATCGCATTGGTCCACTGAAAGAAGTCCTTGCGATCTTCAGCCGGGATGCCGCAAAGCTCCAAAATGGCCAGCAGGGGCAGCTCCGCCGCTACCTCTTCCACAAACTCGCACTCACCGCGACTGGCAACCGCGTCGAGAATATTTCGGGCGTGTTCACGAAACCGCTTCTCGTAGGAGTTGACGGCTTTCGGGGTGAAGGACGCACGCACAATTTTGCGCGACTTCATCTGTCGGGGCGGATCCATATTGATCGTCATATGGCGAAAAATGTTTTCGATTTCCTCTTCGGAATGCTCCTCGGCTAGCGCGGTACCGGCCTGACTGGAAAACAACTTGGGATTTTTCGAAACAAAGTCGATCTCGTCTCGACCGGTGATCAACCAATAGGGCACACCCATGGTCGGGTCTTCCATATAGTGCACCGGCCCCGATTTACGAATGCGTGCTAACTCCTCATAGGGCATGCCTTCGGCATAGGTATCCGGATCGATCAGGTTGGCAAAATTATCAAACGGGCACTGGCTCATGGGCTTTTCCTCTAAACGAATTACGTCCTGGCGACAGGGTTTCTATATTGCGCGAAACTATACACTAATAGTTGTTAGTTTGTAAGCGCAAATGAAACCCCCGTAACGGGTGGATAAGTCTACTCATCATAGCTATAGAATGCGCTCATTGCCCGGTACAGCATATGGACATCCACCTTCGAGCTTACCGAATAGGTCGAGTGGATGGAAAGCACAGGTACGCCGTAATCGATGACCTCCATGTTTTCCTTGGACAGCGAGCTGCCAATGGTACCACCAGATGCCCGACCCTTATAGGTGGCGGTCTGCCACGCAATGCCCGCCTTATCCAGGTAGGCGCGGTTCCATGCAATATATTCCGAATTGGCGTTAAAGCCGCCACCGTACAATTTCAGATTGATGCCGTGGCCCAGGCGCGGTGCGTTGCCGGCCTCCCAAACCTCCGGCCAGATGGGGTGAACCCCGGGGTTTACATCGGCAGAGACTACTTTGGTATTGCGAAGTGCGCGGCGTAAATCATAATCGCTATAGGCATCACCGCGTTCCCGGTGTATCAATTCGCTTAATAAATCCACCAGGTAAGACGATTGGGCGCCGGTATTGTTTACATTACCCACTTCCTCATTATCAACCAGAAAAGCCAATGCGGTGTGTTTTGGCCTGCGCTGCTCAATAAGTGCCCGCATCGCTGCGAAGGAAGACAGCTTGTCATCCTGGCCATACAATGCCATCAGGCTTCGATCAAAACCAACGTCCCTGGGCGGCATCGCAGGCACCAGCGCCAACTCGGCTGAAACCAGGTCTTCCTCCCCGATGCCGTATTTGCTCTTCAAATAGGCCAGCACCTCATCCGACACCGAGGACTTCTTGCCGGGCAGGGAAGCGATTATGGGGTCCAGCTCCTCGCCGCCAATAACCTCTCGATTCAACCGCTCGCGAAATTCCTGATCCACGTGGGGCGAGAGGTCGGGAATGATAAACACCGGGTCACTGGCATCCAGGCCCACCGAAATCATCACCCGAGAACCGTCTTTCTTATCGACATGCCCGACCAATGCCAGCGGCACGTTAACCCACTGATAGTTTTTGATACCGCCGTGACGATAAGTCTGAAATAAGGCAAAGCCTTCACTTTCGTAAACTGGCCGACCCTTGAGTTCCAGGCGGGGTGAATCGATGTGCGCGCCGACTATTCGAAACCCCGCGGAATAGGGCTGGGATCCAACGACAATCAGGGTGATGGAGCGATCGCGGTTAATATCGTAAACACGGGCGCCAGGCATGAGCTCGCCCTGCTGCGACAGGGGTCGGAACCCCGCCGCGCGCACAATTTTCACCGCTTCGGCCACAAAACTAAGCTCGGTCTTGGCCCGACTCATAAAATCTTTATAGTCTTCGGCGAAAGCCAGCACATCTTTTTGTTGTTTGCTGGACAAGCTTAGCCAGACGGGTTGCGCGGCAACGGTCTCATCCTCGGCTCCCACCAGGCCCGGACAGGCAATGCCAATAACCAGCAGGAAACCTGCCAGCGCTCGCTTTATCGCTGGAGACACAAAACTACCTCTAGCGCTAGACATCCAGGTTCGCCACGTTAAGCGCATTCTTTTCGATAAATTCCCGGCGCGGCTCCACGTGATCCCCCATCAGGGTAGTGAAAATCTGATCCGCCGCGATGGCGTCTTCAATTGTCACCACCAGCATGCGTCGCACTTCCGGATCCATAGTGGTTTCCCACAATTGTTCGGGGTTCATTTCACCCAGGCCTTTATAACGCTGAATGGTATAGCCCCGGCGCGCCTCATTCATCAACCAGTCCAGGCCCTCGGCGAAGCTGCGGGTCTGCAAGACCTTGTCGCCGCGTTGAAAATAACCTTCCTCATCGATTAGGGTATTGAGGGTTTCGCCCAGGGCAACCAAGCTCCTATATTCACCCGAGGAGAAGAACTCGTGATGATATTCGGTCTCTGTCTCAACGCCGTGTGACAGAAATATAACCACCGGGAAAAAAATCTGGCGCTCCTGATCTTTACGCACCACCACGGCGTAGCTACTGCCCTTGGTCGCCACGGTTTGTAAGCGCTCACTCAGCTGTTCTGTGAAGCCTAGTACTGCGGCTTCCTCTTTCATTTGTTCAACGGTGAGGACCGAGCCATAAACCATTTGCCACAACACTTCAGCGCTGTACAGCCGGCTCAGACGATTAATCGTAGCGTCGACCCCACGATAATCTTCAACCAAGCCACCTAGGCCGCTGCCGGTAATAGGAGGAGCATCCGGATTGACATAGAGCGCCGCCTTGTCCAGGGCGGATTGAGTCAGATACTGATTGAGGGCTTCATCATCCTTCAAATATTGGTGCTGTTTGCCTTTGGCAATCTTGTACAGTGGCGGCAATGCAATAAAGAGGTGACCCCGTTCAATTAACTCGCGCATCTGCCTGAAAAAGAAGGTCAACAGGAGGGTTCTAATATGGGACCCATCTACATCAGCATCTGTCATAATAATGATACTGTGATAGCGTAACTTATCCGCGTCGAATTCACTCTTGCCAATACCACAGCCCAGGGCGGTGACGATGGTGCCCACCTCCGCCGAACCCAGCATTTTGTCAAAGCGTGCCTTTTCGACATTCAGTATCTTGCCTTTAAGGGGAAGAATGGCCTGATACTTGCGGTTGCGCCCCTGTTTGGCAGACCCACCGGCGGAGTCTCCCTCCACCAGGTAAATTTCAGACAGGGCTGGGTCTTTCTCCTGGCAGTCGGCAAGTTTGCCGGGCAAGCCCGCTATATCAAGGGCACCCTTGCGCCGTGTCATTTCCCGGGCTTTGCGGGCCGCGTCCCTGGCGCGGGCCGCATCGAGCATTTTGCCCACAATAACCCTGGCCTCCTGGGGGTTCTCCTGAAGATAGTCGTTAAAGCGAGAGTTCATGGCCTGCTCTACCGCGGTTTTCACCTCCGAGGAAACCAACTTATCCTTGGTCTGGGAGGAAAACTTGGGGTCGGGGACTTTAACCGAGACGATAGCCGTCAAGCCCTCGCGGGCATCATCACCGGAGGTGGCCACTGTGGCCTTCTTGGCCAGACCCTCACGCTCAATGTAGCTGTTCAGGTTGCGTGTCAGGGAGGCACGAAACCCCGCCATATGGGTGCCGCCGTCCCGCTGAGGGATGTTATTGGTGTAACAGTAAATGTTTTCCTGGAAGGAGTCGTTCCACTGCAGGGCAACTTCAACACCCACCCCGCCTGCGCACATCTCATCGAAATGGAAGACCTTATTGATGGCCGTTTTGTTCTGGTTCAGGTAATTGACGAAGGCATTCAGGCCACCCTCATAGCAGAAAACCTCTTCTTTGCCACTGCGCTCGTCTTTCACCACAATGTTGACCCCGGAATTGAGGAACGCCAGTTCCCGCACACGCTTGGTCAGTTGCTCAAAATGGAACTCTATGTGGGTAAATGTCTCGGGGGAGGGTTTGAAGCGCACCGCGGTGCCCGACTGTTCGGTTGGGCCTATTTCCGCCAGCGGCGCAACGGGCACTCCGTGCTTATACAATTGTTCATACATTTTTCCGTTGCGGCGAATCGTCAGTAACAACTCTTCCGACAGGGCATTTACGACCGAAACTCCAACGCCGTGCAGGCCGCCAGACACTTTATACGCATTATCATCAAATTTTCCGCCGGCATGCAGTACGGTCATGATCACTTCTGCCGCCGACACCCCCTCCTCGTGCATTTCAGTGGGAATGCCTCGTCCATCGTCACTAACGGTCACCGACTCGTCGGGGTGAATGACTATGCTGATTTCATTGCAATGCCCCGCCAGGGCTTCATCAATCGAGTTATCTACCAGCTCAAAGACCATGTGGTGCAAACCACTGCCATCATCAGTATCGCCAATATACATACCGGGACGCTTGCGCACCGCGTCCAGGCCTTTCAATACTTTTATGCTTGACGAATCGTAGTTGTTTTCTGTTTCGCTCATAGGTGTCTCGTTACTACCTTTGTTTAATCAATTTGTCCGGGCTCAACCGGGCTACCGCACCGTGTTCCACGTGGAACACTTGTAAATCGTCGCTTTCTGGCCATACCGAACTGATATCGCCCTGCTCGATACTCGTTACAAACACCTGGGCCCGCATGGATGACAGGAGCTCGCAAACCAGCTGACAATGCTGCCGGTCCAACTCCGCCGGTAAATCATCTATCAAATAGGCGCATACACCACCGGACTTGCACTGCCCCTGGGCTAGTTTCAGGGCACACACCACCAGCTTTTGCTGCCCCCTGGATAGCGTGTCCGCCGCTGGCCGCCCGTCAATTGTAACCTTTATATCCGCGCGCTGTGGCCCCACATGGGTGTAACCCCTTTCCTTGTCTACTGACAGGCTTGCTTGCAGCGCGTCTTCATAGCTAAGAGTTTTATCCCAGCCCCGCCTATAGCGTAGTTTCACCCCACTTAAAGCCGGCGCCAGTATTTCCATTATGGCGTCAAACCGTGGCACTAAACTCTCAAAATACGCCTCGCGGTAGTCGCTGATCGCCCCACCTGAAGCAGCCAGGCTCCGGGTCCATACGGCCAGTTCTGCGCTTGATATTTTACCATGACGCAGCAAATTATTGCGCTGTTTAATACTCCGCTGAAAACGCTGCCACCGCCCATAAAACCGATGTTCCACGTGGAACACCCCCCAGTCCAGATATTGCCTGCGGGCCTGTGGCGCGCCAGTCAACAAATCGAAGCTATCGGCTGTGATTACCTGCAATGGAAAACATTCCACTAGCTGCGCGGTGGAGTGCACGGCTTTACCGCCAACTTTAATGTTTACGTCACCAGTGAGACTGCGCTGCACGCCCAGCGTGAGGCCCGCCGACGTGCTGGAGGAAACATGGCCAAAGACCGTGCATTGAGGTTGATCGTGGGCGATCATTGGTTTGACGCTCGCTCCCCGAAAAGAGCGCGCCATTCCCAGCAAATGAATCGCTTCCAGGATACTCGTCTTACCCGCGCCATTGGGGCCGAAAAACAAGTTTACCTTTCCCAGGCCTTGCAACTTCAGCGGTTGCAGGTTTCTCACATGACTAATTTGAAGTTGGGACAGCTCCACTTATCCTCACCGCAGCACTGACGCCACCCTTGTGTTGCTAAAGGCGCATGGGCATAACAACATAGAGGGAATCACCACTTTCCGACTCCTCTAGCAATGCGCTGCTATTCGCGTCCGATAGCGAGAGTTTCACTTGATCACCACTTAACACTCCGAGGACGTCTAGCAGATAACCCACATTAAACCCCATTTCGAGGCTGTCCCCTTGATAATCAACTGACACGATCTCTTCTGCCTCCTCCTGTTCGGGGTTGTTGGCCACAATCTCCAGGCTATTTTCCGACAGTTTAAGTCGAACACCGCGGTATTTCTCGTTGGACAAAATGGCTGTGCGAGAAAAGGCATGACGCAAGTCCTGCCGCGACCCCACTAAGATTTTATCCACCGAGCGAGGCAGCACCCGCTCATAGTCGGGAAACTTGCCATCCACCAGCTTGGAGGTGAACGTGAAGTCCTCTGTGGTGGCGCGAATATGATTGCTGCCGATCACCACGGCGATCTCCGCCTCTTCTTCCAACAAAAGCTTCGATAGCTCTATCACCCCTTTTCTGGGGAGGATAACCTGGGTTTTTTCGGAAATATCCAACTCGGTGGCCAGTGTACACATGGCCAGCCGGTGACCATCGGTGGCGACAACCCGAATTTGCTGCTTTTCGAGCTCCCACAACATGCCGTTCAAATAGTATCGAACGTCCTGTTGCGCCATGGCAAAACTGGTGCGCTCTATCAGTCGCTTTAGTTGGCCCTGTTTGACGGTAAATTTATGCGTTCCCATGCTGTCTTCGACATTGGGAAACTCTCGCGCAGGTAGTGTCGACAAAGTGAACCGGCTTCGACCCGACTTTATCGTTACCTTGCCTTCGGTCACACTAAACTGCATATCGCTGCCCTCAGGCAGGGATTTACAGATATCGACCAATTTGCGCGCCGGCACCGTAACCTCTCCCGAGTCTCCAGCGACCGGCAGCTTTATTCGGCCTACCAATTCAACTTCCAGATCAGTACCCGTCAAAGACAGTCTGTCTCCTTCAAGTATCAGTAAAATATTTGCCAGAATAGGCAAAGTTTGGCGTCTTTCGACCACGCCTGCCACGAGACTTAACGGCTTCAACAGCGCATCTCGCGAAATAACAAATTTCATGGGTCTCTTCCCTTCCTCGCTTGCAGTCACACTTATCTCAATTAGAACAGCGCACTTTCAGGTCGTGAGCGATCGTAGCAAGTTCTGGTAATCTTCGCGAATATCGGCGTTGCTTTCGCGAAGTTCCTTGATTTTACGACATCCGTGAAGAACTGTCGTGTGGTCTCTGCCACCAAAACTATCGCCAATTTCCGGTAGACTGTGGTTGGTCAATTCCTTGGCCAGAGCCATCGCCACCTGACGCGGCCTGGCGACAGATCGGCTGCGTCTGCGTGACATCAAATCGGCGACCTTAATTTTGTAATACTCCGCTACCGTGCGCTGGATGTTGTCCAGGCTTACCTGCCTGGCCTGTAGAGCCAGTAGGTCTTTCAGGCTTTCTCGGACCAGGGCTATATCGATGGGTCTGGACATGAAGTGAGCGCTCGCTATCACCCTCTTCAGGGCACCCTCTAGCTCTCTGACATTAGAGCGTATGCGCTGGGCAATAAAAAAAGCCGCATCGGGGGGCAAGTCGATGCGCGCTTGCGCCGCTTTTTTCATCAAAATAGCCGCCCGGGTTTCCAGTTCGGGGGGGTCCACTGCGACCGTCAACCCCCAGCCAAAGCGCGATTTCAGGCGCTCTTCCAGACCTTTTATTTCCTTGGGGTAGCGGTCGCAGGTCAGGATCATCTGCTGCCCCCCTTCAAGTAGTGCATTAAAGGTATGGAAGAACTCCTCCTGGGAGCGCTCCTTCTTGGCAAAAAACTGGATGTCGTCAATGAGTAATGCGTCTACCGACCGATAATAGCGCTTGAAGTCGCTGATGGCGTTTAGCTGCAGTGCTTTTACCATGTCCGCGACAAATCTCTCGGAGTGTAGATAAACTATCTTGGCCCCGGGATTTTTCTCCTTCATTGCGTTGCCCACAGCGTGCATCAGGTGCGTTTTACCCAGACCAACCCCTCCGTATAGAAACAGCGGGTTATAGGAATCGCCTGGGTTTTCAGCAACCTGCTTGGACGCCGCCAGCGCCAATTGATTCGACTTGCCCTCTACGAAATTATCAAACGTGTAGTTTTCTACCAGATGATGTTGGTGCTGAAGGGAACCCTCCACCTCTACTCGTCTGGGGCTTTGCCGGGGTAGGGCCGCCGGCGCCTGCCGGGGACTGGCTGCGCCGGGCCAGGGTGACGCTTTGCTTGTCGGCGCAGTGGCGTCCGTGGCAATGGCCGGGGTCAGGGGCGAGACCCCGCTGTTTTCCTGCCCTACTGCCACAGCCAAGGTGGCCGTGGACTGGCCAATTTCAAGTACCACGCTGGTTGTTGCATCGGGCGCCAATTCTCTGACAAGCTCTCTTATTCGCTCGGCGAACTTGTCAGACACAAACTCCTTGATAAATCGATTGGGCGCAAAAAGTTTCAGTTGCTGCCCATCAAGACTGGCTTGAAGTGGCCGTATCCAGGTATTAAATTGCTGGGAGGGAAGCTCCTCCTGCAAGCGATTAACACACTGCTGCCATACCACATCAGGCAAACTTATCCCCTTGGCTGGTTATTAGCACCAGCTTCTCAACGATTTTATGATATAAATCCAGGTTTGCTTATTTACTACTTTCTTAATAAAGGTATCTAACGATAATATTTTTTATAACTTGGCGCCTGATCGGCATCCAATGAAGGCATAATACTCCCGTAATTCTGAGTTATCCACACAAATATTAAAAATATTGAAAATATTTTTTCCTTTTATAAACAATATGTTAAGTTGTTTTTGGACGTTTTTTGTGCAAGGTTGATCAAACGCGACTTGAACAAAAAACACTGTGCATAAGCTGTTAACAAGTGGCTGAAAATATGTGGGCTGATGCGTGAAAGACAGTGGATTCGGGCATTTGGTGAGGCGGAGAAACGACGGGCATCCCGCCGCAACAGGCCCCCTCTTGGCGGCAAATTGGGTGTCGCCAAACAATGGCGCAAAAATACCATCAATAAGATTGAATTAACTCACCCATTTCAATAGAATACACCACCTTTTTTCCGGACGAGAACCCACCCCGGTACCGCGCGCAGTCGGCGGTTGTCGAGAGTGAATCCTTTTCGGTTTACCTCATTAATTTGGAACAGCGTCATGAAAAGAACATTTCAACCCAGCATCCTGAAGCGCAAGCGCACTCACGGCTTCCGCTCTCGTATGGCCACTAAAGCCGGCCGCCATGTAGTGAACCGTCGTCGTGCAAAAGGCCGTAAGCGCCTAGCAGCCTAAATGGGAGTTGCGCTGGATGAACAGTGCTGCAGATCTCCCATTTGACGCTTCTTTTGGAAAAGCCAAACGCCTCCTCAATGCCCACGATTACAGCCGGGTTTTTGATGGGGCGGATGCCAAGGCCTTCCACAAACACTTACTCCTGTTAGCAAAAAAAAATAGCGGCCCCGGACATCGTCTGGGTCTGGTCATCGCTAAAAAAAATGTCCGCCTGGCGGTACAAAGAAACAGAATTAAACGCGTTGCCCGGGAGTTTGCCCGCACAAAGCCAGGTGGAGTACCCATGGATGTGGTCGTACTGGCGCGCCGCGGCCTGGATCAGTTGGATAACGCCGCGTTGGCATCGCTGTTCCAAAGGCAATGGGATAAGCTGGCTAACCACATGTCACAATCCGATACGCAGAGGATCCAGAATTCCCAATGCGCCGACTAATGATACTGCTACTGTCATGCTACAAGGTTGTTATCAGCCCGTTTATGGGTAACCACTGCCGGTTCTACCCCAGTTGCTCCACCTACGCGATAGAAGCAATCGAAACACACGGTGTTTTCAAAGGCAGCTATCTGGCGCTACGAAGACTTTCCAAATGCCACCCCTGGCACGAAGGCGGGGTAGACCCTGTGCCCTCCTGCACCCACGCCCACCACTAACTGACTGACAACTTATGGATTTGCAACGCTCTTTGCTCATTGGTGCTCTTGCCGTTCTTTCTTTTATGCTACTCACCGAATGGGTAGCCTTTAAAGAAGACAAGGCGACGGTGCCACAAGCCATCTCACGCATGATCGCGGAGTTTGCAGACACTCCAGAGTCCGCCAACCAGACCGATATTACCCAAATAGAGTCCTCTTCTAGGGATGATATTCCCATCGCCGTGCCCACGGCGGTGGCTGGGAAGACGGGCGACGCCCCTGACGGCGATGTTCTACCTTTGGTGCAGACCAACAACAGCGGGCGCGTCATTACGATCCAGACAGGTACTTTGCAATTGGCTATTGACCTGCGCGGGGGGGACATCATAGAGCTGGCTTTAGCCAGGTATCTGGAAGAACTCGACGATCCGGATCAACCGTTTATTTTATTGGAGCAAAACAGCCTCCGTACTTACATCGCACAGAGCGGCCTGATCGGCCCCAACGGCATCGACAAAGGAGGCCGGGCTGAATTTACCAGCAGTGCGAGCAGCTATGCACTCAGCGGGGGCGAAGAATCGCTGCAAGTTGACCTGAACTGGACCAACGACCAAGGCCTGTCAATTATCAAACGTTTTACGTTTTTCAGAGACAGCTATGTGATTGATGTGGATTATCTCATCAACAACAATAGCAGCTCGCGCTTCGAAGCCAATCTGTTTGGTCAGATCAAGCGGGATAATAGCCCAGACCCTGCCGCCAGTTCTTCAGGTATGGGCATGGTGCCATTCCTGGGTGCAGCGCTCACCCAACCCGACGATCGTTTCACCAAAATTAGCTTTGATGACATGGCCGAGGAACCGTTCAAGGCCCAGTTGGCCGGTGGTTGGATCGCCATGATCCAACACTATTTCCTCAGCACATGGATTCCAAATCCTGATCAAACTCACAACTATAGTGCTCGTGTTACCAGCGCTGGCTTTAACATTATGGGGTTTACCAGCCCCGCTGTGATCCTGGACCCCGGCAAGCAGGGGTCAGTGGGCGCTCGCTTTTATGCCGGCCCTAAAGACCAATATGTATTGCGCGATATCTCGCCCTATCTTGAACTCAGTGTGGACTATGGTTGGTTATGGTGGATTGCCCAGCCCATCTTCTGGCTGCTGACGAAAATCCAGTCCGTTGTCATCAATTGGGGGGCGTCTATTATTATCCTTACGGTTCTCATAAAAGGCGCATTCTTCAAATTGTCGGCAAAGAGCTACCAATCAATGGCGAACATGCGAAAAGTACAGCCTAAAATGGCGGATATTCGCGAACAGTATGCCGACGACAAACAAAAACAGTCCCAGGCGATGATGGAGTTATACAAGAAGGAAAAGATCAATCCGCTGGGTGGTTGTCTTCCTATACTGGTTCAAATGCCTGTTTTCATCGCCCTCTACTGGGTGTTGATGGAGACCGTTGACCTGCGACACGCACCCTTTATTTTGTGGATACACGACCTGTCGGTGATGGATCCCTACTTCGTGCTACCACTGATGATGGGCGCGAGCATGTGGTTCATGCAAAAGCTCAATCCCCCGCCGCCAGACCCCATGCAAGCTAAGATCATGCAGTGGATGCCGGTAATGTTTACTTTTTTCTTTCTCTGGTTTCCCGCCGGCCTGGTGCTGTACTGGGTGGTCAACAATTTGTTGTCCATGGCCCAGCAGTATGTGATTACCAAAAGAATCGAGGCCACGCCTTAGCCGAGGCCAAGGCCTGGAAATCACGGTGCCAGCAGTGAGGTTTGCTGATGATGGTGATCAATTGACTCTGACCCCAATATGCTAGACGGCGAGACCATCGTCGCCATCGCCACTGCGCCAGGTCGGGGTGGTGTGGGCATCGTACGCATTTCCGGCCCCAGGGCCCTGGCTATCGGCGAGCAAATATGTGGTATTAAAACCACGCCAAGGTACGCCCATTTCACTGGATTTCACACTGCTGACGGCGAGCTGCTCGACTCCGGCATCACCCTGTTTTTCCCTGGGCCACACTCGTTTACCGGCGAAGATGTCATTGAGCTACAGGCCCACGGTGGCCCGGTAATCCTGGACCTGATTCTCAAAGAGTGCTGCCGTCTCGGGGCCAGGCCCGCCCGCCCGGGAGAATTCTCCGAGCGTGCCTACCTCAACAATAAAATAGATCTCACCCAGGCCGAGGCAATCGCCGATCTGATCGCCAGCACGACGGAGAAGGCCGCTCTCAACGCCAGCCATTCACTACAGGGCGCTTTTTCGAAGGAGATAAATACCCTCATCACGGTGGTGACAGAGCTGAGAATATACGTCGAAGCGGCAATTGACTTTCCCGAGGAAGAAATCGATTTTCTTAAAGAAGGGCGCGTACAGGAAAAACTGCAGGCTATTATCGAACAGCTCGATGCCGTTCGTCGGGAAGCTACTCAGGGCAGCCTCACTCAGGAGGGCATGAGACTGGTTATCGTCGGTAAGCCCAACGCAGGAAAATCCAGCCTGCTCAATGCCCTGGCAGGGCAGGACAGAGCAATAGTAACCGCTATAGAAGGCACCACCAGAGATGCGCTACGTGAACACATACAGATCGACGGAATGCCACTGCACATCGTAGATACCGCGGGTTTGCGAGACAGCGGCGACGAGATAGAGCAAGAGGGCATTCGGCGAGCCTGGCGCGAAATGGAGGCCGCTGATCGGATATTGCTGGTTATTGATAGTAACTCCGACACAACCGACAAGCACGATCTTGTCCAATCGATCTCCAGTAATCCCCAACTGAGTAAAACGCCCCTCACACTTATTTATAATAAATGTGATCTGAATGGCACCCTGCCCACCATCGATCTCAGTGCCGACACGACAACCATTTCCCTCTCGGCAAAAGATGGCGCGGGGCTGGATCTGCTCAGGGAACATCTAAAACACTGCATGGGCTACAGCGGCAATGTGGAGGGAAGATTCAGTGCCCGACGCCGTCACCTGCATTCGCTGGAGGAAGCGGCGGGGTACCTGGCAGCCGGCTCAACACAACTCGCTGAGGCGGGGGCGGGGGAGTTATTGGCAGAAGACCTGCGCCAATGCCAGAATAGTCTGGGACAGATAACCGGAGCGGTGAGCAGCGACGAACTGTTGGGCAAAATATTCTCCAGCTTCTGCATTGGCAAATAAACTCCCCAGGTAAGGCACAGCTAAATAAGAGCTTGTCCACAAAAAAAGGCAGCGACTACCGGGTTGGCATAATACTGTGGACAAATTCGGTATTTCCCCTGCATAGAACACCGGATAATCCACAAACATCCTGCTCTCACTTTCAGGGAGCTAATATTGTCCACAGCAGATGGTGTTTTACCCACACTTAGATAACGCTATTTCACCGCTAGAAGCAGTGCTTATACGTGTGCTTATCATTCTCGTAACCTATTGATTTATATTAAGAAAAGTGGGTTACCCACCAACAAAAGGCCCCTTAATAATAATAACAATAACAGTCCTATATACCTATCTACATACAATACTATTAAGTACCTATAAGAAGGTAACGACAATAATAATTGAGACTATTTGTACATGTGATGACCGCACACGTATAATCGCGCACCAAATGATTTGTGAGTCTGGTTATTTAGCGTGGCAACCCAGGATGAATATGACGTAATTGTTATCGGCGGTGGGCATGCCGGTACCGAGGCGTGCCTGGCCGCGGCACGTATGGGTTGTCACACCCTCCTGCTGACCCACAGTATCGACACCCTGGGCCAGATGTCCTGCAACCCCGCTATTGGCGGCATTGGCAAAAGTCACCTGGTGAAAGAGGTGGACGCCCTGGGTGGAGCAATGGCATTGGCCGCCGATCAGGCCGGTATCCAGTTCAGAACGTTAAACTCACGCAAGGGCCCGGCCGTGCGGGCAACACGCGCCCAGGCAGATCGCATCCTGTACAAAAACGCCATCCGCGGAATTTTGGAATCCCAGCCCAACCTCCGCATATTCCAGCAGGGGGTGGATGATCTGGTGATTGAAAATGGCCAGATCGCCGGTGTCGTCACCCAGATGGGATTGGTTTTCAGGGCCCGCCGGGTGGTGCTTACCACAGGTACGTTCCTGGGTGGCAAGCTCCATATCGGGATGGAAAGCAGTGCCGGCGGCAGAGCGGGTGATGCGCCGTCCATTGCCCTGGCCCAACGGTTGCGCGAATTACCATTCAGGGTCAGTCGGCTGAAGACGGGAACACCTCCTCGGATTGACGCCCGTACAGTGGATTTCAGTGAATTGGAGGAACAGTGGGGTGATGATCCGACCCCGGTAATGTCATTTCTCGGCTCAGCCTCAGATCACCCGGAACAACGGTGTTGCTGGATAACTTACACCAATAGCAAAACGCATGACATTATTCGACAGGGACTGGATCGCTCGCCCTTGTATACCGGTGTTATTGAGGGAGTTGGGCCGCGTTATTGCCCCAGTATAGAAGATAAAATTCATCGTTTTGCCGACAAGGATTCCCATCAGATATTCATTGAACCCGAAGGCTTGAACACGCCCGAACTTTATCCCAATGGCATATCCACCAGCTTGCCTTTTGATGTACAAATCGAGTTTGTGCGCTCTATCAAAGGGTTTGAAAATGCCCATATCTCCCGTCCGGGATACGCCATCGAGTATGATTTCTTTGATCCTCGTGATTTGGATTATTCACTGGAAACAAAGGTTATACCCGGCCTGTATTTTGCCGGCCAGATCAATGGCACCACCGGCTATGAAGAGGCCGCAGCCCAGGGTTTGCTGGCGGGGCTGAACGCAGCCCTGGCGGTGAAAGAGTTACAGCCCTGGTGTCCGCGTCGCGACGAGGCTTACATCGGTGTATTGGTTGACGACCTGATCACAATGGGAACGGTGGAACCCTATCGCATGTTTACCTCCCGGGCGGAGTATCGCCTGATGTTGCGGGAAGACAACGCCGATATGCGGTTGACTGAGCACGGCAGGGGTTTTGGCCTGGTTTGCGACAAGCGCTGGCGCCGATTTGAGGAAAAAATGGCAGCGGTCAGTGCCGAAACCGAGCGCTTGAAAACCACCTGGATCCATCCTGGTACCCCACAGGCCGAAGCCTTGGCCGCCAAAGTAAAAAAACCCATCAACAGGGAATATTCTCTGGCAGAATTGCTCAAACGCCCCGAATTGGAATATGCCGATGTGGCGAATTTAAAGGGCGAGGCAACTAAAGATCAACAGGCCGCCGAGCAGGTGGCGATCCAG
>Ga0209988_10000038_pt1 | contig 60830 bp, 58 predicted proteins | sample N075metaG_FD_183115 | JGI IMG/M metagenome (GOLD analysis project Ga0209988, IMG submission 183115) | Deep subsurface microbial communities from Kermadec Trench to uncover new lineages of life (NeLLi) - N075 metaG (SPAdes) (version 2) | ecosystem: Environmental > Aquatic > Marine > Ocean trench... | reverse complement strand
GCGCGTCGATACGCCCCAGGACGTGTTCCAGCCGTACTCCTCCTTACCTTCTTCGGTCTGAAAAGTGAGATCGAACTGCTTGGAGAAATTCTGGCCGAGGAAGTGGGTCGTGCCGGCCTGGAGCGCGCGATTGTCCTGCATCATCGCTTCACACGAATAACTGCGAACCGCGCCGGCGAACTTCTCGGCATCGGACTTGAGCCCGGTGACCGGCGGCATGGCCATCCACTCCTCCATGAAGGTCCGGTAAACACCCAGCATACGTAGCGTGTGCTCCTCCGCCTCTTCCGCTGTTGCGTGTACGGTATGCCCCTCCTGCCACAAGAACTCGGAGGTGCGCAGGAACAGCCGGGTGCGTCGCTCCCACCGGATGACGTTCGCCCACTGGTTTATGAGCAGCGGAAGATCGCGGTAGCTCTGGATCCACTTCGCGTACATCGACATGATGACGGTCTCGGAGGTGGGCCGCACCACCAAGGGCTCCTCGAGCTCCTTTCCGCCGGCATGTGTCACCACCGCGAGCTCTGGTTTGAAGCCTTCGATGTGCGCCTTCTCCTTCTCGATGAAGCTCATCGGAATCAGGAGTGGGAAATATGCGTTCTCGTGGCCCGTCGCCTTGAACATGTCGTCCAGAGCTCGCTGCATGTTTTCCCAGATCGCATAACCCCACGGGCGGATGACCATGCTCCCCTTTACCGGGGCGTGATCAGCGAGCTCCGACCGGAGAACCAACTGGTTGTACCAGGCCGAGAAGTCCTCGGCGCGGGGCGTAAGCTTCTTATCGTCCGCCATCGTCTCTCTTCTCGGCGTCATCCTCGGTGGGCGCGGCATCGGCAGTACCAGGAACGCCTTCTCGCTCCCGCTCAGCGCGGCGCTCCCGCCTTAACGCTATCCAGCCGGGCACAACGAAGAACAGAAGCGACGAAAGGGTCCATGTCAGCCTGAACGGTACGCCGGTCGCACTCCCGACCACCAAAGCCACGAGGCCCCCGGCGAGCAAGGCGAGCGCCATCGCGACGCCCAGGATCACGTACTCCAGAACGTTTAAGCGGCGGATGGCGGTCACCATCATCCGCCTGGTTTCGGGATGTGCTCCACGCCGGCTCACTGGAGCTCCTTCAGCGGGACCTCTCGCTCCTCACCGGAATCCATGTTGCGCAGCACCGCACAGTCTCGAGCGACCTCATCCGGTCCCAGAACGATGACCTCACGAGCGCCGGCGTTGCCGGCCGCGGTGAACTGCTTCCGAACCGGCTGCTCACGCAGCGAATACTGCACGCCGGCTCCCTTTTCGCGCTGCGCATGAGCGATGGCTTGGGCGAGTTTACGGTGCTCTTCGCCGATGATCACGATGAAATAGTCCACCTTCGGCGCCACCGACGGCGCTAGATCTAGGGCGCGGAGAAGCTCGCCGAGCACGACATCGCCCATCCCGAATCCGACCGCCGGGAGAGGGTCGCCCCCGACCAACTCGAGCAAACGATCGTATCGCCCGCCCCCACAGATCGAACGTAGCTCTCCCTTTCGGTCGAAAATTTCGAACACGATCCCCGTGTAGTAGGCCAAGCCCCGGACGATGCGAAGATCAAACTCGACGTACGAGGCGAACCCCATGGCTTCCAGAGAGCCGAAGTACTCCTCCATCCGCTCCAGCTCGACGGCGACCGCTTCAAGCTCACCGAATTCACCTTTGACCCCGTCGAGGCCACCCCGCCCGCTTTGATTGAGCAGTTCGAGCGTGGACCGGGCACGTCCCTCGTCCAACCCCACCTCCGCCTGAAGGCGGTCCAGCGAGTGGTCCGGCGGCGCACGCTCCATCTTGTCGATGACCACGAAGGCGGCCGGAAGCCGCTCCTTCTCGACGCCGATCGCCAACAGGACCGCCGTGAGGAGGCGCCGATCCGAGACGCGCGCGTACACGTCGTCATGACCGAGTCCAAGGTCGCGGAGCCCGTCGAGAGCCACCGCGATCACCTCGACGTCGGCCCCCACACCCTCCTCTCCGATCACATCCACGTTCCACTGAAAATGCTCTCGCAGGCGCCCCTTCTGCTGCCGTTCATAACGAAACAGCTGGGGGACCGAAAACCATCGAATTGGCTTCGGCATGGACCGATGGCGCTCGCCGAGGATCCTGGCCAGGGAAGGCGTCATCTCCGGCCTCAAGGCAACTTTCCGATCACCCTTGTCCTGGAAATGGTAGAGTTGGCCGACGATTTCCTCGCCACTTTTTTCCACGTACAGATCTAGGAGCTCCAGAGGAGGGCCATCGTACTCCTGGAATCCATATAGGGCTGAAACCCGACGCCATGCGCCCAGGATATGCTCACGGAACGCGAGGTCCTCGGGAAGAAAATCCCGGAAACCCGGGAGCCGCGCGAACGTCTGCTTGGACATGCGGGCGAATCTAAACTTACGGTGGGGAAAGTACAGTGGGCGGAAATTCCGCCTACCTCATACACTCTCCAGGCCGAGCCCCCGCATGGCGTCCCCTACCGTATGGGCCGATCCGGTCACCACAATCGTGCCTGAGCCCGCGAGCTCCCGGGCCCGATCGAGAGCCTCGTCGAAGTCCGTCCAAATCTCCGCCATTCCCGACCCTGTTTCCGCGATCGCCGCGTGGGGGTCCCATCTGCGCTCCAAGGGTGCGGAAGGCGCTTGCGTGAGCACCGCGTGGTCCGCCTTCGCAAAAAGAGGCGGAAGCATCTCCCGCCAATCCTTGTCGCCAAGCACAGCTGTAAGAATCACTAGGGGACGCGGAAGCTCCAGCCGTCCCAGTACGGAGGCAAGCGCCGCGGCACCGGCCGTATTGTGGGCGATATCGAACACCCACGTCCTTCCTTCGAGATGCTCCACCTGCACGCGGCCGGGCCAGTTTACCCGCGAAACACCCTCCACGAGCGCCGTGCGCTCGGGGCGGAAATGCGGTGGCATCCGGTCCAGCAACGCCACGGCCAACGCACCATTCACGGCCTGATGGTCACCCGGTAGGGGGGTCCGGAGGCGGAGCCTACCCCAGGCCATGGTCGACACATCGAAGGCTGTGTGGTCCTCCCCCACGTCCACCGACATCAAACCGGGGTCGGACGCGACGTGGATGAAGGGAGCCTCCAGGGAGTCGCAGGTGGTGGAGAGCACGGATCGAATACGGGCATCCCGCTCGGCGGTGAGCAGGGGGACGCCTTTCTTGATGATACCCGCCTTTTCCAAGGCGATTTCGTTCAGGGTCGAGCCGAGATAATCACAGTGATCCAGGTCCACGTTGGTGATGGCGGTAAGGAACGGAGCCACGACATTCGTGGCATCGAGCCTGCCACCCAACCCAACCTCGATGACGGAGACCTCAACCCCCCTTCTCTGAAAGAGATGGAAGGCAAGGCCTGTCGTCGCCTCGAAAAACGTGAGTGAGTGCCGCCTGATTTCCGGATCGAGCTCCTGAGCCAACTCACGGAGTTCATCATCTTCGACCAGATCTCCGGCGATCTGAAAACGTTCCCGGAAGGCGCAGAGGTGGGGCGATGTGTAGAGCCCGACCCGGTGGCCCGCGTGGTTCAACACCGATGCCACAGTCGAAGCTACCGAGCCTTTCCCGTTGGTCCCTCCCACATGCACACACGGAATCGGGAGGTGAGGATCCCCCGTGTCGCGAAGAAAGGCCTCCATCCGCTCCAGGCCCCATCGAATGCCGTGCTCCACATGTGGAAACAGGTCGTCGAGAAGGGGGTCCCCGGGCACTTTGGTCAGTGGATTGGGCTGCTCGGCCGGTGAGGGACCAGAGGTCCAACCGAGCACTGCCATCAAGCGATCATATGGCGGAGAAGGACTCCGAGAGTCGTCTTCAGTTCCCTTCGATCCACCACGAGATCAATCATCCCGTGTTGAAGCAGAAACTCCGAGCGTTGAAAACCGTCGGGCAGCTCCTGGCCCAGGGTCTCAGCGATGACCCGCGGGCCCGCGAAACCGATCAGCGCGCCGGGTTCGGCGAGGTTGACGTCTCCAAGCATCGCATGCGAGGCCGTGGTTCCTCCCGTCGTCGGATCGGTAATGAGCGAGATGTACGGCAAGCCCGCCTCGTGTAGGCGAGCTAGCACGGTCGAGGTTTTCGCCAACTGCATCAGCGAGTAGATGCCCTCCTGCATGCGCGCGCCGCCGGAGGCGCTCACGATGATCAGCGGCTCTTTCCGCTCCAACGCAGTCCGTCCCGCCCGGGCGATCTTTTCCCCTACCGCAGAGCCCATGGACCCACCGACGAAGCGGAAGTCCATCACGGCAAGGGTCAAGCTGAGGCCGTCGAGGGTTCCGGTGCCCGCGAGGAGGGCACTCTTCCGGCCCACCTTCGCCTCTGCAGCCTTCAGGCGTGTCTTATACGGTTCGAGGTCTTTGAACTCGAGGGGGTCCTTGCTGTACACACCCACGTCGATCTCTTCGAAGGAACCCTCGTCGAGCAGAATCTCCACATACCGCTCGGGGGTAATCCGGAAATGGTGCCCGCAGCTGGGACAGACCTGGAAATTTTGCGCGAGTTTCTCGGCGTACAAGATTTCGCCGCAGCCCCGGCACTTGTCGAAGACATCGGCCGGCAGGTCCCGCCGGTCCTGCGATTTCAGGGGTTTCTTGTCTTTACGAAACCAAGCCATCTATTCTTCGCCGGCCAGTTTCGCCGCCACGGCAACGGCGACCCAAGACATCAGGAGGAAGGTCCCACCGTAACTTACGAACGGCAGGGGAATGCCCGTCACCGGCACCATGCCGACCGTCATGCCGATATTGACGAAGATGTGGACGAGCCAAGCTCCGAAGATACCGAAGATCACAAGGCCTGCAAACGGATCGGCTTCTCCCTCGGCCATCTTCACAAGCCGATAAAGAATGAACGCGAATAACGACAGCGTGAGGATCGTTCCCAGGTATCCCAACTCCTCTCCGATTACGGAGAAAATGAAGTCCGTGTGCTGCTCGGGCAGAAAGTCGAAACGTTTCTGTGTCCCGGCCGTAAAACCCTTTCCGGTCGGGCCGCCGCTGCCGATGGCCACCATCGACTGAATCACGTGGTAGCCCGCCCCCCGGGGATCGACGCTCGGGTCCAGATACACCAGAATGCGATTGCGTTGATACTGAGCCAAAGAATTCCAGAGCGGTGTGGAGATGGTCCCCGCTACCAGGTTCGCGAGGATGACCGAGAGCGATTCTACCAAGAAAAGACGGTACCGGTAGAGATATAGGGCCCCGATCAGGAACACGAAGGACGCGGCCCAGATTCGAGGGTCGTAGCTGAGCACGAGGGAGATGCCCGGGCTCAAAAGCAACGCCATCATCCCGATCGGCGTCCCAGCCCAAAACAGCGCAGCGAAGAGAATTCCGACGAAGGCGAGAGCCGTGCCGAGATCCGGTTGCAGGATGACGAGCGCCAACGGTACTCCCACGATGACCGCAGGAAACACGAGCGCCCGGACATTCGCCGGATCTTCCGTACGGCTCCCCAAATACCTCGCCAACGCGAGAATCGTGGCGAGCTTGGCAAATTCGGAGGGCTGAAAACGCATGAAGCCGAGGTCCAGGAAGCTCTTCACACCGGCAGCCGTACCCGAGCCGGTTCCCACGATGAGCGTGAGAACGAGAAGGAGAACGCTCACGACGTAGGCGGGCACCGCAACCCACTCGAACCAACGGGGCCCGATCAGGCGGATGATCGTGAACGACACCAGCGCGATCACCGCCCACTGGCCTTGGCGAATCCAGGCCCCTTCGGTGATCGGGCTCGGGATGTTCAGGACGCCGGCCGAATAGATCATGGCGACCCCGAAAGCCGTCATCGCGAGCACCGCCAGGAACAGAGACGGATCGCCCACCCAGCGCTGAAAAAGCCTACCGATCATTTAAGAACGGTTCGGCCTCGCCTGAAGACGGTTCGGCCTCGTCTGCTCTTCGAGCCCAGGGGGCAGGCCGCCCCGCCCTGTAGTGCTCCCCCAGCGTCTGGATCGAGTCGGGAGGGGGCATCCCATGCTTGCGACGTAAATAGAAGTCCGCGGTCTTCGCCACGAGCGGCGCCGCCACGCCCGATCCGCTTTCCCCGAACTCCACGAGCGCCACCACGACGATTTCCGGCTCCCCGCCCCAGGGCCCAGCCATGCCCGCAAACCAGGCGTGAGCGCGCAGAGAATCCTGGGCGTTCTGACTGGTTCCGGTCTTGCCGATGACCTCCCAGTGCTCGAGAGCGGTCCCGAGGACCGCCGTACCGCCCGGAGCCGTGACCCCCCGCAAGCCCTCCCGAAGCACTTCGATACTCTCGCTCGACACGTTGAGGCGCCAACGCTCGGTCGGATCGGGGTTCTCGATCAGGTGCGGCGTCGGAGCCGACCCATTCCTGGCCAGCGCGAGATAGAACTGTGCCATCTTGAGTGGGGTCTGGGAGTTGGGACCCTGCCCGATGGCCAAATTCAAGACCTCACCCTCCTGCGGATCGTATCCGAACTCACGCCGCCAGAAATCCCTCCCTGCCGGAAAAATTCCGCGGCTTTCCTGTGGCAGGTCGATTCCGCATTGCTCGGCGAAGCCGATCCGGGTACCCGCCTCGAGCATCGCATCCAGCCCGATCTTCATGCCGAGCTGGTAGAAGTACACGTTGCACGAGTTGGCTATGGCTCCCGCCAGATCCAGGTAGCCGTGACCCTCTGCAAGCCAGCACCGGCGGTAGAGGCCGTCATGCAGAAATCCCCCCGTGCACGGCTCCGGCATGACCTCGTGGGGACCCACCACACCCCGATCCAGAGCGATGGCCGCCGCCGCCAGCTTCCAGGTAGAGCCGGGCGGATAGAGTCCCATCACACTCCGGTTGAACAGCGGCTTCCGTGGATCGGATTCGAGCACGGCCCATTCCTCGGGGGTCAACCCGCTGACGAATGCGTTTGGATCGAAGGTGGGAGCCGAGTACAACGCCAGTACACCGCCATCCACAGGATCCAGAGCCACCACCGCCCCCGCGAGCGAATCCGGGAAGATGCTGTGAATCCACTCCATCAAATCGAGATCGAGCGTGAGCCGAATATCCTCCCCCGGCTGTCCGGGGTCTTCTTCGATGCCTTGGAGTGAGCCCACGATACGACCCAGGGCATCGACCTCGAGATACCGTACCCCGCGCCTTCCCTGCAGCCGCTCTTCGTACTGGCGCTCGATTCCCACCTTGCCGATCAAGACGCCGGGCTCGTATTCCGAAAAGCGAGGCTCGGCGAGTTCCTCGACGGTGATCTCATTGACGTAGCCCAACACGTGGGAGACGGCGCTTCCCGAGATATAGCGGCGCTTCGGTCTCGTCTCGATCACGATACCAGGGAAGTCTTCGCGCCTTTCCTCAAGGACCGAGACGACCTCGAAATCGGCATCGATTTCGACGACCAGGGGCTCCCACCGCTGGTACCGAACCATCAGGCTCTCGATCACCTCGTCCGAAAGAGCGAGATAGGGCTTCAACCGTTCAAGGGTCTCCCGCGTCGATTCTCGGGATTCCCGTAGGACATAGATGACGTATCCTGGAACGTTGTCGGCGATGACCCGGTCGTTCCGATCGAAAATCGTTCCGCGAGGCGCTGCAACCGGAAGCGGTCGAAGTCGATTCGACTCCGATTGGAGCATATAGTCGTTCGACTGCAACATCTGCACGCGGAAGAACTGGATGGCCAACGCCCCGAGGACGATCGTCACGATTCCGAGCGCGCCCGTGGCGCGGCGGCGTCTGGTGTGCGGATGTACCAACCTCATCGAATCGTCTCCCAACCCAGGCCACTGATGGCGATCACGATCAGGCCGATCAGACCCGCATAGGCCGCCGAGACCGGGGATTGAATCAGCATCGTCTCAACGAAGGATTCTCTCAAATCGCTCCCCACCGCAACCCAATGCAAGAAATCCCGCATCCACTTCCCCAACATCAGGTACGAGCCCAAAAACAATAAGGAATCGCCCACGAAGAGATCCCTGGTCCGCGCGCCGCCCATTCCCACTAGGGTCAAGGCAAACGCATTGGCGCCGAACGCCAGGACGGAGAAGGCATCATCGAGAAGCCCCAGAAAGAAACCGAGACCGGCACCTCGCCCGATATTCACCTCCCTCGCCGCGATGAGAAGCGCCACTACGAGGAGATCGGGGGCGCTCTCACCGAGTCCCAGGCTCAGATGGAGCCCAAAATGGAGCAGGATCAGGAAACCGACAACACTCCAGATACGCGCCGGCGTCCTCACCGAGGCGTCGTGGCTTCCGTATCGGAGGTGCCCGGGGCAAGCTCCTGGGGAGCCGCCCCCGGGCCCTGAACTTGGGGCCCGCCTTCCGACCACGAATTCGCGTCGCGGAACTCCCCTTCCTCGCCCACCAACACATTCACGTGGGTGGCCTCGCCAGGCGACACGAAGGGCCGCAACCAGTAGGATCTTTGCCATCCCTCCTGGGAGCCCGATTCTTCAATTACCACGCCGATCCGAATCCCGCGGGGGTAAAGACCCCCCAGGCCGCTCGTGACCAGGGTCACCCCCGGTCCCAACTCCTGGTGGAACGGAACCCCATTCAAGAGCAATCGATCGGCCTCACGAAAACGCCCAGGAGCCGCCCGAACCATTCCATAGACTGTGCCATCCACGGTCATCGCGCTGGCTCGGAACTGGGGGTGCGTCCAGTCCATCGCAGTCGCGCTGGTAGCCTGAGCCTCGAGCACCCTGCCCAGGAGCCCCTGTCCCATGATCACCGGGGAGTCGTCCGTCACCCCACGTTCGGTTCCCACGTCGAGCATGAACATGCTCTCCGAACCCGGCGTGCCGGGCCTCATGACGCTGGCGGCCACGTACTGGGCCGGAATCCGGTTCGAGAGAAGTAGGAGGCTTCGCAGGGTAGTATTCTCTTCGGCCAACGTGTTGCTGTTCGCGATCACGACCTCCAGGGAGTCCAACCGCCGCTGGAGGACCTCGGTGTCCTCCGCATGTATGCTTCTCCGAACAAGGCCCTCCTGGGCGAGGACGAAGGGGCGAAGCAGGCTGCCACGGAGAAGGGAGGCTACCTCATCCTGCGAGGCATCGGGGAGGAAGAGTGTTATCACAGAAAGCACGAAAACGCCGACGGCGATGAAGGCACTCGGGAACCCTCTCGATCCGTTGGTATCACTCTTGTAGATGGGCATAGTCCCAAGAACCCGCTTCCTTTGACGGCCCGGTTACTACGTGCTCAGCACCGAACGATATTTCTTGAGGTCATCGAGAATTCGGCCTACGCCACGCACCACACAACTGAGGGGCTCCTCGTCCACATGGATCGGCAGGTTCGTCTCATGCTGCAGGAGCTTATCCATACCGCGGATGAGCGCGCCACCACCCGTCATCACGATGCCGCGATCCACAATGTCACTGGCGAGCTCCGGTGGAGTGATCTCCAAAGCGCGTCGGACGGCCTCGACGACCGCCTGGATCGGTTCCTGGATGCACTCCCGAATTTCCTGTGAATGAACATGGACGGTCTTGGGAATACCACTTACCAGATCCCGGCCCTTCACGTCCATTTCCCGCTCCTCTCCCATCTCGAACGCGGAGCCGATCTGAATCTTGATGGCCTCCGCCGTCGGTTCGCCGATCAGGAGGTTGTAGTTCTTGCGAAGGAAGGTAACGATCGCAGCATCGAACTCGTCGCCACCTACCCGGATCGACGTGTTGGACACGATTCCTGCGAGGGCGATGACGGCGATCTCCGTGGTTCCACCTCCGATGTCGATCACCATGTTGCCGGTTGGAGTCTCGACGGGGAGGCCCACGCCGATGGCGGCAGCCATTGGCTCAGCGACCATGAAGACCGACTTGGCACCCGCAGACATCGCGCTAGAGCGGACTGCCCGCCGCTCCAGCTCCGTGATCCCGGACGGCACACCGACCACGACCCGAGGCTTGATGCGGAAAATCCGCTTGGCCGTAACCTGTTTGAGAAAGTGGCGGAGCATCATCTCAGTGATATCGACGTCCGCAATAACGCCGTCCTTGAGCGGACGCACGGCCTCAATCGCCTCGGGCGTACGTCCCAACATCCGCTTGGCCTCGAGCCCGATGGCCATGATTCGGCCCGTCTTCTTCTCGATGGCGACCACCGAGGGCTCGTTGAGGACGATTCCTTCGCCCTTTACGTACACGAGGGTGTTGGCTGTCCCAAGGTCCACCGCGATGTCGTTCACCGGGATCAGCCGGCCCGCTTCCAACCACTTCAAGAAGTTCAAGATTGTGGAAAACCCTTGGGGTGGCCGCTGCCTTCAGGCGTCATTTCGCCACGATGCAGGGATCGTACCGCTATGCCACAAGATGCCTACAAGAAATTTTACGTCAAGTAAAATCCTGAGAGGTGGGCCGGCCGTTCGCGCCATATGTTCACTCGATTCCCGTACTTCCGAAGCCATTTTCTCCCCGGACCGTAGCACCCAACTCCGACACCTCGACCACCTCGGGCGCTGAAAAGCGGTGGAAAACCAACTGTGCAATCCGGTCACCCCGTTTGAAGGCGACGGGCTCGGTGCCGCTATTCTGCAGGATTACTCTCAGTTCGCCTCGGTAGTCCGGATCGATCGTACCGGGACTGTTCGGGAGTGTGACACCATGGCGTAGAGCAAGGCCGGAGCGAGGCCGCACTTGGCACTCCATGCCCTCCGGGAGTTCCATTTCGAGACCGGTCGAGACCAGCCGGATTTCCTTCGGAGCGAGGACGAAATCCGCCTCCGCGGACCGGACGTCGTATCCGGCCGCATGGGGTGTGGCTCGGGAAGGGAGCGGCAGATCCTTGTTCTCAGGAAGTCGCTTGAACCGGACGACGTCGCTCAAGGGGGTTAGGCCTGGGCCGGAGGCGTCAGGAATGTCTGCACGTCGTAATGATCGAGGCCGAACGCGTCAGCCACACCCGGATAGGTGACTTGCCCATCCACGATGTTCACCCCGAGCGCGAGCGCCGGGTCGCGTAGGCAAGCGTCCCGCCAACCCAGGTCCGCCAACATCAGTGCATAGGGCAACGTCGCGTTGGTGAGCGCGAGAGTGCTGGTTCTGGGGACACCTCCGGGCATGTTGGCCACGCCGTAATGGATCACACCGTGCACCGTGTAGATCGGGTCGCTGTGTGTGGTAGGCCGAATCGTGTCCACGCACCCACCCTGATCCACCGCCACATCGACGATCACCGAGCCCGGCTTCATGGTCTTGAGATCGTCCTCGACGATCAGGCTTGGCGCCTTGGCACCATGCAAGAGAACCGCCCCGATCACGAGGTCGGCGTCCCGGATCTGCTTCCGAATCGCGTATCGCGTTGAGAAGAGCAAACTCACGTTCGCCGGCATGATCCCTTCGAGATACCGAAGACGCTGGAGAGATACGTCGAGAATCGCCACGCTCGCGCCCAGACCCGCCGCCATCATGGCGGCATTCATCCCGACCACGCCCCCACCCAGGATCACGACCTTCCCAGGCAGTACGCCGGGGACCCCTCCCAACAGCACGCCCCTTCCACCAGAATGCCGCTCCAGGTACTTCGCCCCTTCCTGGACGGCCATCCGGCCGGCCACTTCACTCATCGGCGTCAGCAGCGGAAGCTCGCGATCCAGTAGCTCCACGGTCTCGTAAGCGATGGCGACGGTTCCCGAGGCACGCAGGGCCTCGGTCAGCTTCAGCGACGAGGCGAGGTGGAGGTAGGTGAAGAGCACCTGTCCCTCCCGCATCCTCGGCCACTCCGGCTCGAGAGGCTCCTTCACCTTCAGGACCATATCCGCGCGGGACCACAGGTCATCCGCCGAATCCAAGATGTCCGCACCGGCGGCGACGTAAAAATCGTTCGTGAACCCGCTACCCATTCCCGCGTCGGCCTCGATCAGCACCTGATGGCCAGCCTCCGTAAACGCCTCGGTACCGGCAGGCGTTAGGGCGACCCGGTACTCCTCCGGCTTGATCTCCCTCGGCACTCCGATAAGCATATCAAGCAGCTCCCAAGGTGAGGATGAATTGGTCCTCGGGGTTGTAGAATCGCCGACAAGCTGCGCTCACTTCGTCCAGCGTCACCGCGTCGATCCGGGCGAGAGACTCGTTCAGATCGAGATAGGGCTCGCCGCGCAGCGTAAAACCCACAAGACGAAGCAATCTCGCATCGGTCGACTCCATCGCCAGGATCGAGCGACCCTTCGCGTGGCTCTTGGCCTGGTCGAGCTCCCCACTCGTGATCCCGTGCTCGCATAATTTGGCGTATTCACGAAGGATCTCCTCCAGCGCCTCAGCGGACGCCTCCTGCCGGGTTCCTACATACACGCCGGCCATTCCGGCTTTGCTGTAAAAAGATTGGAACGAATATACGGAGTACGCCAAAGCCAACTCTTCGCGAATTCGTTGGAACAGCCGGGAACTCATGCCTCCACCGAAGGCTCCGGAAATCAACAGGAGCGCGTTTCGGATCGGATCGGCGAAGGACGGCGTCGAATTGGCGATCACGACGTGAGCCTGAGCAGCATCTCTCACCACCGAGCTCCGACCCGACGCGGTCTCTACTGGCTCTGCGATCTCCGGTGGCGCACTCCCCGGCTCAACGGCCCCGAAAAGCTCCGTCACACGGCTCAGCACGTCATCATGCTCGATATGCCCTACGCATCCCAGGACGATGTTTCGTCCCCGGTACCGCTCCGCGTGGAGTGAGCGAAGGTCATCGATCTGGAACGTTCTTACGGTCTCGCGGGTGCCGAGGATCGGTCGCCCATAGGTATGTCCGTTCCAGAACTTCGCACTATGAAGATCGAAGATCAGGTCGTCGGGCACGTCCTCGACTCCAGCGATCTCCTCGACCACGACGTCCTTTTCCAGCTCCAGGTCGGCGGAATCCAAGCGCGGATGGAGAACCAGGTCGGCGAGTACGTCGAGCGCCACCGGAAGATGCTCGTCGAGCACATGGGCTTGATAGCTCGTGTGTTCGCGGGTGGTGTACGCGTCCAGGCTCCCCCCCAGCGATTCCAGGGAGAGCGCTATTTCATGCGCGCTCCGGCGCTCGGTGCCTTTGAACACCAGGTGCTCCATCAGGTGGCTCACACCCGCCGACTCCGGCGATTCATGGGCGGAGCCCTGGCCGACCCAAACCCCCACAGCGACCGATCGTACGTCGGGTCTTCGTTCGGTTACGACCCGTATGCCGTTGTCCAGCAACGCTTCACGCATTTTTGGCGCGGCTCGAGCTCAGCCCTGAGCCTCCTCGGACTCATCCGCATGAGCTTCCGCTTCGCCGTCGGTGTCTTTCTCTCCGTCGGTGCCTGCCGCGGCGTCCTCTGCGATCGCGGCCTTACGCGAGAGCCGGAGGCGGCCTTTCTCATCGATGGAGAGAAGCTTCACCCGGGTGATGTCACCCCGATTCAGCACGTCCTCGGTCTTCTCCACTCGGCCCTCGGCCAGCTCCGAGATGTGGCACAGCCCCTCTATGCCCGGAACGATCTCGATGAAGGCGCCGAAGGACGTGGTGTTCTTGACCGGGCCCTCGTAGATCCTTCCGATCTCAGGCTCCTGGACGATGGCTTCGATCATCTCCCGCGCGCGTGCTCCAGCCTCGCTGGAGACAGCGGCGATCTTCACCAAGCCGGTGTCGTCGATATCGATCTTCGCACCGGACTCTTCCTGAATGGCCCGAATGGTCTTTCCCTTTGGACCGATGATGTCCCCGATCTTCGAGGGATTGATCTGGATGCTCACGATCCGGGGGGCGTACTGCGAAAGATCGTCCCTCGGCTCCGCGAGCACCTTGTCCATGTTATCGAGGATGTGCATCCGACCCTTATGCGCAAGCTCGAGCGCGGTCTTCAGGATCTCGTGCGTCAGCCCCTCGATCTTGATGTCCATCTGGATGGACGTCACACCCTCTCGCGTCCCCGCGATCTTGAAGTCCATGTCGCCGAGTGCGTCCTCGAGCCCGAGGATGTCGGTCAGGATTGCGACGTCGTCCCCTTCCTTGACAAGCCCCATCGCGATCCCCGCGCAGGCCGACTTCACCGGGACACCGGCGTCCATGAGGGAGAGCGATGCCCCACACACCGAAGCCATCGACGATGACCCGTTCGATTCGAGGATGTCGGAGACGATCCGAATGGTGTACGGAAAGTCGTCGTAGGCCGGCAGAAGTGGACGGATAGCCCGCTCGGCGAGGGCCCCATGTCCCTGCTCCCGCCGCGACGTGCCACGGTAGGGGCGCGCCTCACCCACCGAAAAAGGTGGAAAGTTGTAATGGAGCATGAACGACTTGGAAACCTCTTCGGCGCTTTCGATGTTGTCGATTCGCTGCTCGTCTCGAGACGTCCCGAGGGTCGTGACAACCAACGCCTGCGTCTGACCCCGCGTAAAGAGCGCTGACCCGTGCGTACGAGGCAGCACCCCAACCTCCGAGGTGATAGGCCGAACCTCGTCGAGGCTGCGACCATCGGCCCGCTCGCCTCGATCCAGGATGCGACGCCGCATGGATTGCTTCTCGATCGTGCGCAGGACCTCCTTGACCGACTTTTCATGATCGCTATAAGCCGGGTCCTCTTCGATCAAACGGCTGATCACGTCCTCGGCCACCGCGGCCATGGCCTGGTTACGCTCCGCCTTGTCCGACAGGGTCAACGCCTCTTCGATTCGGCTCTCCGCCATCTCCGTCACCTTGGCGGCAAGCTCCTGATCCGGCTCGATCGGCGACCACTCCATGTCTGGGACCGTGTGTCCTTCCAGTAGTTCACGCTGGATGCCAATGAGCTCCTTGATCCCCTGATGCGCGGTCTCCAACCCCTCGAGGATATCGGCCTCCTGAACCTCGACTGCCCCGCCTTCCACCATCAGAATGGCGTCTTCGGTGCCCGCAACCAGGATGTCGAGGTCGGAGTACTCGAGCTGCTGGAACGTGGGATTGATGATCCATGTACCCTTGATCCGGCCGATGCGCACCGTCGCCACCAAAGTGTTGAACGGGATTTTCGACATGTTCAGCGCGACCGAAGCGCCGAGCATCGCCAGCACGTCGGCGGCGTTTTCCTGATCGGTGCTGAGCACGAAGCAGGCGACCTGCGTCTCGTGCTGGAATCCCTTAGGAAACAGTGGCCGGATCGGGCGATCCGTCAGGCGCGCGGACAGGATCGCGTTCTCGCTCGGACGGCCCTCACGCTTGAAAAAGCCACCGGGAATCTTCCCCGCCGCATAGCTCTTTTCCTGGAATTCGATGGTCAGGGGGAAAAACGGTAGGTGGCTTGGGCTGTCCTGCACCGTAGCGGCACAAAGCACAACCGTATCGCCATACTGGACCAGGCAGGACCCATGGGCGAGCCTGGCCATGCGCCCGAACTCGAGGCTCAATGTGCGCCCCGCGAACTGGCGTTCGATTCTCTGAATCATGTTCTCTCTTCTCTGCTGTCAGGCGAACGGGAACACCCCGTCACGCGCTAATAATCCGGTCGGGACAGTCCCAACCGGGTCTTTCCAGCAGGGGTCCAAAGAGAAATCGACCGCCGCAACGGGGGGCACTGGGTGCCCGGCCGGATGCAGCCATTTGGTTGGGCCGACTCTCCTGGCTCCTGCTTAGTGACGGAGTCCCAGATCCTCGAGGATATCACGGTATCGCTCGCCGTCCGTTCGCTTCATGTATTCCAGAAGGCGTCGACGGCGGCCTACCATCTTGAGAAGGCCGAGGCGACTGTGGTGATCCTTCTTGTGCACGTCGAAGTGCGACCGGAGGAGGTCGTTGATACGCGCTGTGAGGATCGCAACCTGGACGGGAGCGCTCCCGACGTCGCCGTCGTGGAGCTGGTGCTTCTTGATGATTTCTTCTCGACTGATCGTCACTTGATTCTTTGCCTCCGCAGGAGTCTGCGCTACAAGGGAAGCTCATAATGCTTCGTATGATTAGCCGTTAAGCTAGCGCCAGACCCGTACGGCAACAACGGCTCGGCATTCAGGTGGTCCCGTATAGCCTATAGGGCGCCGAGTACCTTACGCGCCTGGTCCACATCCTCCTTCATCTGCTCTATCAGAGCCTGGCTGGTCTCGAACGGCCGGATCTCCCTCAGGTATTTCACGAAGTCGACCCGGACTTCTTCCCCATAGATGTCATCCTCGAAACCCAGAAGGTGCAGTTCAATGGTCGGGGGAGACCCGCGGAAAGTTGGGCGAGGTCCCAGGTGAAGTGCACCGTCGAACGTGCCCGAGCGGACCGTGCCACGCACGGCATAGATGCCGGGTAGGGGGATGAGCTTACCCCCGGTACCTCCGCCCGCTCCGCGGACTTCGAGATTCGCCGTAGGGAAGCCCAGCGTACGTCCCCGCTGGTCGCCACGTACCACCAGTCCGCGAATGGAGTAGGGTCGGCCCAATCCCTTTCGTGCGGTCTCCACGTCTCCCTTCAGGAGAGCATTGCGGATCTTCGTGGAGGAGATCGGATCCCCTTTGGAGCCCACCGGGCCGACCACATCGACGGCGAACCCCAGTTCACGTCCGAGATCCTTGAGCATTTCCACGTCACCTTCGCGCCCTTTTCCAAAGCGGTGATCGTATCCGACGACCAACTCACCCACGTTCACGCGGTCCACCAAGATCTCCTCGACGAATCGGCGGGGGCTGTACGCCGCCAGCATGGGCGTAAACGTGAGGAAGACGGCGTAGTCCAGACCGGATTCGGCCAGAATCTCTTTCTTTTCAACGGGCGTAGTCAGCATCGGCGGAGCCGACTCCGGACGAACGATGGTGAGGGGATGAGGGTGGAACGTCACCAAGACGCTCCTCCCGCCTACCGCTTCGGCCCTGCGCCGAATCTCCGACAACACTTCCCAGTGGCCTAGATGTACGCCATCGAATGTGCCGATCGTGACCACCGTCTTTCGGCCATCCTTGGGGAGACCCGGCGGAAGCGTCGGGTCGATCGCGAAGACCTTCATCGGTCGGCAGGTATCGTGAGTATTTTTTTCGGCGCGAGGTACCCGTTCTGAATTTCCGCGATCCCGACCAAGCCGCCCTCATCCATGACGGCGATCGGCTCTCCCGTGCCCGCCCCGCTTTCTTCCGGCCATGGGATGGCCCCTCCCTGGCGAAGGCGTTGCGCGGCGTCGACTTCTACACGAACCATCGTCAAGTGGCCCACCGCGTCAGCCGGCTCGACCCAATGGGCCCCATCCGGGCACGCCCCCTCCCGGAGGGCGTCGCCGGGCACCGCATGATCCACGGAGAACGCCCCAATGGCCGTTCGACGAAGCGCCGTGAGATGGGCTCCAATCCCGAGCCCTTCTCCGAGATCTCTCGCTACCGCTCGCACATAGGTGCCACTCGAGCAGGTCATGGCGAAGCCGATCTCAGGCGGCTCGTACGCGGTCAACCGAATGTCGAAAATCTCCACCTCGACAGGCGGGAGTTGGACGGTATCGCCTCGACGAGCCTTCCGGTACATCCGTTCGCCCCCGATCTTCTTCGCCGAAAACTGCGGCGGGATCTGTTGGCCGCGTCCCTTGAAGGTGGCCAGCTCCGCTTCAATCTCGTCTCGGGTCGGCACCCTCCCGTGGTCCTGGACACTCACCGTGTTGCCTGTCGCGTCATGCGTGTCGGTGCGAATCCCGAGGCGGGCTCGAGCCTCATATTGCTTGGGAAGCGCCGACAGGTACTCGGCCAGCCTCGTCGCAGGGCCGATCAGTAGAATCAGGAGTCCGGAAGCGAAGGGATCCAGAGTCCCGGTGTGACCTATTTTCCGTACGCCCAGTGACCGTCGCGCCCATTTCACGACGTCGTGCGACGTGGGGCCCTCGGGCTTGTCGACCAAAAGGGCTCCACCCTCCTCGGGCATACACGCCCCTTCAACCGTCACCCAACTCCTCCGTAGCGTCGTCCGCGGGATTCAGTGTCTCGCCGTCCTCGGGATCGCCGTCTCCGTGGTCCTCACTTCGGCTCACCTCGAGGCCCTGGAGAATCTCCTCAATACGGTTGGCCTTCGCGAGGGTCTCGTCCTCCAAGAAACGCAACTCCGGAATCCGGCGTATGTGCAGGACGGCCGCGAGCTCACGTCGAATGAAACTCGCTCCGGCTTCGAGGCCCTGAAGCGCCTCACGACGCTCCTGCTCCTCACCCCCTAGGCGCACATACACTCGGGCCAGCCAGAGGTCCGACGTGACCTCGACCGAGTTCACGACCACGTCCTGGACACGGGGATCACGAACCGCCCGGCGCAGTATCACCGAGATTTCCCGCCGGAACTGTTCGCCCAGCCGGGCGAGTCGTCGGTTCGTTTTATCCATCAGAGTTCGCTGACACGGGGAAATCAGTAACGTACCTTGCGTGTGGAGAGAATCACCACCCGGTGCTCACGCTCGATAAAACGATCCAACTTGTCGAGCACCGAGTCCGCCGAGGGGCCGTGGGTGCACACGAGCACGACCGAAAGCTGCGCGCGGGTCCACACGTCTTGGTAGGCCGTTTCGGCAACGGAGACGTTGAAACGTCCCCGAATTCGATCCTTCAACGACTTGACGACCCTCCGCTTGTCCTTGAGGGATCTACACTCCGCAAGAGAGAGATCCCAGGAGCACCCTGCAACGAGCACGGCGTCTCTCTCCTTCGCGGGTTTCTGTTGGTGGGATTAGACCGTCGCCGGTGCAAGCGTCCGTGCGATCTCCTCCACGGTGTAGCTCTCGATCACGTCGCCTACCTTGATGTCATTGAAGTTCTTGATGCCGATCCCACACTCGAGGCCCTCGCGCACTTCTTTTACGTCGTCCTTGAAGCGCTTCAACGAAGAAACCTCGCCTTCGTATATGACGATCCCTTCCCGTATGAGCCGCACACCCGCCTTTCGGTCGACCACGCCGTCGATCACCTCGGAGCCTGCAATGGTGCCGACCTTCGTGATCTTGAAGATCTCACGAACCTCGGCTGACCCGAGGATGTGCTCCTTGCGTTCGGGAGCCAGCATGCCTTCGAGCACGGAGCGAATTTCGTCCACTCCCTCATAGATCACATCGTAGATACGCGTCTCGACGCCCTCCCGCTCAGCGTTCTTGCGGGCATTCGTGTTCGGACGCACCCTGAACCCGAGGATCACAGCGCCAGAGGTCCCCGCGAGCAACACATCCTCTTCGTTGATCGCTCCCACCGCGCGGTGAACGATATGGACCCCCACCTCGTCGGTACCGAGGTTTTCAAGCGCGTCTGAGAACGCCTGCACAGAGCCATCCACATCCGCCTTGATGATGAGCGGTAGCGTATCTGCGGTTCCCTCGGCCACCATACCGGAAAAGTCCCCCAGCTTGGCACCGCGTTCCTTGATTCGCAGCTGCTTCTCCCGATCCAGGCGCATCCGTTTTTCGGCAATCTCGCTCGCCTTGTCGGCCGCCATGACCTGGAAGGTGTCTCCCGCCTGGGGAACACCGGCCGTTCCGAGAATCTGTGCGGGGATACCCGGCCCGACGTTGTCCACCTTATGGCCTCGCTCATCCAACAACGCACGAACCCGACCCCCAAAGTTCCCGACGACGAAGGATTCTCCCACACGGAGGGTACCCTTCGTGATCAGGACCGTGACGACCGACCCTTTTCCTACGTCCAACTGGGACTCGATTACGGTTCCCATGGCCTTTCGGTCGGGGTTCGCCTTCAGCTCCAACATGTCGGCCTGGAGCAAGACCTTTTCGAGCAGCTCGTCGATCCCCTCCCCGGTCTTGGCCGAGATATCCGCGCTCAAAACGTCCCCGCCGAACTCCTCGACCTGGACATCCTCCTGAAGAAGCTCCTGCTTCACCTTGAGCGCGTCCGCCGCCGGTAGGTCGCACTTGTTGACTGCAACGACCAGAGGTACCCCCGCGTTTCGAGCATGGCTGATCGCTTCCTTGGTCTGCGGCATGACCGAATCGTCGGCGGCCACCACGAGGATGACGACGTCGGTGATTTCTGCCCCTCGGGCCCGCATGGCGGTGAAAGCGGAGTGACCCGGCGTATCCAGGAACGTGATCATGCGGCCGCCGTCCAACTCGACATGGTAGGCACCGATGTGTTGCGTGATTCCGCCCGATTCACCGGCCACGACATTGGAGCTTCGGATGAAATCCAGAAGAAGCGTTTTTCCGTGGTCGACGTGCCCCATTACGGTCACGATAGGCGGCCGAGGCTTGAGGTCGTCTTCGGCATCCTGTTCTTCAACCGTGTCTTCGTGGTGGGCGTACTCTTCCTCTCGGATCGCGGTGCACCCGAACTCCTCGAGAAGCATTTCAATCTGAGGAAAGTCGAGGCGTTGATTGATGGTCACCATGAGCCCGAGATTCTTAAACGCGGACCCGATGATCTCCATAGAGGACACGTCGATGAGGCCGGACAACTCCGAAACGGTCAGAAATTCGTTTACACGAACAATTTTTCGTTCGCGTTCCTCCTCCACCAGCGCCTCTTGCTCGGCTGCCGCGCGCTCCTCTTTCGAGGGTGCCGATCCCTTACGGCGCCGTTTCTTCCCTCCGCCCTTGAGCTGAGCCATGACTCGCTGGATGTTCTCCTGGACGGCGCTCTGATCCACGCGTTGGCGCTTTTTGCCCTTCTTCTGACGCTGGCTCCGCTGGCCATCGGGAGTGTACCCCTCCGCCTGGACACGGACCTGCCCAGCCGTCGTCCCGGAGCTAACCGCCGGCTTAGGTCGCCGAATCACCCGGGCTGGTCCCTCGGGTGCAGCCCGCCTGGCCGGCTCCGGACGTTTCCGTGGCGGGGCGTCCGGAGTGGGGTCAGGGGATTCGGAAACCGGTGTCTTCGCCTCTGACTCCTCTTCCACCGGAGCTTCAGCATTCGCTTCGACCTCGAGCTCCTCCGGAGCCGATGATTCAGGATCAACCTTGGCATCGATATCCGGAGGGAGATCGTCGCCTTCCTCCGCCGCCATCAGATCCAGCTCCGGTTCCACGGCCTCAGTACGATCCTCGCCGTCCTCAGAGCCGCTCTCCGCCTGCTCCTCCGTCACCTCTCCGGACGGGTCAACCGCCTCCACGACTTCCGGTTCCGGCTCTGGGGGTAATTCGCTTTTTCGGCGGCGGCGGCGCTTTCCCGCGGAGGGCTTGGCATCCACAATGGCCGCCTCGATCGCCTCGGCGGCATCCTTGTGCCCGCTCCGCCGCTCACGTTCGAGGCGGGCTAGGATGAGGGCGACATTACCGTCGTCGATCGAAGCACCCTCGTCCGACACGGAAATCCGCATGGAACGCAGGAGGCTCAGCAAAATCTTTGACGAAACCCCGAGGTCGGTGGCTAGTTCTGCAACCCGCATCCGCTCGACTACCTCCGCATCCCATTCTGGACTGGTTTCCCCGGCTTGACGCCGAGCCGGGCCAACAACTCTTTCGCGAATCCCCTATCCGTGACGGCGACCGCGGAAACGGGGGCGGAGCCCACCGCCGAGCCCAACGCCTCACGCGTCCCGAGGGTGGCGCGAGGCGTCGTCCCGTGACGGAGAAGCTTCATCACCTTTTCCCTTTGCGTGTCAGAGGCGTCTTGGGCGAACAGGATCAGCCGAGCACGCCCCTCCTTGAGCGCCCGCCTGGTCGACCCGGTCCCGTAAGCGAGCGCCCCGGCGCGACGAGCCAATCCTAAAAGAGCTAAAGGATCACGCATCCGTCTTGCTCTCGTCATCCGAGGTTTCGGTTTCCCCGTCCTCGTCCTCTGAGCCTTCGGTTTCTTCGTCCTCGTCCTCTGAGCCTTCGGTTTCCCGCTCCTCGTCCTCGTCTTCTGAGCTTTCGGTTTCGTCGTCCTCGCCCCCTGAGGCTTCGGTTTCGTCGCCTTCAGCGGTCGCCTCTTCCTCTAGGTCCGTCTCGGCCTGGATCTCCCCGTCGCCTGGATCCTCGTCGTCCCCCTCGGATGCCTCCTCACCGGCGGTGTCCTCGTCCTCCGCAAGGGTGTCTTTGACGTCGGTGGCGGTGTCCACCGCCAATAGAGAGGGGTCATCGGCAACGACCGTCAGCTCATCGATCAACTTCAGTAATTGGTCGGCCTCCGTTTCTCCGAGGCCCTCGACGGCCAAGAAGGCGTCACGGTCGAATTCGATGATTTGCAAAAACGTGTTATATCCGGCGCCCTCGAGGGCACTCAGAGTCTCCGGCGTCAGCTCGAGTTCGGTGAGCGCGAAGTCGGAGGTCTCGTAGGCATCGTCATCGGATTCCCTCTTGAACAGGGACAAGTCGGCGCCGAGCTCCAGCCATTCGCGGGACCCGTAGAGATCGATCTGCCATCCGATGAGTTGAGAAGCGAGCCTGACGTTTTGTCCGTTTCGGCCGATCGCCAGAGACAGCTGATCCTCGTCGACGATCGCCGTGATCACCTGGCGCTCCTTATCGCTCATCACCTTCGAGACCCGGGCCGGCGCAAGAGCCCGACGCGCAAAAACCTCCGGCTCGGGATGCCAGGGAACGATGTCGATGCGCTCTCCGCCCAACTCCTGAACCACAGCTTGAACCCTCGAACCCCGCAACCCGACACAGGCGCCGACCGGATCGATCGACTCGTCACGGCTGTAGACGGCGATTTTGGTTCTGCCACCGACTTCGCGCGCAATTTCCTTGATGTCGACGATACCCTGATGGATCTCCGGCACCTCGAGGTAGAAGAGCGCGCCCACGAAGATCGGGGCCGCCCGCGACAGCACCAGGCGGGGTCCCTTCGGAGTTTCTTCCACCTTTTTGAGGACACATCGGATGGGGTCACCCTGCCTGAAACGCTCGCGAGGATTCTGTTCCTTCCATGGAATGACGGCGTCGGCATCGGGCGTCCGGTTGAGCATCACCACGATCTTACCTCTCTCGACCTGCTGGACTTCGCCCGACAAGAGCTCGCCCACCCGATCGCCGTACTCCTCCCGAATCCGGTCGCGTTCGTTCTCGCGGACCCGCTGCACGATGCGTTGTTTCACCGCCATCACAGCGTTTCGGCCAAAATCTTGAAAGTCGACCGGAATTTCCATCACGTCTCCGACCTCGAAACCCTCATCGTCCCACCGGGCCTCTTCCAGGCTGATCTCCGACGACGGATCCTCAACCTCTTCGACCACACGACGGAGTACGATAATTCCCAAGCCACCCGTCGCGTCGTCGATCGTGACTTCGGCCTGCACATTGGGGCCATGTATCCGAGCCAAGCCCGCCATAATGCCATCTCTCAGGAGGTCGTTCACCTCCTCGGGCGTCAGGCTCTTCGTAGTAGCGACGTCGTTGAACGCGGCGACAATCTGGCCAGCATCGATCATAATCCCCTCAGATCCCCTCAGCGCTGAGCGCTCACTTCCATTTGAACAAAAGGTGGGCTCCCTTGATCTCTTTAAGGGGCACACCCACCTCGGCACCATCTCCTAGCCGGAGTCGAACCGTCGGTTCTGGCTCCAAATCCAACCCCAACAACTCGGCCTCGAGCCGAGACGAGCGCTCCGCGAGCACGCCGTAGCCCACCACTACCACCGACTCGCCCGCAAACCGCTCCCAATCCCGCGTACGTGTAAGCGGCCGCTCAATACCCGGTGACGAGACCTCCAGCACATAACGTTCCGGTATGTCGTCATGCTCGTCCAGCCAACCCTCCAACGCACGGCTCACACGGGCGCAATCGTCCACCGTCACCGGCGGGTCACCCATGGGACTCCGCTCAATACGGAGCCGAATGACCGGCCGATTACGGCTACCCGCCCAGTCCATCGAAACGAGATCGATTCCCAGATCCAGGAGGCGGCGCTCCGCCTCCCGCTCAATCTTCGGCCTCGTTGGAGCCATGCTGCCCCCCACCCAGGGAATCGACATCAAACCCCCCGAGAACAAAAAAGCGGGGGCGGACAACTCCCCCACTTACGAAATCGCCGCCCCTTCGGGCGGCCCAAACCAAGCTGAACCTAGCCGCAACATCGTTTCTTTTCAAGGCTTCCGCGGTTTCCACAGCGGAATATTCAGGCGCTCACGAGCCCTTCGATCTAGGGGTCTGCGGACCCCCCCCGTCCGTGCCCACCTTTTGCTCGATATCCTTGACCCGGGTGTCGAGCCGGTCCACAAGCTCCTTGAGCAGGGTGAACTCCTTCTGTTTGACGAAATCGAGCGCATCACGAGCTTCCCCAGCTTTTTCCTGCGCCTTCTCGAGCGTGGTCCGCATCACCTGTTTCGCCCGTTCCGGAGTCAGATCCCCACGTTCCTTCGCCTCCTTCAGGGTTTCTTCAATGGCGTCCTTCATCGCCGCGAGCATGCCGAGTCCATAACGAATCCCGCCCTTGATGCCCTCGCCGCGTCCCTCTTCGTTCGTCTCTGCCTCACCGGTCGTATCCTTCTCTTTCTCAGACATCGTCACTCCCTTTGGCTGTGGGCCCGCTACCAGTCTTCGCGGAAAAGCGTGCTCATTTACTACGGGACGTCCTGACGCTCGATGCGGGCGCCCAACGCCTTCAGGCGCTCGTCAATCTTCTCGTAACCCCGTTCGATCTGGGTGACATTTTGGATACGGCTGGTCCCCCGGGCCCCCAAGGCGGCGATCAACATCGCCATTCCCGCGCGGATGTCCGGGCTCTCGAGCACCGTACCCTGAAGCTGCGAGGGCCCGACCACAACCGCCCTATGGGGATCACAGAGGATGATCCGTGCCCCCATCCCAACCAACTTGTCCGTGAAAAACATTCGGGATTCGAACATTTTTTCGTGAACCAGGATCGTGCCCGTACACTGCGTGGCGGTTACGACCGCAATGGACGTCAAGTCCGCGGGAAAAGCGGGCCAGGGTCCGTCATCGATCTTGGGCACGGCCCCGAACGCATCGGTGGCCACCTGGCATGTACGATCCCCATGAACCGTGAGGGTGTCCCCGTCGACACTTACCTCGACACCGAGCTTCGCGAAGCCCAGTAGCGTCGAGTCGAGGTGCTCGACGGGGGCGCCTTCCACCACGATCTCGCTCCCCGTAACCGCCGCGAGGCCCACGAAGGACCCGGCTTCGATGTGGTCAGAACCCACCGCAAAGGTGGCGCCTCCCAGCTCGGGCACCCCCTTGATACGAAGCTGGTTAGTACCGATTCCTTCGATGCGGGCACCCATCGCAATGAGGAGGCGGCAAAGGTCTTGGACATGAGGCTCCGAGGCGGCGTTTCGGATCAAGGATTCTCCCTTGGCGAGGACCGCCGCCATGAGGGCGTTCTCGGTGGCCGTAACCGAGGGCTCATCCAAGAAAAACTCCGCACCTCTGAGGTCCGCCGCCTCGATCTCAAGACCGGCGGCCAACCGAACCGTCGCTCCGAGCGCCTCGAACGCCAGGAAATGGGTATCCAATCGTCGACGCCCGATGACGTCGCCTCCGGGAGGGGCAAGCTCCACCTTTCCGAAGCGGGCGAGGAGCGGACCCGCCAAAAGGAGCGAGGCCCGAATTCGTTCCGTCAGCTCCCGGTCCACGCTCCCAGAAGAGACCGAAGAGGCATCGACGGTTACGGTGTTTTCTTCAACCCAGCGAACCTCGGCACCGAGAGAGGTGACGATTTCCAGGAGGGTCTCGACATCGCCTATCCTAGGGATGTTCTGGAGCGTGACCGGCTCCGACGCCATGACGGTTGCCGCAATGGCGGGAAGAGCAGCGTTCTTGTTTCCCGCGGGCCTGATCCTCCCGCTCAACGAGTGACCGCCTTCTACGATGTAACTGGGCATAACCTCCTTACCGTGTCGCGAGCCCTACCGTCGTTGCGTCGTGCCACCTCAGTCTCATGGCCATAGCGCCGCCGACGGACGCCAACATATTCACCTGTACCCAAGCACAGCAACAATCGAGCCTGGGCCATAGGCGCCGTCTTGACACCGGGTGCGAGCCCTGCCTAGTCTGGTAGCGTGTCGACCCACTCACGGTGGTGCACACGTAATAATTACCGTAAATGGATATAAAACATTCTCTTGGACGATTTACTTAAAGTTATTTATGGGACTTGTGGATTCAACTCGGACCCTTGGGGGGAGGCGAGTCAGGTGATGATTCACGCGCTATTTGAGCGAGGTCCCCTCGAGGCCAAGCCATAGGTCACGGACGGACAGCCATTGACTCCCGGACCCATGCACCTCCTGATCGCCGTTCTCAACGCCCCAGATAAGCTGGACGTGATCCTGGCGGGCTTCGTCGAGTTGGGGGTGCGAGGGGCTACCGTGATCCACTCGGAGGGGATGGGCCGGGTACTCTCACACAACATCCCGATTTTCGCAGGCCTTCAGACGCTCATCAATCGATCTGGACCCGAAAACCGGACCATCCTAACCGTGATCGATGCCGATCTCATCGAACCGGTCATCTCCCTGATACAGGAGTCATGCGGGGACCTGGAGAAGCCGGCGACAGGGATCATCTTCACGCTCCCCGTCGACAGAGTCGTCGGCCTGGCCACCCAGGACTTGGGCGACACGCTGGAGTAGCGAAGCTGTGGATCCCCTGCTTGCAACCTTCATCCTGATCTCCGTGGCTCTCGTGGGGGCCCGGGTTTCCTTTTCTACCGCCAACATCGCCCCAGGCCCCAGGCTTCTTTTCCGGACCGGCACCCACTTCATCGTGATCGGATTCGTGCTTGGCCCCTCGGTACTGGGCCTGGTCACACGGGAGGCGCTCGAACACCTCTTCCCGTTGTTCGCGCTAGGATTCGGGTGGGTCGGATTCCTCTTTGGCATGCAGCTCGAGAAAGAAACGGTTCGGGCTTTCGCGGCCCATCTCTACCGTTTCGCCGCCGGCCAAGCCCTCCTCGCCTTCGCCTTCATGACAACCGTAGGACTCGTTGGCTTGTGGGTGTTCGGGCACCTCGGTCGAGTGGAGGCCCTCCTGGTGCTACTGGCCGCGGCTACGGCGTGCACGTCCGCACCGGCCGGGATCGCCATGGTTTCCTCAAATTTTCTGGTGCGCGGGCCGGTCAGGGATATGCTCTTCTTCGCCGCATCGGTCGATGGCATCGTGGGGATTATCCTCCTCCAGCTGATCTACGCGGGCTTTCATCCGTCTGACGCGTTGGGTCCCCTGGGAGAGCTCCCGGCGTTCGCCTGGACCGTGATGGCCCTCTCGGTCGGGGTCTTGTGCGGAATTATCTTCGTATGGTTGTCCCGTGGGCGCACGGCAAACGAGGAGTTGGTTCTCTTTCTCATGGGGATCACTGCGTTCGCCGCCGGTGCCGCGCTCCAGCTCCAGCTTTCGCCCCTTTTCGTGTCCGTCGTCATGGGGGCGGTCGTGGCCAACCTCGTTCCCGATTCCCAACGCGTTTTTCGGGTGATGGCCCAGTGGGAGAAGCCCGCATACGTGATCCTACTGATCCTCGCCGGGGCCCTGGTTCGATTTTCCACCCCCTGGATAATTCCGCTCGCATTGCTGTATGCCATTCTTCGGGGCGGCGCGAAGGTCGCGGCAGCAAACACCATGATGCGCATCGAGACCATGCGCTTCCCCGTCCCAAGGTTTCTCGGTCTGGGCCTCATCCCGCAGGGCGGCATCGCCCTGGTCATGGCGCTGTCGGCTCTCCTGACCTTTTACGGACTCCGAATAGGGGGAGTCGACGTGAGTCAGGGACTGTTCAGTGTGGTGGTCCTCGGGGTCGTGCTATCGGAGTTGGTGGGCCCGATGCTCACAACGAAAACGCTCCGCCAAGCGGGTGAAATCTCTTCCGAAGTGGAGCGGGCGCTCGCTCGCGGCGACGATGACCGCGCGAGGGCCGAGGCGGCGCGTCACACGCACGAAATTGAGGATGACGCGGCCAATGTTGACGAGAGTACTAGAACATCAGAGCCATGAGCTTTTACCTTTCGGCATGAGGACTCGTTTGCTTTCTTTCTTGGTCTTGCCACTACCGCAAGCTGCGGCGGGCCCGACAGGGACGCCCATTCAGGTCGCGGCGGAGGTGTCGACCGTGGTGATCGCGGTGGTATCGGTGCTCCTCCTGGTGGTCGCCTTCGCCTTGGTCTTGCAGGTCAAGAAGCTTATCAGATCGCTCCAGGAACACGTGAAGCCGGTAACGGATCGCGCACGTGTTGCGGCCGAGAACGTGGAGTTCATCACCGCCGTGGTACGGCAGGACGTGCAGAAGGTGCGATCGTCGGTTTCCGGCTTGTCCAACCGCCTCAAGGAGGCCTCCGACCGAATGGAGGAGCGTGTGGAGGAGTTCAACGCACTCATGGACGTGGTCCAAGATGAGGCGGAGTCGGTTCTGCTCGACACGGCTGCCGTGGTACGTGGCGTCCGGGCGGGAGCCCAGACGATGGGCCAGCGGGTGGTCGGTGCCACACCCGAAGGAGACGGGAAGGAGTCGACGCCCCCAGAGGGTGAGGTCGATCCCGAGGGCGAAGATGAGGTGGATGAGGCGATGGCCCGGGAAGCCCCCGAAGGAGCGTGAAGGCGACCGCCGCTCTCGGCCTAGCGCTAGGTTGGATTCTCCTACAGCCGGAGCCGCTTTGGGCGTGGGGTCCGGGGACGCATATCGCTCTGGGCGAGGGTGTTCTGGCTTCGCTCTACCTGCTTCCTCCGGCTGTCCGTGCGATCATCGGGTCCCATCCGCTTCATTTCCTCTACGGCTCGATCGCCGCGGACATCTCCTTCGCCAAAAAGTATGTGCCGGAAGGGAGGCATTGCCATCACTGGCACGTGGGCGAGGAAATTCTGGCCGCCGCGGAGAGTCCGAGATTGAGCGCGGTCGGGTACGGATACCTAGCGCACCTGGCCGCCGACACCGTCGCTCACAACCTCTTCGTGCCACGGCAACTCTTGATTACCAGCACGACCCAGGCGATTGGCCATACGTATTGGGAACACCGCATGGATATTCATATCGGTGAGGATTACCTGGCAAAGGCCAGGCATCTCGTGATAGAGAACGATCACTCCGAGGCGGACGCACTTTTCGACCAGGTACTGAGCAACACGATCTTCACCTTCCGAATGAATCAGCGGATTTTCCGGGGGATGATTCAGTTCAGCGACAACGACCGTTGGAGACAGGTCTTTGACCAAGTGCTCCGAAGATCTCGCTTCGATCTGCCTTCCCCGGTCGTGTCGGTCTACCACGCTCTCTCGTTCGAGTACGTCGTCGCCTACCTGGTAGGGGGCGCCAAGTCACAGCCGGCCCATCTCGACCCGATCGGAGAGTTGAACCTGAAGATGGCGAAGAAAGTGCGGCGTCTCGCCCTTGCTCGAGGCGGTGCGGAGGACCCGGCTCAGCTTCATGCGAGCGCCGACGAATTTTTCCCCCTGCCTGGGGACGACCTCGTCTTCTGGCCTCGCCGGAATAAGGCCAATGGCTTCAATTATCCAAGCGGTTCCGAAGCAACGCCGACAGTGCCTTAGGATCGGCACGACCCCGCGATTTCTGCATGGTTTGGCCGACAAAATAGCCGATGAGACGAGTTTCTCCGGATCGATACCGCTCGACTTCTTCGGAATTTTCCTCGATGACGGCCTCCACCCAGGCGTTGAGCTCATCGGAGTCCTGGACCTGCGACAGCCCCTCCGTTTCGATGATCTGGCGCGCCGTCTTTCCAGAGTCGGCCATCTGACCGAGCACGGTCCGACCCATCGTGCCGGAGACCGTCCCGTCGTCCACAAGCCCCATCAGATCGGCCAAGGCCCGGGGAGGTATCCCCAGATCCTCGACCGACCTCTGCACACGATTGGCCTCCTTCAGGAGGGGGCCCTTGATCCAATTGGCCGCGGGTTTGGCTTCGCCTACAATCGCCACGAGCGCCTCGAAATAATCGGCCAGGGAACGCGAAGCGATGAGGACCTCTACGTCGCGGCCGTCTAGCCGGTGTTCCTCCATGAGCCGCGTGCGCCGGCGGGCCGGGAGCTCAGGAAGCTCGGCCTCCAACCCGCGGATCCGCTCGGGCTGGAGTCGGAGAGGTGGCAGATCGGGGTCTGGAAAATAGCGATAGTCGTGGCTCTCCTCCTTGGACCGCATCGAGCGGAGAGTGCCGTCCCGTTCGTCCCAAAGCAGTGTCTCCTGGACCACCTCCTCCCCGGCTTCGAGGATGGCCGTTTGGCGCCTGACTTCGACCACCACGGAGCGCTCCACGGCCGAAAAAGAGTTGAGGTTCTTGACCTCCGTCTTTACGCCGTACGCCTCGGCTCCCTCTGGCCGGAGCGAAACGTTTGCGTCTACTCGAAGACTGCCCTCTTCCATGTTGCAGTCGCTGACCCCCATGTATTCGAGCGTGCGTTTGAGCTCTTGGAGGAAGGCCCTCGCCTGAGCCGGCGTACGTAGGTCCGGCTCGGTCACGATCTCGATGAGTGGCACACCCGCCCGGTTGAGGTCCACCGCGGTGCCGTCGGGAACACGGTCATGAATGGACTTCCCCGCATCCTCCTCCATATGAACGCGGCGGATTCGGATGCGGCGGGTCTCGGCGGCAGACCTTACCTCCAGGACCCCTTCGGTCGCGAGTGGCTCGGAGAACTGCGTGATCTGATACCCCTTGGGAAGGTCCGGATAGAAATAGCTCTTCCGGGCAAAAACGCTCACCTCGTGGACCTGGCAGTCCAGACCGAGCGCCGCAGTGATCGCGAGATCGACGGCCTCGCGATTGAGCACCGGGAGGGCCCCGGGAAGACCCAGGCAGACCGGGCATACCTGGCTGTTGGGCGCGGCACCGAAGACCGTACCGTCGGAGCAGAAGAGCTTTTCCGCGGTACGCAGTTGTACGTGCACCTCCAGGCCAATCACCGTTTCCCAGCTCATGCGGCCTCCACGGCGCCCTCGAGGGCGAAGGCCGCACGAAAGAGCGTTTTCTCTCCCCACTTGGGCGCGATCAACTGGCCACCCACGGGAAGTCCATCCGAGACACCCACCGGAACCGAGATCGCCGGCAACCCCGCGAGGTTGGCCGTAACCGTGAATACATCGGCCAGGTACATCTGGAGTGGATCCTGGACCCGTTCGCCTAGAGGAAAAGCCACCGTGGGCGAGGTGGGGGTGAAAAGAACATCGACCCCGCCGCCGAACACCGCCTCGAAGTCCGCGGACACCAAGCCTCGTGCACGTTGGGCCCGCCCGTAGTATTGGTCGTGGTAGCCCGCCGTCAACGCGAAGGTGCCGAGCAGGATCCGACGTTTGACCTCCCGACCGAAGCCGGCCGTGCGGGTCCGCTCATACATCTCACCCAGATCTTTCCCGGAGCTATCCCGAGCGCCGTATCTCACGCCGTCGAAACGTGCCAAGTTGCTGGACGCCTCCGCGGTAGCGATGACGTAGTATGCCGACAGGGCGTACCGCGTGTTCGGGAGCGAGACCTCGCGGATTTGGGCGCCGCCCGCCGCCAGCATATCGAGTGCGGCCTGGCAGCTCGCCTTCACACCTGGCTCTAAGGCGTCACCGAAATACTCGGTGGGTACCCCCACGACCAGGCCCTCTGCGCCTGTGTCACGCTCCTCCGAAAAGTCCGGCACGGGCAGATCGACCGACGTCGAATCCCGCGGGTCGTGGCCGGCAACCACCTGGAGGAGTTCGGCCGCGTCCGCGACGGTGGCCCCGAACATTCCGACCTGATCCAGAGAGGACGCGAAGGCCACTAACCCGTACCGGCTCACCCGACCGTACGTGGGCTTGACCCCTACCACGCCACAAAAAGAGGCCGGCTGGCGCACCGATCCTCCGGTGTCCGATCCGAGCGCCCCGGAAACGATGCCGGCCGCGACCGCCGCCGCCGATCCTCCGGAGCTTCCGCCCGGCACGCGGGTGGGATCACATGGATTACGCACCGGCCCGTACGCCGAGTTCTCCGTCGAGGACCCCATGGCAAACTCATCGAGGTTGGTCTTCCCGACGATGACGGCGCCCTCCTCCCGCAATCGCTTCACCACCGTCGCCTCGTACGGGGGACGATAACCCTCGAGGATCCTAGACCCGCAGGTGGTTGGAAAGCCCACCGTAGCCAAATTGTCCTTGATCGCGACAGGGACACCGGAGAGCCGTCCTCCATCGCTAGAAACCTTCAGCGCCAAGGCCTCGGATTCCGACAGGGCGGCAAGAAAGGCGTTGAGTCCCTGCGGTCCTCCGTTCTGTTCGCGGAGCCGGGCGACGGCCGCTCTCGCTGGCTCCGCCGCATCCACCCGCCCCTCCCGCACATCCTCGGCTATCGAGGCGATGCCGGTCACGGAGAGCCTCCGGAATCGTCCGCCCCGCCAAGCGACGGCGGAGAGGGCACCACGAAGAATCCATCCCTGAAGTCGGGAGCGGAATCGGTGGGCGGATGCGCCATCGCGTCGGGTGCCATCTGGCCGGCTTTTCGTTCCGGCGCCTCCGGCGGTCCCAATTCGAATCGCTCCCCCTCGGGCACCTGTAGGGACGCAAGCGTATCTACATACTCGAGAATCTGGCTCAAGTCCTGGGAAAGGTCCTCGGACTCCGAGTCTGTGAGTCGGAGACGGGCCAGGGTCGCGATCTGGAGGATCTCTTCCCGGGTGATCGACATGATGGGCGTCCGGTCAGTCGAAATCGCGACGAAGGCCGGCGTACCGGACCAGGAGCCGCTTCGTGCCGACGGTTTCGAAGTGAATCGTGACCTTCAGATCCCTGCCAAAGCCCGTAACCTCCCCCACCCTCCCCGAACCGAACGTATCGTGCAGAACCGCCTCACCCTTTACGAAGCGTGGCAGATCCTGGTTGAGGCCAGCGTCGAACGCCGGGTCGTCGTCGCCAAGACCGAGATCGATCGACCCGCCCGTATCGGGACGAACAGCCCGCGTACCCGCGTACCCAGCGAATTCGCTCACGCCCGCCGTGGTGACCTTCTCCACGAGTTCCGGGGGAATCGCATCGACGAACGGCGACAGGCGGCCAAACATCACCTCCCCAGCACGCCGGCGGCGGCGGGCGTGGGTCAGGTAAAGTTTGTTTTTTGCGCGCGTAATTCCTACGTAGAAAAGGCGTCGCTCCTCCTCGAGTTCGGATGGATTATCGTAAGCACGTCCGAGTGGGAAGAGCCCATCTTCGAGCCCCGAGATGAACACGACTGGAAACTCGAGGCCTTTGGCGTTGTGTAGGGTCATCAACGTGACTGCGTCCGCATCCGGATCGTGACGGTCGACGTCAGCCACGAGCGCCACCTGTTGGAGGAATAAGTCCAGTTCCGTGAAGTGATCCAACGTTTCTTCCTCGAATTCCTGCTCCAGCTCTGAGTTGTAGTCGAGTGCGCTGGCGATCAACTCTCGAACGTTGTCCGCCCGATCCTCTCCCTCGGGGCCTTCGTCCGCAAGGTGCCGGAAGAGGTCCAGTTCCTCTACGAGCCTCTCCAGCAACTCCCCGACCCGCATCTGGGATGCCAGCGCAGAATGTCTCTGGATCAGGGCGGCGAAAGCGCCAAGCCCCCGCACACCACCTTTGGGCACCTCGGGCGCCTCATCGGCCCGAGCCGCCGCCTCGAGAAGGCTGATCTCCTCGGCCTTGGCCCAAGCCGAGAGCCGCTCCAGCGAGGTATTTCCGACGCCGCGCCTCGGGTAACTGACGACCCTCTCGAAGGCTCCAGCATCCAGGGGATTGGAGATGAGCCTCAGGTAGGCCAAAACGTCCTGGATTTCCCGGCGTTCATAGAACCGCACGCCCCCCACGATCTGGTAGCGTAGACCACGCCGCCGAAACACGTCCTCCAGTGCGCGTGACTGCGCGTTCGTGCGATAGAGGATCGCCATTTCTCGATAGGCGAGGCCGGGGCCGTCAGACACACGAGCCTCGATCTGGTCGGCGATCCAGCGGGCCTCGTCGGTCTCGCTGGAGGTTGTGACCAGCGTGATCCGCTCGCCGCCCATCCGGTCGGTGCGAAGCGTCTTGCCCTTCCGATCGACGTTCTCCGCGATGACAGCGTTGGCGGCCGAGAGGATCACCTCGGTGGAACGGTAGTTTTGCTCCAGCCGGACCGTGTGGGCGCCGACGAACGCCGTTTCGAAATCGAGGATGTTTCTGATGTCGGCTCCTCGCCATCCGTAAATACTCTGATCGTCATCCCCCACGACCATGAGGTTTCGGTGCTCGGACGCCAAGAGCTCCACGAAACGAAACTGGGCTCGATTCGTATCCTGGTATTCATCCACGAGAAGGAAGTGGAAACGGCTCTGATACATTTCCAGCAAATCAGCGTTGGACTCCAACAGCTCGACTGGCTTCACCAAGAGATCATCGAAGTCGAACGCATTCTGCGCTCGAAGTGATCTTTGGTACGCCGGATACACCTTGGCCACGTTCCGTGCGAAGACGTCGAGACCCTCCGCATTTTCCTCGACGAACTGCTGAGGGCCGATGAGCTGATTCTTGGCGGCGCTGAGATGGCCGCGAATCGCCTTGGGACTCCACCGCCGAGTGTCCAGGCCCACATCCTCCGTGGTCCTCTTGATCAGCCTGAGGCTCTGCTCCGCGTCGAAGATCGTAAACGTGTTGCTCCAGCCGAGTAGCGGCGCGTGGCGGCGCAGCATTCGCGCACCGAGTGCGTGGAAAGTACCGGCCCACATCCCCTTCGGCGCCTCGCCCAACAGGCTCGAGATCCGGTCTCGAAGCTCGCCGGCGGCCTTGTTCGTGAACGTGACGGCGAGGATACGATCAGGCGGTACGCCTCTTTCCTGAATGAGGTGGGCGATCCGCGTGGTGAGTACCCTTGTTTTTCCGGATCCCGCCCCCGCCAAGACGAGCAACGGACCCTCGAAGTGGTTTACGGCTTCTCGCTGTTCCTGGTTCAACTGCTCCAGGTACGCACCTCTGGTCACGCCCGTGCCGTCGGAAGCCTGATTTCGAAAATGGCCCCCTGTCCTTCGTTGTCCAAAAGGAAGATATGCCCCTTGTGCGTCACTTCAATGATGCGACGCGTCAGCGTGAGACCCACCCCCCAGCCCCTCCCCTTTCCGCTCACGCCCGGCTCGAAAATCCTATCGCGCACCTCCGGATCGACGCCCGGCCCCGTGTCCTGGATGCGAAGGTGAAGCCAACCCGTCGGGCCTCTCCTGACCTTGAGCCGGATCTCTCCTCCCCTTCCGGCCAACGCGTCGAGAGCGTTCTTCACCACGTTTTCGAGCGCCCACGAGAGTAGAACTTCACTCCCGCGGATTTCGGGCATTCCCCTGGGAACATCCACGACCAGAAGCACCCCCGAGGCGAGCCGTGGAAGACGGGCTTGCAGGTACTGCTCGAGGTCCCGAACGACCTCCCGGATGTCGAGGGTCTCGAGGTCCGGGTCTCGACCTATGAGCTCGAACCGGTGGCTTATTCGTTCGAGACGCACCAAGTCTTCTTCTATTCCCAAGGCAACGGCGTCGCCCTCTGACCCCTCGGGCCTCTCCTCTGCGGGAAGGCTCAGGAGCTCCAGCCAGCCCTGCAAGGAAGAGATCGGCGTACCGAGCTGGTGGGCCAGCTCCCTGGCCATTGCCGTCCAGGCCTTGTCCTGCTCCGCCCTGCGCTGATACCGGATGACCAGAAACCCGATGAGCGCCGTGAGCATGAGCCCACTGGCCTGAAGCCAGGGGATCCAACGTAGGCCCGAAAGCTGTGGCGTATCGCCGAAGTAGATCCGGTCCCCCGCGGCCCCTCTCACCGGCTCGCGTCCCGTCAACTCGAGCCCCCTCACGAAAGCGCTCACGAGCTCCTGCCCGGCGGGCGTGAAGATGTCCGCGTCGAACGGGAGGTTCTCCACGGATAGCACGCTGTCCGCCGGGTTGACCCATATCATGGGGATTCCCGACTGAATGATCACCTCTTGAAGCTCGAAGAGCAGATTCTCGAACCCACGCACATCGCGAAGACGTCCACCGGTATCCGATGTCTCCGAACCGCCGGGGTCCTGAATGAGCTCCTGGGCGATGCGGAACACCTCGCTCGTCAGTTCCTGGTTTTCGTTGAGCCCGACGAGGAGTTGTTGCGTGTAGATCAGGTACCACCCAAAAAGGACCAGAAACAGCGTGGGCAGTGCGACGGGCCACCTGATACGGATCATGGCGTCATCGCTCTCAACCGACTCAGCAACCGGACGGCTTTGGCTCGATGACTGCTACGCCAAGGCGCTCTTGAAGCAGTTCCGGCACCTGCACTGAGCCGTCGGCCTTCTGGTAGCTCTCGATCAAAGCCACCATGAGCCTGGGAAGGGCGAGGGCCGATCCGTTGAGGGTGTGTACGAAACGAGGCTTTTCGCCGCCCGCCGGACGGTAACGAAGATTGGCCCTCCGCGCCTGGAAGTCGCCAAACATGCTACAGCTCGACACCTCGAGCCACTGCCCCACTCCCGGTGCCCAGACTTCGATGTCGTAGGTCATCTCCGCCGAAAACCCGAGGTCCCCTGTCGCGAGCTTCACGACACGATATTGGAGACCCAATTGATCGAGAATATTTTCTGCTTCACCCGTGAGTTCCTCCAGAGCATCGCGGCTCCGTTCGGGGGTCTCGTAACGCACCAACTCCACCTTGTCGAACTGATGCACCCTCAGCAGCCCTCGGGTGTCCGCACCGGCCGCACCGGCTTCACGACGAAAGCAGGGGCTGTACGCCACATAACGAACGGGCAGATCATCGATGGACAAGACCTCATCCCGATGAAGGTTGGTAACGGGCACCTCGGCGGTCGGAATCAGCCAAAGGTCGTCACGCTCGATCTGGTACGACTCATCCGAAAATTTCGGAAGCTGGCCCGTCCCCGAAAGCGTATCCCGAGTCACGAGGTACGGGATCCGCAACTCGGTGTAGCCATGCCACCCCTTCTCTTCCAGAAGGCCTTGCGTGTGAAAATCAAGCATGAAGTCGATGAGACATCGCTGGAGACGGGCGCCCAAACCCGTGAGGACCGGAAAGCCCGCACCAGCGATTTTCGAGCCGCGCTCCAGGTCCAGAAGCCCGAGAGTCGACCCCAACTCCCAATGTGGCTTGGGCTCGAAGTCGAAGTCCGGAGGTGAGCCGACCACGCGCACAATTTCGTTCTGCTCGACGCCCCCGGAAGGCACCTCATCGAGCGGAAGATTGGGGGTCAGGAGCATCAACTCCCGGATTCGTTCCTCGGCGCGCGCCACCTCCTCATCGATCTCGGAAATCCGCCCGCCTACCTCCCGCATTTCCGCGATCATCCGGTCGGCTTCGCCGCCCTCGCGCTTGATCCGACCGACCTCCTTGGAGACCTCGTTGCGCTGAGCCTTGAGGTCGTTCACCTCGCTGAGCGCCACCCGGCGGCGTCCGTCGAGCGCGAGGATCTCGTCGAGCGCCTCTACGAGACCCTCCGTTCCCCTCCGTGCAACAGCGGACTTTACGGTGTCGGGTTCGCTTCGAAGCCGCCGAATGTCAAGCAAGTCAACGGGCCTCTAGTCGGGTGGGATCAGGCTACGATCGTCACAGAGCCTGCTCACATCATATTCGAATTGGACCGATCCATTCGCCGGATCGACCACCAGCGGCTTGAACTTGCCGTAAAATAGGCATGGAAGCCCAAATCGGTCGAAGCCCTGATGGGTCCGCAGCACGTACACGCTGGTCGCGTCAACAACAAGGGGGGTGTCCTTCGTATACTGAGTGGTATCCCCTGGCGCTTTGATCACGTCGTTGAAAGCCATGCCGGGGATCGCCAAGAACATCATCTCACTGGTGAAGCCCAGGGAACCCGGTGGAAGAAATACCAATTGGCCGTCCCGCGTATCGACGACCAGGTCCCATTCGCCGGTCGCTCCGGGCGACTGCAGCTCCACGGTCAGACGTTTCACGAAATCGAACGCGGAGGGAAGATTGAGCTCCGGACGCGCGAGCGAATAGATCAGGACGGTATCGACCCTGGCCTCGGTCCATTTCTGATCGAAAATGTTCTCTCCGCAACCGCTCAAACCCGTGATCGAGGCGACATAAACCGCCACGATAGGGAGCCGTCGGAAACCGTATGACAAAGGTTGGTTCACTGGGACGATTCAGGAGAGGACTGAGGGGTGGCCGAAGATACCAAGGCTATGCGAATCGATGGGGCGCTGTCAACGCTCCAACCGTTGAAGTTCCTTGACTTCTACACCATTTGCTGGGTAGGTTCCCGTGCCGACATTGCTCCCAAAAAGGGGCCGAAACTTATGCAACCAGCGGCACAACGCTCCACGTCAAACGGGCGTATTCTGATCGCCGACGACGAGCCTCATATCCGCCGTATCCTTCAGACCCTCCTTGAAATGGCTGGGTTCGAGGTCGATCTGAGGCACGACGGAACGGATGCGCTCGAGGCGATCAAAGGAGACGATCACTACGATCTGATCCTTTTGGATATCATGATGCCCGGAGCCACAGGGCTCGAGGTCCTCGAAGAGATCCGTGCGATGGAGACGAGAAAATCCACCCCGGTCGTAATCCTCACCGCCAAGGGCCAGGACGCGGACCGGCAAGCCGCCTTCTCCCTAGGCGCGAACGACTTTCTCACCAAGCCCTTCAGCCCGAAGAAGCTTCTTGCCAGAATCCATCAGATCATCGACGGGGACTGATCCTCACGTTTACGTAACGGTCCTCGCCGGCGGGATCGGCAGTCGCTTTTGGCCAGCAAGTACACCCGGCCGGCCCAAGCAGTTGCTTCCCCTCGCCTCCGATGAGCCTCTGATCGTCGACACCGTCAACAGGGCTCTCGGTCTCGTGCCAGAGGAGCGAATTCGCATCCTCGCATCGGATCGGCTCACGGAGCTGATCCGGGAGGTGCTTCCCAACCTCGGCCCTGAGGCATTCATGATCGAGCCGCAGGCACGGGGGACTGGCCCCGTGATGGCGTGGGCAGCATGGGAGATCGCCAAGCTCGACCCGGCTGCGGTGATCGTCTCACTCCACGCCGACCATATCATCGAACCCAAGGCTGCCTTCCTCCAGCTCTTGCGCGATACCGTGGGCTTGGCGACGGAGACCGGCCGCTTGTTCACCGTTTCGGTCCTTCCGAGTCGCCCTGAAACGGGTTACGGATACATCGAGCCCGGTGAACCGCTCGTGGCTCCCGCCGGCGTTCAGGCGTTCAAGGTCGGTGCGTTCCATGAGAAACCCGACCTCGAGACGGCCCACCGCTACATCGACAAGGGACACTTTTGGAACAGTGGCATTTTCGTGTGGACAGCCTCGGCGTTCTTGAGTGAAGTGAAGACGGTGGCTCCCGAAATCGGAGATCTTCTGCCGCTCATCGATGACGAATCGCCCGCATCTTTCTTCGCCCAGGTGCCGAACCTCACGGTCGATGTAGCGGTGCTGGAGCGAAGCGCGAGCGTAGCCTCGGTCGCGGCCACCTTCAAATGGGACGACGTGGGGAGCTGGGAGGCCCTTGCGCGAAGCCTGGAAGGCGATTCCAACGGGAACGTCATCGTCGGTTCCGCTCACATCGTGGATGGGAAGAGAAACGTCATCTACGTTGAGCGTGGCACGGTCGCCACATTCGGCGTGAACGATCTGGTGGTCGTGCAGTGCGGCGAAATCACGCTGGTCACTACCACGGACCACGCACCGAACCTGAAACAGCTTCTCGAACAACTCCCCTCCTCGATGCGGGAGCCGACACGCCCCGCGGAAAACACCTGATGGCACTCATCTTGTTCGACGATGAACGGGCCCGGGCCTGGACCCCATTTTCCGTCACGCGGCCAGGAGCAGAGTTGCTCTTCGGGTGCCTGACGCTCCGCGTGCGCGCCGAACGCTTCTGGGGCGAACCCTGCGCCGGACATGTCACCGATCCGCGGCTCGCGGGATTCGCCGAACCCGGGGCTGCCCCGGTCCTCGACACCACGGCAAAGGATTCGCCTCCTGAACTCGGCGAAGACACGGCACGAATTTTCTTTTCGAGCCGAGCAGTCCCGGATTTCGCTCCGGCCCCTACCACCGATGAGCCAGCGGTCCTGACGGTCCAGGGCCAGATCGTCGGTTGGATTCTTCCACCCGGTACGGCCTCGCCGACAGAGAGCGACCTATTGCGCCCGGAGCGTGCCGAAATGGGTTTCTCGAAAGTCGAAATCTCGGGCCGAATCCTGTCGAATATTTGGGATTTGGTGACCGGAAATGGAGAACAGGTGTGCTCTGACGTGCCCGTTCTCTTTCCTGAGAGCCGTTTCACCTTGCCCGAGGGAGTTCACGTTTCCGGCGGCGAACGGGTATCGCTGGGAGAGGGCGTCTATCTGGAGGCGGGTGTTCAATTGGACGCCACCGATGGACCTATCCGGCTATCGGACGGCGCTCGCGTCTCCGCCTTCACGCGCTTGGCAGGGCCCGCCTTTGTCGGCGCCGACACCCACGTCCTCGGTGGGTCACTCGAAAACGTCACCATCGGGCCCGGCTGTCGCGTCAGAGGCGAGGTTTCCAACACGGTCTTGCTGGGCTACGTCAATAAGGCTCATGAAGGTTACCTCGGCCACGGCTACGTCGGGCGATGGGTGAACCTCGGCGCGCTGACGACGAACAGCGACCTCAAGAACACCTATGGAAATGTGCGGGTCCACACGGCGAACGGTCCGGTTGATACTGGACTCATCAAGGTCGGATGTTTTTTGGGTGATTACGTGAAGACAGGTATCGGTACGTTGCTGCCGACGGGTTGTGTCATAGGTGCGGGTAGCAGCCTCTTCGGTGGCGGCATGGCCCCGCCCCATCTCCCCCCATTCAGTTGGGGGTCGGGGGACTCACTCGAGGAATATGAGATCGAGCGTTTCCTGGAAACGGCTGCACTCGTCATGTCTCGTAGGGAGATGACGCTCGAGGAGGGCCACCGGGCGCTTCTTCGACGGGCATGGGAGCTCACCCGCCCAGAACGCGAGTGAAGGTCTGCGTGCTCGGGACTGGCAGCGCCGGCAACGCTACGCTCGTCGAGGCGGGCGGGACCAGAATTCTCGTCGACGCAGGATTCAGCGGCCGGGAGATGGAGCGGAGGCTCCGCGAGATCGGTGTGACCCCCGCATCGGTCCACGCCATCGTCATCACGCACGATCATCGTGACCACACCCATGGCGCCGGAATTTTCAGCCGCCGTCATGGTACGCCGGTCTACATCACGGATCGGACACGGGCAGCTTGCTCCGAAATCTTCCGGGGGACCGAGCCCCTGAGGCCGTATCAGGCAGGCCGGATGTTCGAAATTGGCGCAATCAGTGTCGAGCCCTTTTTGACGGTGCACGACGCAGCGGATCCGGTAGCCGTGGCCCTGGTGGACCGAGACACCGGGACACGAGTCGGGATCGCGATGGACCTGGGACGGCCCAACGCTCAGATCCGGCTCGCGCTCGGAAACAGTGATTTCTTGATCCTGGAGTCAAACCACGACGAAGAGCTTCTTCGTAGGGGCCGGTATCCAGCATCGGTCCAGCAGAGAATCGCGTCGAGCCACGGACACCTGTCGAATCACGCTGCGGCTCGCTTCGCCTGTGAGCTTCTCCACCCACGCCTCGCGGGTGTTCTCCTGGCCCACCTTTCTCAGGAATGCAACCGCCCGGAGTTGGCCTCCGCGGTCGTCGGGGAGGCGTTACGTGGGGCCGGATTCCAGGGATTCCTAGGCGTCGCTCTCCAGGATCGGCCCACCGAATTCATCGACATCGAGGAAATGAGATTGCGGACCGGCCCGGCGCAGTTCAGCCTCCTCTAACACGGCCTAGGCCCTAGATCCCGAAGAGCCTCAGAATGTCGTTGGACAGCGCCCAGAGCATGATCCCCATGAGAATCACGAATCCGAACTGACTCCACCTCATCCTCTGCTCTATTGAAATAGCCTTGCCACGAATGGCCTCAATGCCGAGAAAGACAAGGTGGCCGCCATCCAGAATCGGAATCGGAAGCAAGTTGAGTATTGCGAGATTCACCGAGAACAGAGCCATGAACCGCAGAAAGGTCTCTATCCCGAGTTGGGCGGCCTGCCCGGACGCGGCACCGATGGTTACGATGCTCCCAAGCGATCGTGGTGACACTCCGCCCGTCACCAAGTCACGAAGAAAACCCAGGATCAGTCGGCTGATGCCCACTGTATCCATGAATCCAAGCTGCACTGCCTGCGCCAGCGACACCTTCCGGGACACCAACGCTCCGATCGGCTGGTAGACTCCGACTCTTCCCACCGTGACGGTCTCGCCCGTGACCGGATCGTCTACCGACGTGGCGTTCGGCGTCACAGAGAGCGTCAAGGACCGGCCCTCCCGTTCGACCGTAACGTCCATCGGAATATCCGGGTGAGCCTCGACGACTTCCACGAAGTCGTACCAGTTGGTCAAGGGTACGCCACCCGCCATCAAAACCCGGTCACCGGTCTCGAGCCCACTGCGTTCCGCGGGCGACCCCGGAGTCAGGACGCCCACTTCTGCATCTACCCAAAACAAGAGACCCTGGAAAATTTTGGCCCTCTCCTCGGGATCCGCCGTGAGATCGATCTCGATCTCCATTCTTGGCGCCTCCGTGAGGATCGTGAGGGGCCCCGCGGGCGCCCCTAAAATTTCGTCCCGGACATCGCCCGCATGGTTTACCTCGCGGCCACCGACCGAGACCAGAAGGGCTCCCGAGGGCAACCGAGCCAACGCCTCGGCCCCGGGGGGTAACAACTCGGCCACGACCCGCCCTACCCGATGCTCGGCCAGCTCCTGGCGCCCCCACCGAGCGTTCACCCCTGTATACACGACAAACGCGAACAGCATGTTCATGATCACGCCCGCGGATATCACCCACGTCCTGGCCCATATGGGCTTGCCGTCGAAGTCACTCGGCTTCGGCTGACGAGGTTCTTTGACCGCCCCTTCGTCAGGGCCCCCTTCTATCCGCTCCATCACCTCGTCGTCCATTCCACCCATCTTCACGTATCCGCCTAGCGGCAACCAGCCAATCACATACTCGGTTTCGCCCCTCTTGAACCCGACCATTCTCGGCGGCAAACCGATCGAGAAGCGCTGCACCTCGATGCCTACGGATTTCGCCGCCATGAAGTGGCCGAGCTCATGGATGAAAATGAGGACGCCGAGTACGACGATCGTCGCGAGAATCGTCGTCATGCGGTCTCCGATCTCTCTCTCGTGGGGCGACCAGAGCCCGCCACCCATTCCATTTGTCTCACGTGACTTCTCTTCCTATTCGGCATATCCATGCCTCAACCACCCGCCAGCGACCCATGTGAGCACACGAACTCGCGGGCGGCGATGCGTGCCGCCGTATCTGCCTCCATTACGTCATCCACCGTCTCCACGTTCCGTTTGGGAACCGTGTCCAATGCATGCGCCACCATTTCCGGCATCTCGAGGAAGCGTATGTCCCCCGAGAGAAAGGCCTGTACGGCAGCCTCGTTGGCCGCGTTGAACACGGCGGGTGCGGTACCTCCACGAATTCCCGCCTCTACGCCGATGGTGTAGAGTGCAAAACGCTCCCGGTCGATCTCCTCGAAGGTCAGCGGCGAAGAACGGACCGGATCGAACGTCCTCAGCAGAGGATCCGCGATACGCTCCGGATGGGACAGGGCGTACAGGATGGGTAACTCCATCGTCGGAAATCCCAGCTGCGCGAGCACCGACCCGTCGTTGAACTCCACGAAGGAGTGGACGATGGACTGTGGATGTACGATGGCTTCTATTTTTTCGTAGTCGATACCGTAGAGGAAATGGGCTTCGATGATTTCGAGGGCCTTGTTGGCCAGAGTGGCGGAGTCGATCGTAATTTTTGCGCCCATATTCCACGTCGGGTGGCGGAGCGCATCTTTCGGTCCGACGCGCTCGAGCTCGCGCCGCTCGAGCCCACGAAAGGGTCCCCCAGAGGCCGTGAGCACCAGACGCGCCACCGATTCGGGGTCGTGGCCCGCCAGGCATTGTAGAATAGCCGAATGTTCGCTGTCGATCGGGATAAGCTCCCCACCGCCCTCGCGAGCCGCCTCGACCACCAGGGGCCCGCCCGCCACGAGTGACTCTTTGTTGGCCAAGGCAAGGCGCTTGCCCGCACCGAGCGCCGCGAGGGTCGCCTCCAACCCCGCGGACCCGACGATGGCATTCACCACCACGTCCACATTTTCATCCGCCACCAAATCCAGTACCGCGCTTTGCCCACTTCGCCAATCAGCCTTGGGGAGATCGGTGACACCGTCAAGGATCTCGGAGTCCGCTATCACGGCCACTGGTACGTTGTGTTCGATGACCTGTGCGGCAACCTCATCCACCGAGCTGTGAGCGCAAACCGCAACGACTTGAAAACGATCCGCATGGCGAGCGATGACCGACAGAGTGGCTCGGCCGATGGAGCCGGTCGATCCGAGGACGACGACCCTGGTCAAAGCCACGGGCGGATCAGCAGGAGGAGGGCATAGGTGAACGGTACGGTGAAAAACAGTGCATCCAAGCGATCGAGGACGCCGCCATGGCCGGGGAGCAGATGGCCCGAGTCCTTTACCCCCGCACCTCTTTTGATCACCGACTCGGCGAGGTCGCCGACCTGGCCGACGATGGCAATCGGAAGGCTAATTGCTGCCGCAACCGGCCAAGACAAGGCGAACTCAGGGATGCCCGAAAGCCAGAGCCAAGCGAACACGCCGCCCGCAACTACGGAACCCAAAAGCCCCCCGATCGCTCCGACGACGGTCTTGTTGGGACTCACGACCTCGAAAAGCTTCGCCCGACCCCACCGGGATCCACAGCCATAGGCGGACGTATCTCCCAACCAGGTCACCCAGAGCGGAAAAATGAGCAACGCGGCACCGTGGAAGGCGGTCGCCCCGCTGGAAACCTGTTCGGGCAACGCACGAAGCAAAACCCAGCACGACAGCGTCCCCCCGGTGTAGAGCGCGCCCATGATCGTCCGGGCCGCAGCATCAAGCGGGCGGCCATCCGGCCAGCGCAGCCAGAGCGAGAGGGCGAGCGCCACCAGGGCCGTCCCAAGGACCAGGGCGAACGCCCAGGGGGCGAAGGTCTGGTAGTCGGAGTGGAGCGCCGCGACCAGGGGAAGGGCCCCGGCAAGTGCGGCTCCCAGCCACCGGAAAGCCACGGTCTCACCTGGCGGCGGCGCCAAACTGAAATACTCGCGAGCTCCGAGCACCCCCACTATGGCCATGAGGACTGCGAGAGGCCAGACACCCCAATAGATGATGAACGCCGCCAGAGGAATCCCGACGACGGCGACCGTGAGCCGGCTGCTTAGCTCTTCCTTCGGCATTCGACGGTCCTAACCAACCGTCACACGACCGAAACGGCGATCACGTTCCTGGAAATCCAGGACGGCCCGGAAGAGGTCCTCCCTCGAAAAATCGGGCCACAGGACTGAAGCGATGTACAATTCGGTGTACGCTACCTGCCAGAGCATGAAGTTGGAGAGACGGAACTCGTCAGAGGTGCGAATCAACAGATCGGGATCGGGGAGGCCCTTGGTAAACAGGGCCGCCTCGAACGAAGCCTCATCGAAATCCTCCGGTAAGAGGTCCCCGGAAGCCACCCGTTCGATCATCTTCCTGCACGCCCTCAGAATCTCTTCCCGTCCCGAGTAGGAAATCATGAGATTAAGACGCAAATTCATTCCTCCGGCCGTCCCGGAGGTGATGAATTCTACCGACTTTCTCGTGGAAGCATCGAGGGCATCCACGTCTCCCAGCACATGGACCTCACAGCCCTGCTCCTTGAGCCTTTGGGTCTCCTTCGCCACGTAGCGCCGGAGCAACCCCATCAGCCCAAGCACTTCGGATCGAGGGCGCTGCCAATTCTCGGTAGAAAACGCGAACAGCGTCAGAATTTCGATGCCCGCGTCGAGCGCGCCCTCGACCGACTCTCGGACCGCCTCCATGCCCCGCTGGTGCCCCGCCGCGCGCGGAAGGCCGCGCGCCTTGGCCCACCGGCCATTGCCGTCCATGATGATCGCTACGTGACGCGGAATCTGCCCATTGAGGCGGATTCGGTCCAGTAAGTCCGAAGACGTCAGAGGGCCATCACCTCCTTCTCTTTGTGCTCGAGCATGTCATCGATGCGTTTCGAGCAGGAGTCCGTCAGTTTCTGGATTTCATCCAGTAGACGGTGACCCTTATCTTCGCTCGTCTCATGCTCCTTCATGGCTTTTTTCACCTCATCGTTTCCGATTTTTCGGGCATGGCGCAACGAAACCCTGCCGTCCTCGGCCATATGGTGGAGGAGCTTGGCGAACTCCTTCCGCCGTTCCTCGTTCAGGGGAGGGACCGGGATCCGGATGATGTTCCCATCGTTCGCGGGATTGAATCCGAGATCGGCGGTCAGAATTGCCCGCTCGATCTCAGGCAGTAGCGTCTTGTCGAAAGGCTGGACGACCAGGAGCGACGGCTCCGGCGTGGACACGGTGGCCACCTGATTCAGCGGCATTTTCGATCCGTAGGCATCGACCTTGACCGTATCGAGCAGCGCCGGTGAGGCCTTCCCCGTGCGCACCGTCGCGAAATCCCGACGTACCGCCTCGACCGCCTCTTCCATCCGTGTTTTCGCTTGATCCAGGGACATGACCACCCCATTGCATCGGGTTTACCTCCGGAGCGGGACGCCCTGCCGGAGATGGAGATTCATGATACCAACGTGCCGACCCGCTCTCCCCGAATGGCGGCGGAAACAGCCCCCTGATCCTCCAGATTGAGTACGATAATCGGAAGATTGTTTTCCTTGCAAAGAGAGACGGCCGCAGCATCCATCACTGCCAGCTCCCGCTGGACGACCTCCTGAAACGTAATGGACGGAATGAACTCTGCCGAGGGGTCCTGCGCAGGGTCCGCGCTATAGACCCCTTTTACTTTCGTGGCCTTGATTACGACTTGGGAGCCCATCTCGATCGCTCTGAGCGCGGCGGCAGTATCGGTTGAAAAATACGGATTGCCCGTGCCTCCGGCAAAAAGCACGACCCTTCCCTTCTCCATATGCCGAAGAGCCTTCCGCCGGATAAAAGGCTCCGCGACCTCATCCATGCGGATCGCCGTCATGACCCGGGTAGCAATTTTTTTGTGCTCGAGTAGGTCTTGAACCGCCAGGGCGTTGATAACGGTGGCCAACATCCCCATGTAGTCCGCCTGGACCCGATCCATCCCCTTCTGGCTGGCCAGCGCACCCCGGACGATGTTACCACCACCGATGACCACGCCAAGGCTGACGCCCATCTCGTGTACAGCGATGATTTCGTTGGTGAGCGAGTCCACCACAGACGGCTCGATGCCGAACCCCCGCTTTCCGGCCAACGCCTCGCCGGACAGCTTGAGTAGCACTCTCCCGTACTTGGGAGGTTGGTTCAGGTCCTTCCCGCTCTTCGGATTCACTCACCCACCTTGAAGCGCATAAACCTTGCGACTTTGATTTTTTCTCCGGTTCTGGCGGAGACCTCGGTGATCAACTCCCCAACCGTTTGATCCGGATTTCTTACGAAGGGCTGCGCAAGGAGCGTGGTCTCCTTGAAAAATTTATTTAGCTTACCCTCCACGATCTTCGACGCAATGTTGTCCGGCTTTCCCTGCTCCTTCACCTGCTCCTCGTACACCTTTCGTTCGCGCGCTACGATGTCTTCCGGAATATCCTCTGGACTCACGGAGAGCGGCGCCTGAGACGCAATGTGCAACGCGATTTCCTTGGCCAAGCTTTGGAAGTCGTCGGTCTTGGCTACGAAATCGGTCTCGCAGTTCAATTCGACGATGACCGCGGTCCGCTTATCAAAATGTACGTACGACCCGATCGCACCCTCATTGGCTGATTTCTCCGCCCGCTTTGCGGCTCTTGAGGCCCCCCTCGCCCGAAGAAGATCGATGGCGGCCTCGATGTCCCCATCGGTCTCGGTCAGGGCCTTCTTGCAATCCATCATGCCGACTCCGGTACGGTCCCGGAGGGCCTTCACGTCTTTCGCAGAAATCGACATCGTGTGATTCGTCACTCACTCAGATGGATGGGCCCATCTACAAAAAAGAGGCCGGAGCCCCCAACTGCTCCGCCTCTCTCAGCCCCCAGCACAGGGGCATAAACACTGCGGTCGTCAGGACCCCGATTCGGCCTCGCCCGATTCGGCCTTGGCTACCACCTTCTCCTTGGCGGAGGCCTTCGCCTTCTTTGTCTTCCCCTTCTTGGCCGGAGCCTTCTTTACCGCCGCCTTCTCGTCCTCAGCCTTGGGTGCCTCAGCCTTCTCGTCCTCAGCCTTGGTTGCCTCAGCCTTCTCGTCCTCAGCCTTGGTTGCCTCAGCCTTCTCGTCCTCAGCTTTGGTTGCCTCAGCCTTCTCGTCCTCAGCCTTGGTTGCCTCAGCCTTCTCGTCCTCAGCCTTCTCGTCCTCGGCCGAGGCCTCAGTTCCTGCGGTCCCGCGAAACTTTTCGAGGATTCCGGGCCTAGGCACCCGCTTCCTGCGCGGGGTTGCCGGGCGACTCGGGGTCTCTGTCACTTCCCCCGTTTCAGTCGAGTAGGTCGTGGCCTGAGCATCCTGCACCTTCCGTTTCTGCTCCTCCGGCACCTGGGCACTGGCTTCTAGCACCGACTGGGCGATCGCCTGTGTGATCAGTCCAACCGAGCGGATCGCATCGTCGTTGCCGGGAACCGGGTACCCCACAAGATCGGGATCGGCGTTCGTGTCCGTGATCGCGATTACGGGAATGCCCAGACGGTCAGCCTCGCGAACCGCGATCGCTTCGCGCTTCACATCGACTACAAAAATCGCGCCCGGAAGACGGGTCATGTCCTTTACGCCACACAGATACTTATGGAGCTTCAGCCGTTCCCGGTCCAAAAGAAGTCGTTCCTTCTTGGTATAGAACTCGAAGGCGCTCTCCTCCTGTCCTCGCTCCAACTCCTTGAGCCGTCGAATCTGCTTCCGGATGGTCTGGAAGTTCGTGAGCATGCCCCCAAGCCAACGCTCGGTCACATAGAATGCACCGCATTTCTCCGCCTCTTGCTCAATGATCGAGCGGAGCTGGCGTTTGGTACAGACGAAAAGGACCCGCTCGCCCGCAAGAACGACCTCCCGGACGGCTTCCTTCGCCAACACCAGCCGGTCGAGGGTCTTGCGTAGGTCGATGATGTGGATCCCGTTGCGCTCCGTGAAGATGAACTTCCGCATCTTCGGGTTCCAACGGCGAGTCTGGTGCCCGAAATGGACTCCGGCCTCGAGAAGCTCACTCAGTCCGATCTGCTGCTCCTGCATAAATATCGTCGTCTCGGGTTCTTAACGCTTCGAGAATTGGAACCGCTTGCGCGCCTTGGGGCGACCCGGCTTCTTACGTTCAACTTTTCTTGCATCCCGCGTAAGAAACCCACCGGCACGCATTACGGGACGTAGATCCTCGTCGTGTTCGACAAGGGCCCTCGCCACCCCCATGCGGACCGCATCGGCCTGGCCGGTCTGACCCCCACCACGGACCCGGACACGGATGTTGAATTGCCCCTCCATCTCCGCAGCTTGGAGTGGCTGGCCGATCCTCTGTCGATGGGTGGGACGGGGAAAGTAGTCCTCGAGGGAGCGAGCGTTGATGGACCACTCACCCTTGCCGGGCTTGAGAATGACGCGGGCAACGGCGGTCTTTCGCCGGCCCACCGTCTGAATATGCGCTTTCGCCATAGATCCTTGTTCAAACGTCCAGGTGTTGCGGCTCTTGGCCTTGGTGCGGGTGAGCAGCACCCGCGTATACCTTCAATTTTTTCCTCATGTGGCGACCCAATTTATTCTTCGGCAGCATCCCCCTGACAGCGAGTTCAATCACACGACCGGGGTGCTTTTCAATCATTCTCCGAAACGGAATATGCTTCTCGTGCCCCATGTAACCGGAGTGCGTGAAGTACGTTTTTTGGTCGGCCTTGCGCCCCGTCAACGCCACCTTCTCGGCGTTGATCACCACGACGTAATCCCCCACGTCCAAGTGCGGTGTATACATGGGCTTGTGCTTGCCGCGGAGGATTCCCGCGACACGTGTGGCCAGCCGGCCCAAGGTTTTGCCTTCGGCATCGACGAGCCACCAACGACGCACGATGTGTTCGGCTTTTGGAGTGTAGGTTTTCACAGATTATCCGCAGACAAATCAACTACAGAGCAAAGAAGGATAGTGGAGCCTTTTCGGAGTGTCAACGGGGTAAAGTACAGCAATTTCACGGGTTTTGGACCCCAGAGATCCCGGCGTCACCGGCCCGGATATTCGCCTGTGGAGGGGACGGGGCGTGGGTCTAGAAAAAGGTCTCCAGAAAACGGGCCCGCGAGGCGTGCCGGAGACGAACCAAGGCCTTTTGCTTGATCTGCCGAACCCGCTCCCGGGTGATGCCCATGAGCGCGCCGATTTCCTCGAGGGTCATCGGCTCCTGGTCGTCCAACCCGAAGTACAGGCGAAGAATCTTGGCCTCCCGTTCCTTAAGCGAAGAGAGCGCGCCCTCCACGCTGTCTTTGAGGGCATGGTCGTACGCCTCGTCCTCGGGGCCAGGCGCGTATTGGTCGGGCAGGTAGTCGAGCAGCTTGTGATCTTCTCCGGGCGTTATCGGCGCGTCCAGAGAAAGATGCGACTGTGAGATGGCCAACGTCCGCTCCACCTCCTGCTGGGAGATGTCCAGATCGTCCGCAATTTCCTCGACCGTGGGCTCACGACCAAATTCCTGGAGCAGTGCCGAGCTCCTCCGTCCGATACGGTGGAGGGCGCCCGCCCGATTCAGGGGGACCCGGACAATGCGGCTCTGCTCGGCGAGGGCCTGCAGAATGGCCTGCCGAATCCACCACACGGCGTAGCTGATGAACTTGATGCCTTTGGTCTCGTCGAACTTATGGGCGGCGCGAATGAGACCGAGATTGCCCTCGTTGATGAGGTCCGATAGCGGCACCCCTTGGTTCTGATATTTCTTCGCCACCGACACTACGAAGCGGAGGTTTGAGCGAACCAGCTTGTCGAGCGCCTCCTCCTCTCCACGCTTGATACCCTTGGCAAGGCGTGCCTCTTCGGCCTTGTCGATCAGAGGATACTGGCTGATCTCCTTGAGGTATTGATCAAGAGACCCTTCCCGGAAGGTACCTTTACGGGAAGAAAAGCCCATCTAGCCCTCGATGTGTAGCGTACGTGTGATGGGGCCGAACCCGAGGTGGGGGCCCCAAACCCGAAGGATGATAAGGAAAGGCATCACTCGCGCAACAGAGGTGGGAAAGGACACTCCGGCGTTCACGTCGTGGGTACGTGGCGCGCCACCGTCCCAACTCCCGTCCGCCGTCAGCGGATCAGCTCACCCACCCGCTCCCACCGTACGGCCTGGAGCCAGGGGACCCCCCGTCGGTTGGAGGGGTCGTACGAGAAGTAAAGCCGCCACGGCTGGCCCCGGATGGAACTTCGGTCCACGAAGCCCCAATAACGCGAGTCCTCGCTGTTATCCCGGTTGTCTCCAAGGACGAAATAGCTGCTTCCCGGGACCAAGAGCGGACCCCAGTTATCGCGCGATGGACGATAGTCCTCCCGGAAAGAGCGCACATCGTCCCCAAAAGCGCCAACGCCTTCCCCGTAGAGCTGGTCACGAACGGAACGGTCGGCCAAAAGATGGTTCCGCTGCCACCTCATGTCCGAATGGGTCGCATCGCTGCTACGATCCATATGACGGACGTAGTTCTCCTGCACCTCACGTCCGTTCACGAAGAGGGTTTTCTCCCTCATCTCGAGCGTGTCACCAGGCACGCCCACCACCCGTTTGACGTAGTTCTTGAGTGGCTCATGAGGGGGGTGGAACACGACGACTTCGCCGCGGCTCGGGTCCCGCCAGGCCGGCAGCCTCAGACCCAACAACGGCACCCGGGCCCCAAACACGGCTTTGTTGACGAGGAGATAGTCACCGACCAGCAGTGTCCCCTCCATTGAAGAGGTGGGAATCTTGAAGGCCTCGACGAGGAAGGCACGCACACCCAAGAAAAGAACCCCGGCGATAATAATCGATCGCGCCCACTCCCAGGTGACCCGTGCATGGCCCCCCAACCTTCCCGACGCGCCTTTTTGATCCCCAAACATTCCGAACGGTACCTCCGAAAAACGATTCGTTGCCAACCACCCGCTCGCACGGCTCACCGCGGGGCGGGCGCAAAACAGGGTACCCAAATAGGTAAACGCGGGTTCCAGGGCCCCAGAGGAGAAGCTTCCCCGCCAAGGGGTACCGGTCCTAGTGTTGTAATAGTGATCGAGGCTCGCCAAGCGAGCGGGACCCTCATCTGACAGGGGTTAGATACATGGTGGCATGCCCTCGGGCCGCAGCACGGACTGGCGAAATTTACAATGGGTAGAGTCCGGTCCCCCTTCTCGCTCCTTTTTCTCGTGATCGTGGCCGGCCTTCTGCTGACCTGGCTTCAAAATCGTGCCCCGGTGTCGGCGGCCAACAGCACGGCTTCGGCGCTTCGCCAGCTCGAACCCTGCCCGGAAGTCATGCTGGAGACCTGTGGCGAAGGCACTACCGTCCGAAACGCCGTGGATGAATTAGTGCTCAGTTCGGCCTCGGTGTGTGTCGACGTGGGGTATCTGTGTGCCCAACTCGAAAAGTCTGGTTCCCAGCGAATCCTCCGGTGGCCGGAGGACACCGCCCGCCTGCGAATTCGGGTTCCCCTTCCCTCTGGAATGGGCCCTGCACGCGCCCGCGATCTACAGAGTGCGGCTGTGCGGGGGATACAATATTGGCAAAGGCGCCCCTTCGAACTCGTGATCGACACCCACCCCACTTCCTCGGCCACGGCCGACATCGAGATCTCCTGGGGAGGGGATCTCTCCGGGTCTCAACTCGGCCTCACTCGGGTTCGGTGGGTTCTTGAAAAGGGGGAACCCAGCTTTGAAGTCCTGGGGCTCACGCTTGCCGTGCGCAGCCCGATCGGCCGGAGGTACGACCTAACCCCCGAGCAGGTATTACTCACGGCCGCCCATGAGATGGGCCACGCCCTCGGATTGCCGCACAGCGATTCGGAGCGCGACGTCATGTTTCCGACAAACACGGCCCACAGCCTTTCCAACCGGGATTTTCGGACCCTCGATGCGCTCTACCGTCTGCCCAACGGAGCGGAGATAAAACATACCCCGAAGGCCCGGTAGGCCCCATCGTTAGGCGCGATCAATTCTCCCGACTGAGACCGTACTTGTCTATTTTCTTGTAGAGATTCGACCGGGGCATACCTATCCGTCGGGCAGTTTCGCTCACGTTCCAATCGTTAACGCGAAGTTTGTGCGCGATATACGCCATCTCGGCGCTCTCCTTGAACTCGCTGAAGGCCTCCACCTTGAGAAGGGCCGCGCCGAGCGTGTCACCACTGGCGGTACCGGCCGCCAGGGCGTCCACATCCTCCGCACGAACTGCCTCGCCCGGCGAAAGGATCAAGAGCCGTTCTACCGTGTTCCGGAGCTCGCGAACGTTTCCCGGCCAATCGAGGGCCTCGAGCCGTGCCAAGGCTCCCTCTTCGATCGTCTTGGGCGGGCCATGGTTCGTTCCAACGGCCTGGGAGACAAAATACGCGACGAGCGGGCGAACGTCCTCCCGTCGCTCACGGAGTGGGGGCACGACGATGGGGACAACGTTTAGCCTGTAGAAGAGGTCCGCCCGAAACCGGGCTTCGGCGATCTCCTTGGACAAGTCCTTATTCGTGGCCGCGAATACGCGAACGTCTACGGTAATGGATTTCGAACCCCCTACACGGGTGACAACCCCTTCTTCGAGGGCCCTCAAGACCTTGGCCTGCGCCTCCAAAGACATGTCGCCGACCTCATCGAGAAAGAGCGTACCATTCTGAGCCTGCTCGAACTTACCGGCATGGTCGCCAACCGCTCCGGTGAACGATCCCTTCATGTGGCCAAACAGCTCCGACTCGATCAGTTCAGTGGGGATCGCGGCACAGTTGACTTCGATGAAAGGTCCATCGCGCCTCGACGAAGAGTGATGTAGGGCACGAGCGACGAGCTCCTTTCCCGTGCCGTGCTCACCCGTGATGAGCACCCGCGCCTCCGTCGGTGCGACCCTGTCGATGCGCTCCATGACATCGCGCATCATCTGGGAAGAGCCGACGATCTTGTGGCGGGTGCCGGCCTCGCTTCGCAGCAACTGGACACTCTCGGCGAGCCCACGGAGCTCGAGGGCGTTCCGAACCGTCACGAGGAGTCTGCCCGTATCCAGTGGCTTCTCCAGAAAATCGAACGCCCCTTTTTGCGTCGCCTCGACCGCGGTATCGATCGTCCCGTGACCGCTGATCATGACCACGCAGGCATTCGCGTCGAGTTTGCGGATCCGTGAAAGCACCTCCAAGCCGTCCAGCCCCGACATCTTTACGTCCAGAAACGTGATGTGCGGATGGAAGGACTCGAAAGACTCCAAAGCCTCCGGCCCGTCTTCAGCGGTGGCCACCTCGTGGCCCTCGTATTCGAAGACCTGCCTCAGTGCACCGCGGATCGATTCTTCGTCATCGACAATCAGGATTCGGGGCATGCTTTCACCTTGAAGCAGGCTTTCAACCGTCCCGCACGAGGATCAGGCGATCGCGGAGCACATGGGCCGACCCCACCCCATCAGGAAGGGGAAATGCAAGTGCATCCTCCGGGAGCCCAGCGGTGGCCCTTCTGCCCAAGGCCGTCAAAATCCTGGGGGTCATCCCTTCGGGGAGCGGCACCGGAATGAAGGAGGCACGCACGCCGTGCACGACGAGCGCAACACCATCTTGGTCGAGCGGAGCGAGGGCACCCTCAACGGAGATGGAGACCGTGTCGGGAAGAAAGCCCAGTATCCCATCCAAGGCAGGCAGCCCGGGAAAAGCCACGACCGCGATTCGCGCGGTCAGCGTCACCAACCCATCCTGGAATTCCACCGCCGTAGCCGAAACGCCCCCAGGGACCATCCCGGGCGCCGAATACCGAATCACCGAAGCGACCTCGTTGGCGCTCAGACTGAGTTGATTCCCCCCATCACCACGACGGAAGCGTTCGAAGCGATCGAGCACGGCCTCGGCCAACTCCGGGGACGGTAGAATTTCCACCGTTCCTTCCCCTTGCGCGAATTGGGCGAACCACCGCTCCACCTGTGGGAACACCGCCGGGCCCCACCTCCACCCCGCAAAGGCGGCAGCAAAGAGCAAGCCCATGAGCCACGCCCTTGCCAAGCACCCTTTGAGACAACCCGCTCCGGCCACGGCTCAGCCCTCGAAGGAGGTACTGTGCTGCAGGGTATATCGAGATACCCCATCCTTGGACAGTTGACTGCGCATCAAATCCAGCTTTCGGACTTTTACGTGGCCTTTGTAAGTCAAATTGGCGGCCTTCTCATCCAGCCCACGGAACGCTCCGGCGCCATCCTGCGCATTCGCTTGCCCAAGCGTGAGATGCGGGTGGAACGCCCTCGTCTCACGCTCGAAGCCGCACGCCATAAGAGCCCATTCGACATCCTGCTTCAAACACCGCAGGGCCGGACTCGGTTCGATGCCGACCCAGATCACTTCCGGGCGGCGGATGGTCGGAAAGGCGCCAAAACCCTCCACGTCAAGCTCGAGCTGGGTCGTCGCCGAGGCCACATGAATGAGGGCATCCTGTATACCCTCCATGCGCTCCTCCGGGACCTCGCCCAGAAACTTCAGGGTCACGTGGAAGTGCTCAGGGTCTATCCAACGCACGGGAAGGTTACACTCCCGGAGCACTTTTGAAGCCCGGTAGATTCGGTCGCGCTCCTTTTTGGGGAGGTTCAGGGCTATGAAAAGACGCATAGCCGGAACGCAGAATCCGAGGAGGGGGTCGAGCACATAGCCAAAAACTACCGGCATGGGGCGAAGCTTACAACCGGGTAAGCCGCTTGGACACGCACCACCGACCAGCGCCTATGGTCAGCCTCGGCCCTCCATCCACTCTCCATGAGCCCGGGCTGGGTCGCCGGAGGAAACCTGGTCCTGCTGCCCGATGCCGACGATGCGCTGGGTCGGGTAGGCCAACTCGATGTTCGGCTCGTTCGACACGATGTCGAGAACACCCTCCCAAAGCTCCTGGTCGAAGGCCCTGCGCCGTCGCGGATCCGTGAGAAAGCGCATCGCCAAGCAGATCCCGTGGTCGAGCACCGAGGTGTAAACGGTCGACGTCACCGTGGCGTATGAGATCAACATCCGGCTCGGTCGTTTTCGTAGGAATTCAGCGGCCCTTTGGCTCGTTTCCACGCTCGCGTCGCTCACCATCTCCATCAAGAGCGTCTTGGCCCTCCGCCAATCGCTCTCGAACGTGATCACCACGGGCACCTCATGCCACAAGAACGGGAACTCCGACGTGTAGTTCGCAATCGGGTCAGTCAGGATTTTCGAGTTTGGTATCCGAATCAGCCGTCCCGTGCTCTGGTCGCTGTCGACCCAGTTACCGATCTCCAGGAGATGGAAATGCAATACCGATACGTCCACCACATCGCCGGAATGAGGACCGATCTGGATGCGATCGCCGACTTCGAACGGTGGTTTCGTTATCAAGACCATCCAACCGGCAAAATCGACGAGGAGATCCTTCAGCGCGATCGCGACACCCGCGGAAACCAACCCCAAGAAGGTGCCGACCTGAGACAGGCCATCGACCCAGATACCGATGACAAAAACCGTAGCAAAACCGGTGGTGACGTAGGCGATCGTCTTCCCCCACCGGTACTGCACCACCCGATTTTCCACCGCCCGGGAAACTATCTGCCGGCCGACCCTGCGGATGAGCCACCCACCGAGCATTACCCCGGCCGTGAGCCCGATTTCTCTCCACGGAAGGTGGTCGAACGCTGAAATCCCTTGGAGAAGGCCCGTTCCCTGCGTGAGCGTGTTGGAAAACACGGCCGCAAGAGGAGTGGCAAACAGGAATCCCAGCGTGATCATAGTCCCTTCTTGAGCTGTCGTGGCTGTCGAATGCTGGCGGCCTGTCCAGTATTGGCAGGCTGATGCTGATGGTGCCTGCCGACCGCCACCCTGCGGGTTTCACTCGTTTCCACTTCGGCGGGAAGAACGACGAAACCACATGATTGAATGCCCTGTTCAAATCAGGTGATCAAGCGTCGTAAATGCAAGGATTTAGAACGACTTTCCTTGTGGAGCCGATAACCCTAGTTGCGTCGTAACGAAGGTCCGTACCCCCTCCAAGGTGCCGGAGATGGGGACGCTGGCCGGCAACCCGAGGAGCTCCCGATCTGATTCGATGAAAGCTATGACCGGTCGTTGGTACCTGACGGCGAGCCTGACTTCGTCAAGTGTTCCTGCATCTCCAGGTAGAGCCACGATTACGTCGGAGGAAAGGACGTTAATATGGTTTCGCGACATGGATTCCGCGCCACCATCACTGTCCAAGGCACGTTGGCCGCTCAAGGGAAGATGCGTCAGGACCGGAATCTCCACCCAGGGGTTGGGATACCCGTCCTTCGGTTTCGGACCCCCGTCCCTCGATTCCTCCAGCGACTCATCGCAGGGAAGAATGCCGATTACCAGCCCGCTGCGGTGCGGCGTTTCATAGAACGACTTGCTGACCGCCGTCATCACACCGGCTCCGCCTCCGGTCAGCAGGTGAACTCCACACTCCGCCAGCCACCGACCCAAGGCCGAGGCACGCTCAACATAGGGTCTACTACCGGATCCCATCACTCCGACGATGGGCAGGCGGGTCACGGGAGGAGGCATGGGACGCAACATTCCACGCCCGCAGCAAGAGGCGCAAGCGTCGCCCCCGGGCAGTTTCCAAGATTCCCGCTTTCCCAGTTTCCGCGGAAACTGGGATCACGCTCGAGTCGCGTTCTCGACCGGCCCGTCGTCGCGAACTACTTGCGTCGCTCGGCCTATACGTAGGATTCAACCGTAAACATACGTATGACGCCTCAACTCCCGCGCTCGTTGGAGCCCATCCGGGGACCACGTGTTCACCCCAACCGAGAGCGATCCAGCAGGCGGTATTGGATGGCCTCACCGACATGATGGGCACGCAGGCGAGGCGCGCCCTCCAGGTCGGCGATGGTCCTTGCAACTTTGAGCACCCGGTCGTGCGCCCGGGCCGAGAGCGCCAAGCGGGTCATGGCCTGCCCAAGAATCCGGGCCGACGCATCGTCCAGGGCGCACCAACGCCGTATCTCTCGCGATCCCATGTGGCTATTGGCCCCTACCTCAGGAACACGGCGAAAGCGTTCGTGCTGCCGCTCACGAGCGGCCCTGACACGGGCCCGAACGGTGGCGCTCGGCTCCGCCGAATCCTCCGCTCTCAGGTCTTCCACCGGGACCGCAGGCACCTCGATATGGAGGTCGATGCGGTCCAACAGGGGGCCGGAGACGCGGGAACGGTACCGGGCCACGGCCGCTGGGTCGCAGGTGCAGCGGTCTCCTTCGGCGCCGTAGAGGCCGCACGGGCACGGGTTCATCGCGGCAGCGAGCATGAATCGTGCGGGATATTGTAGCCTCGAGCGCGCCCGCGAGAGGTTCACGACGCCGTCCTCCATCGGCTGCCGCAGCGCCTCCAGAACGGACCGCCGATACTCCGGAAGCTCATCGAGGAACAGCACGCCATTATGGGCGAGGCTCACCTCGCCGGGTCGCGGAATCGCTCCACCACCGACGAGCCCAGCGTCGCTCGCAGTGTGATGGGGTGCCCGGAACGGACGCTCCGTGACAAGCGTGCCCCCGGCTGGGACCAGCCCGGCCACGGAATGGACCTTGGTGATGTCGATCGACTCGGCCAACGTGAGCGGAGGAAGGATCCCGGGAAGTCGCCGGGCCAGCATCGTCTTTCCGGATCCGGGGGGGCCGATCAACAGGAGGTTGTGGCCCCCGGACGCGGCAATCTCGAGGGCCCGCTTCGCGAACTGTTGCCCACGCACCTCGGACAGATCGGGCTGCCGGGCCGGAGGACGCTCCAGCAGACGGACCGTATCAAGCCGGGTCGGCCTGATCGGGGTCCCCCCTGAGAGATGGGCCAGCACCTCTCCGAGCGTCTCACCACCCAGAACCTCCACCCCCTCTACCGCGGCGGCCTCTCGGGAATTCGCCCTGGGTAGTAGAAGCTTCGACACACCCCGGGCCCGGCATCCGGCGGCGATCGGCAGTGCTCCGCGGATCGGCCTCAGACGTCCATCAAGCCCGAGTTCCCCGACCAGGCAGAGGCCGTCCACATGCTCCTGGGATACGATCCCCAGCGCCACCAGCACCGCCACCGCGATCGGAAAATCGAAGGCGCTTCCCTCTTTGGGCGTATCCGCCGGAGCCAGGTTTACGGTGATCCGCCGGGAAGGGATCCGATGTCCCACGTTGCTGAGGGCGGCGATGACGCGTTCCCGACCCTCTCGAACCGCACCCTGGGGCAGGCCCACGACCACGAACGAAGGGAGCCCTACCGAGATGTTGACCTCCACCGACACCGCGTGGCTCTCGACTCCGGCGACCGAGGCGGAACCGACCTGCGCCAGCATGGACTTCTCCCGTACGGGGCACACGTCCCCGGAGCGGGCACGTCGTCCTTACGCTGACGGAGGCGGCGGGGCGAAACCATGCCGGGGCAGGCCCCAAGTGCGACAGGCGGTTCCAAGCCCGTGCAGGTCTGTCCGCCCCTCGGCTCAACCGAACAGTGGCGGCCTCCGCGTGTGGAAGTCGGTCGCGTCCTGCCAGGCCTTCGCCACCCGAAGGGTCTCTGCATCCGCCCAAAGCTGCCCGACGAAGACCGTACTCACCGGCGTTCCGTCGTCGTTGAAGCCGCTAGGCACCACAACGGCGGGATGCCCGGTCAAGTTCGTCATCAGCAGCTGGTCCGGTGCGCGCGTCGGGGTGATGAACACGTCGATCCCTTCCAACGCCGCCTCGAGCGCGCCCATGAGCATGGTACGGACCCGGTTGGCTTGGATGTATTCCACGGCCGGAATCATCCGGGCGACCCGGAACGAGTTGGGCCATGCTCCGGCGGTCTGCCTGACGAGCAGATCGTCCCGACCGCTCAGCGTCAGCTCGTCGAACGCCGCCGCGGCCTCAGCCCGCAGGATGATCCTCAAAGCGTCGAGCGGATAGTCCGAAGGAAGATCGATCGGCACGGGCGCGACCCCGAGTGAACGGAGCGTCTCCAGCGCCGCCCGGTCGTGCCCGGTCGCGCGCTCCGAATCGAACCCGCGCCGAAAATAACCGATGCGCAGGTCCGACAGTGGCCGCCCGGAATCCCAGTTGAAGGGCGCGTCGCGCGCCGTGGGATCCCGCCCATCGGCCCCGTGGATCGCGTTGAAGACCAATGCGCAGTCCTCCACGCTACGGGCGATGGGACCCAGCTTGTCCATGCTCCAAGAGAGTGCCATGGCGCCCGATCGGCTCACCCTCCCGTAGGTCGGCCGGAGCCCGGTCACCCCACAACGCGTCGACGGCGACAGGATGGACCCGAGCGTCTCACTTCCGATGGCGAAGCCGACCAGCCCGGCGGCGGTGCTCGCGGCCGATCCCGCCGAGGAGCCGCTCGAGCCTTGCTCGAGATTCCACGGATTTCGGGTCCGGCCGCCGTACCAGACGTCCCCCTGCGCGAGGGCACCCAGAGTCAGCTTGGCCACGAGGATGGCGCCCGCCTCTTCGAGGCGCCGCACCACCGTCGCGTCTTCCCCGATGACCTGGTCCTGGTACGGGGTAGCGCCCCAGGTGGTGCGGAAGCCCTCGACCGCCAGCAGATCCTTGGCTCCCCACGGGATCCCGTGCAGCGGACCGCGGTAGGCGCCGTTCGCGATCTCACGATCCGCACGGGCGGCGTGCTCCAGCGCTCGATCGCTCATCAGCGTGATTACGGCCTCCAACGTCGGCCCATGCCGTTCCAGTCGTTCCAGATAGAGCGTCGTGAGCTCCGTCGAGCTCAACTGCCGGCTGCGAATCAGCTCCGAGAGTTGGGTCACTGGCATGAATGCCAGGGTCTCCGGGTCCTCCGGCCGTCGTAACCCGATATGTCGCGTGAAGCGGAACGGACGCGTCTCCGAAGGCAGGTCACGTCCCGGAAGAGCCGGATCGAACTGGATCGCCGGGGTCACGTGATTCGAAACCCGTACCGCACGCAG
>Ga0209988_10000037_pt1 | contig 61313 bp, 89 predicted proteins | sample N075metaG_FD_183115 | JGI IMG/M metagenome (GOLD analysis project Ga0209988, IMG submission 183115) | Deep subsurface microbial communities from Kermadec Trench to uncover new lineages of life (NeLLi) - N075 metaG (SPAdes) (version 2) | ecosystem: Environmental > Aquatic > Marine > Ocean trench... | reverse complement strand
GTCATCTGTTACGACAGCGAGTGCATCAAAGAAGTGATCAAACTGCCACAGATGATCTAGCTCTGATGTGAATCCAGCCGGAGTTCTGTCATTCTGACCAGCGAGTGTTCCATTGCTGCTGATGATGTACTGGTTGATCTGACTCTTACCACCGATATGAAGGTATCGCTGACCGTTCGCGCTGAAGCTTGTCATGCCTCGCGCAAGTTCTGGAACAGTGCTGCTGATAGACTGGTATCCACCTATCTTCCGCGGACGTCCACGCTGAAACCGACACCACTGACCGTCAATGTAGTTCTCACCTTCAAGAACTGTCCCGTCCCGCTTGATACCGGGCATCGATCTTATTTTGATTGGAAGTTCAGGCATGATTAATCCGTTATGCTGTACACGAATGTCTGTCCGGCGACCGGACCCTTGACTCCAGACGTCGTCCAGTCGTTTCCGTAGTCTGGCGGATCAGAACCAGCAAGGTCAGGAGCGAAGGCGTCAAGCGTTCCGTCTGGGTTGATTACTATCTGTGCCATGACTATCGATGAAGCATTATCAACAATCGGACCCTGACAATATCTAATAGAGTCAGGTCGGATCAACGAAGGAATACCATCGCTCGTTCCGCAGGAGTTAGCGTTAGAGTTACCCAAGTTCGAAGTGACCAACCAGAAGCAGACAAGGTCGCCGATGCGAATGTAACTGTAAGTATTGATATTAGAATCAGAAAAGCCTACAGACCAGTTAAGCGTGAACGTCAAGACTGGAGAGATGATCGGCCTCTGAAGACCAGTGTCATCCACGAAGTAGAGATCTTGCTGCACGTTGTTGTCAACAAAGAACTGACCAAATCCAGGAACAGAAGCATCGAATGAACCACGCTCCTGTAAGAAGACAGGCTCTTCAAACCTCCACGCGACGTCAGTGCGAATGTGAGTAATCGTGCCAGCACCCTCGACGATGGCTCCTATATTGCCAGACGCACCGATGAGGATACCGTTCGCTCCTGCATTGATCGCAAGATCACCGCCGAGTGTTAAGTTTCCGCCTCCATCAAGCAGAGCCGCTGCTCCAGCATCTATCCATCCTCCCGCACCATCAGCGCGCAGAAGATGACTGATCGTTGATCCTGCAGGAATTGGAATAGAGATGGTCTTCGTTGCTCCGGCTCCAGACGCAGTGACGATGCCACCTACGAAGTCAAGGGTGTTCGCCAGTGTTGCCAGCGGAACTCCTTCTTCCTCAATGGTGAGCGCGGCAATGTTAGATAGCGGAGTCTTGCGCATGGCAGCAGCATCATCATCAAAGAATGCAATCGTATCCGCCGCTAGATCTATCGTCAACTCAACCGTGAGATTGTCAGTGTCCAACACCAGACTAAGATCAGATCCTAAGTCTCCGCCTCCAGCTAGACCGCCGAGTGCGGGAGTAAGAACATCACGACCGACACCGAGGTTGTCCATCGCATCAGATGCGTTCGTTGCAGATGTACCACCTTGACCGATGCTGATGGGAGGAGTGAACGTACCTGTCTCGGCATCAACCACATCTGTTCCATCGCAGTAGAAGATAGACCTGTTGTTCTGCGTAATCTGGACAGGAGTGACTTGAGCCGCTGTTGCAATCTCAAGTGTGAATGCTCCAGTCGTACTGTTGTCCATCCAATACTGTTGAATCGTATTTGGAACTACGACCTTTCGGTTGCCGGTCAAAGCTCCAACGAAGTTATATGAGATACGATTGAGTTGAACGCCAGATAGAATGAAGTCGCCGGATCCAGAGATGTCAATGGAAACATAGTCAAAGCCGACGGTCGTACTTCCACCGAGCCCAATGGTGAACCAGTCAAACCCATCAGTGACAACGAAGACCGAATCTCCAGGGTTCATCACGAGCGTTGCTGCGCCATCTATCGTTCCGGCGGCAGGAGTGACCGTGAGGATACCTGAACCCTCGTTGCGCACAAGACCGAACCAATCACTACCGACAGACGCGACAGTAGGAAGATTGAGTACACCGACTCCGCCAGTCCAGACGGTGAACAGCGCACGATTCGCATCTGCCCAATTGATCGGCGTGACCGATGTCAACGTGGGAGGGATGGATTGATTAAGCGAAGTCGTAATCGCTTTGATACCCGCTCCCGCGAGGGCTGCTGCATCTGCAACAGATACCGTCGCGCCGAGTTGGAAGGTCGCCCACGTTCCATCTTCTGTAGTGTTGTCAGTCAGGTAGATGAACCATGCAGTTCCAATCGCCGGACTAACAATAGTCGCACCGAGCGCATCCAGAACCTGGAACTCTTGCGAACCGACGTTGACAAACAACGAAGTGAATCCGTTGGATACCTGTCGCGCATCGCTTAGAGATATGTCTACTCCAGGCTGCGTCGCATCGACATCAATGATGTCTGCTGCTACGTCATCCGTCGCGACTGTATTAGTCGGCCAGTTAAGCGTGACGTCAACAGCAGTGACGAGTGATAGATACGTCCTCTGTGCGGGATTGATAGTTCCTCCGCCAAAGACTTCTGAATATGTCATGCTATGCCTCCTTCCTAGTGGAAGACCTATCTATGATCTTCTGTAAGTCTTCACCATTGAGTAATCCCAAGTCGCGGTCATACGTTGATTGCCACAATGGAACTCGCTCATCGTTCTTCAAGAATCTTGTTGCCTGGAGCAGACAAGCGTGGAGCAGTGCGTTCGGCGCATAGTCTGTCGACCAGTTCGTCTGGTTCGTGTTGTCAAGAAGCGGCGGAAGCTCGTAGTACAGCAGTTCAAATGGATATGCTGCATCCGGCGTCGGACTGAACAGATAATTGAAGTAATCGTAGTCCGCGTAGAACTTCGGCTGCGAAGTTAAGTCCTCGTCAGGATGGTATAGCCGACAGTACTCGTAAGAACGCGGGAACAACGGAGTACGAATCTCCGTCGCTCCCACGCCGAAGTTGATGCTTACTGTATCTCTCCAACGATCTGGCTTCTGATAGACAGAAGTTCCTATCGCCATCGTGCTAGACACGACGTTGATGAAACCCTGTATCTTCAGCGCACGAGCGAGGTCACGTTCCCCGAGGTTGATCAAACGGGGGAGCTGATCAAACACTGTCGGGTCAACGGAAGATCCGCGCTCAAGGTAGTCCCTCAGGTCATCCTGAAGAGAATTGAATGTCATTGCAGTAGGCATCGGTCTAGCTCCTTATGCTTCGTTCGGATCCGGCTCAGGTTCTGACGTCGGCTCAAGTCCTCGTCGGGACTCAGGCTCAGGCGTCGGCTCCGGCTCCGGCTCACTCGCAGCCTCTTCAGCTTCAGCTTCACGCATAGCTCCCTGAATGATGTCATGGGCTGCGTTACTCCGAGCTTCCATAGCTTCCCACTCTGATGGAGTCGGAGCTCTGTTCTCGTCGGCCATTCGTTTGATGGACTCTGCGAACTCAGTCAGTTCGGTGTGAGCTTCATCGCCGCGTTCAAGTAACTCGCCAAGGAAGGCTAGGAGCTTAGATGTCTCCTGAAGCTTGACGCTTGAACCTCCGCCGAGTGCTGGACTGCTAGTCAGCACTGACAGACCGCGCAGTGCGATCAAGATTAGTTGGATTGGATTCATTGTTCAGCTCCTCGAGTTGACGCTAGTAAGTTGTTGATGAGCGGGACAAGTCGTTCAGTCCAGTTGTTGAGGTTGTTCATAGCGTTGATGTATCGTTGTTCACCAGTACCGAACCTCTTGTATTCATCCTTGATCGTTTCGAACTCCAGGACTGCCGCAATCAAATCATCTACGACTGCCTTCGCTCGTTGATCCGCTCTACCGATACTGATCTTCTGACTGTTAGTCAGTTGACCACTGGAGACCAGCTTCGCAGCTTGCTCCTCGGCGATTACGAATGATCCATACGCGGCATACGCCTTCTGTTCGACCGTCTCTGCCTGAGCGAGCGGGTTAGATGCAGCACATCCTTCCAGCCCGATCAGTAAGAGCAGACAATAGAACGCGAAGAGCTGACGCGTCTGTACTAGATACTTCATAACGTACCTCCTCCATCACCCGATCCTGTGACTTTGTTTACCAGACGTCGGGTGGATATCGCCTGATAGTCTTTGAAGAACGCTACTGCCGCACCACCGAGGATCGACACCCACGTCGCTGTCGTTAGATCGGCGAACGTCAGTTCTGGATTGCTGGCAAACAACGTCACGACGGTTGATCCGAACAGAATCAATGCCGCGATTAAAGCTCCTACGAGTGTATTCGTATTCATCTTGCTTCTCCTGTACCACACTTAGAACGAATAGATAGGTTATGTTCTTCATCACCTAGCTGTCCAGTGATGATACGCATTGCTTCACCACTGCTTGAGACCGCTCGCTCTTGACGATCAGTCTTCGGGTTCCTCATTATCGCATGACGCATTCCAGGCGCGATGCATCCCACTATGTCCGTGACCCAATTTCCTATGTGAATGAGAATAGCGTACCGACCTCCCTTTTCAAGAAGCATCCTGGACTCGTTGTGATAGACTCCGTACTCCTTTCCGAAGAGACGATAGACTTTAGATCCACGAGACCGAGTGAACGGCTGGAGCAGATACTCTCCGTCTGGGATGCAGGATTTGAAAGGCATACCACCTGGAGAATCATGAGCAATCCAAGGACGTTCAATAGTAGCCAGACGATGATCGCCGACCATAAGATAGCCCTCAGTAGCCTTCGGTCCATAAGAATGTCTTTCAAGTGTGATCAGCATCACGTCGTGTTCGCCTGTAGTGCTGCCTTCGCTTCTTCCAACGCATCCAACTGAATGTCCAGATCTACTAAGTACGCAGCATCCTCGGCTGTCCAATCTACTGCCTGACGTTCACGGAACTTCAACGCCGCAATATCTTTCTTCGTGGCGTTGATGTCCCGTTGCAAAAGAGCGACGAACGCAAGGCTAATCGGAGCGACCTCGGCTGCGACAGTCTGCTTGATCGTACCCTGCATCTCTTCCGCCAGAGCATTCACCAAGACAGGCTGAACGACGAACCAGAAGATAGGAACGAGCGTCGCATAAGTCACGATCTGATTGATCCCAATGCGAATCCCGCGCTCTTTCACTGTTGCCATTTCCTTATTCCTCTTCGCCGACTGCCTTCAGCTCAGGCTTCAGTTCATCATCACCGGCATCTTCCGGCTGGACCGGAAGTGGTGGAGCGTTGACGACCATGACTTGCTGCTGAACGATTGCCGTGAGTAGCGCATTCAATATCTGAACATCACCAGTGATAGCCATCTGACTTGGAACGCTGACCGCTCCAGGAGTGTTCAACAGGGTGAGACCTGCTCGTGCCGCTTGTAAAATCTGCGGTAGTTCAAGATTCATTTTCTGTTGTCCGTTCATTTCTACTTCCTCTTGGTTAAGGCTTTCGCCGTTAAAATGACTGCACTGCTCTCCACGAATGCCCGGAGCCTAGATACACGAAAGCATCTGCTCCGGTGTCTAACTGCTTCGCTACCCGAACAGACATTGTAGTGGTTGACTGATTACCATTGATCAAGCAGCCAACGATGGTGATGAATGTTCCATCAGGACTAACTGATCCATCGGTGGAGATGTTAACGATATTCGTTATGACCTCACCTATGGCTGAGTGAAGCCGCTCTTGACCTGAGCCTCCACCACCCGTCCAAGATACCATTCCACTGAAAGTAGCGAGTGTGTCAATGACCATCTCTATAGCAATGTCATCTGCTGCTGGTGAGCTAACCTGAAGCGAAGCTTGATAGACATACTTCTGATTTTGTTTCGGTTGAGAGACTAGGATTTCAACAAAGCTAACTCCCGCAACAAGAATCGTATTGTCATTTACATCTGACTCGTTGATGGCAGCAATAGAAAAATCAAGTCCACTCGCAGTTCGGAATCTTAAGCTCTGGTCAAAGGCATCATCTCTCACCCAGAGTTGACCGTAGTTAGTCGCGTCTGCTGCCACGGCAGTTCGTTCTTCCAGGTACAAAGGAATATCGTTGATCTTCAGGCCAGTCGTGTTGATAGCGCTGAAGTTTATAAAGGTTCCATCGTGCTGCATTTGAAAGTAATCAGCGAAAGTGGAATCACCTATTCGTATATCGCGGCCACCAGAGATCAGCCACACCGTCACTCCTGCCGAAAAGGTAGTGACGAGGTCGCTGTTGATGTCCACCTGAAACGAAGCGTTGTCTGGAGCTCCGTCAGCGAGTAGCCTCAGCGCTCCACCGTCTTCTATCCGAACTCCGCTGGGAAAATTAGTCAGTACGAGCCAGTTCCCATCCCAAGTAAGATCAGGATCACCTTCAAGTGTACCGTCACCAGTCCAAACACCGAGTTGATCATTGACCGGAGTACCGACTTTGGATACGTCGCCACCACCACCACCGAGATCACCTATGGTCAGAACACGCTCCAGTCCACCTCCGGTCAATGTATTGTTGACCAAGAAGCCTCCCGCTGATGGCGAGTTAGTTTCAGCTACGACCGCAGACGAAAGACCATGCTGCATCCTGACCGCGACGCCGAACGCAACTTCAAGTTGCGCACTGTTCAAACCGCCGATGATCGTATCGGATCCACTTGTACCGGAACCATTGATGTTGATGAACAGCGTAGCATTGAAGCCGAATGCACTAGGCTTCGTTTGAATGTTCTGACGAGACATCTGCGTCATCGGCATCGTGCCGGTCAGATTTGCACCTATGTTAAGCGGAACGTTGTCGTACGGAGATCCGGTACTCGATACAGATAACGCACTGGTCAAGTTGATCGAACCGATGATCAGTGGATCTGCGACGCCACCACCACCTTGTCCAAGACTGACGAGAGAGAAATACGCACGACACAATCTTCCGCTGTCAAAGATAGTTCCGTTGGATATCACGCTTACTGGGATAGTCCAATACACTCCTTGATCAACCGGGACACCAGTCAATTCAAGTTGTATCCAGTTGTCCTGGCTGTTCGGTTGAATGATGAATATCTTATCGCCAGATACTAATTCCGCACCCCAGAATAAATCGAAGACCTGTCCAGCCACATCACTTTGATTGACGGCAATCTCTGTCACCGACGCAGGATTGACGTTGTTCATCCTGAGGTCTTGCAGGTCTGGAGCAGTTCCCATATCTGTGCTAGTATCAAACTCCCATTCTATTTCAACAGCAGCATGATCAGGGGGAGTTCTGACTCTTCCATTAAGACCTGAACCCGTGACAGCATTCGGGACAAAGATTCCTCCCAGAGCAGTGCCGACTGAGATGATGCAAGTCTGATCGGTAGCTCCATGGCGAAGGTTGAACGCACCGTCCGGATCAGATATGAACGCAAAGAATTGGTTTCCACTTGCATCCCGCATCTGTAATCGTATGTCTCCGCCGCGCATTTCATTCTGCATCACAAGATGATTGTCGCCGTTGTAACCAAGCGAGCCGATGATGTTGACGTCTGCGAGATCACGTAACTCCAACAGAGCCGTGATCGCTTCAGCTACCGGAGGAGTCGCCGTATTGATATCACCCAAGACGCCGAGTGGAGTAGCGAACGGATTCTGATCTGGGATAGATACACTGATCGTGATGGGCAATCCGGGTCCATCATCAACGATGCTGACGTTAGTCCCAGCAGTCAGTATCCGCTCGTTCGGTAGATTCGGGTTCGCAGTTACCGTGACGAACGTTGCGTCCAATCCGGCTGCTGATGATGCTAGATCGTCAGCCGATACTCTTCTACTATCACCGTCCTGGACGATTTCAAGTTGTTCAGTCCCCCCGAGCGGAAGTGTCGCAGGTCCTAGATCTGTAATCTTGATCGCCATCTGTTAACTCCTAGAGTGTCCACGGCGGAATTCCGCCATCTGGTGCCTGTTCAATTTCACGATAATCGCCAGACTCTGTTATTCGAATGTTCGTGTCGTTCCCGCTTGTGCTGCGCGTATATAGTAGTGTAGTCGTCGGATCACTACCGAGGTCAGTCAACTGTCTATCCGGCCGAACATACAGAAGATTGATCTCCTCAGTTGGTCGCGCTGCAAGACGATACGGATCAAAGTCATCCAGATCGTCCAGGCATACTTTGAGACCCGGAGCATTCGGGTCATCGTATAGATCTTCCAGCTTCATCTTTCGGCTGCATCGCGCACAGATGCCAATTCCGAAAGATGACGAGCCAGAAGGATCTATAAATAGACTCATCGCGTGTAGACTCCGATCCTTGGGGTAATCCGCACTGGAGAACCGTCATCCTCTCCGGTCCAAGCGTTCTTAGACTCAATCATGAAGTCTTGGTCCAGAATAGGAAGGCGACTGATGTCCGCTTCAGGTATTTCACGCACGAGCTTCCGCGATAAGTCCGTAATCACGAACTCATACCATCGTTGCGGCACTTCAATCTCCTGCTGCATCGTGCCGACGTCCTGAATCTGACGTTTGATGTAGAGAACGTACTGAAAGAACGTGAATTCAGTGTCCGGAGGAGGCCAGACCGTCGCAATCATCCTTCCACCTTGCGCGGCTGCTGATTTATCAAACCAATACTCCGTCGGACGGCTCAGAAACTGCTTATCCGGGAGGTTCGAGTACGAGTCCAGGCTGATTTTCGGCATTGGAACTTCATTTGCAGTGTTTCCAAGGAAGAATTCAGCTACATTGAGGACTGTTGTACCTTGAGCGAGCAGTCGGAAGAACCTGAACGGGATTTGCTGCTCCAAATCTACCCAGAACCAGTCTCCGGCGACGGCTGCGAGAGTCGCGTTCGTATAGAGGTCCGTATAAGACACTCCATCCTGCGATCCTTGAATGATAATGTCCCACGTCGCAGTCGCATTGAAGAAGATACCGAATGTATCGACCTGAGTTTGATTGTCAGCACCGAAGTCCACCTGAATATTTCCAGCCGGAGCTACCTGGACACACGCTGTCGTCAGATCAGTGTCAAAGGCATTGTCCGCAACTCCCTCACTCGCGCTGTTCGTACCGAGCGTTCGGTTGAGATCACGAAGGTTCATACTCTGCACGTCAACGCTTCCGACTGGTAACGGAACTGACCGCTCACCTCTGTAGATGGGCAAGATAGTCTTCTCAAGAACCCAGAGAGGGATTCCGTACGAAGACAGCGAAGACAGATTCAACCACAGCAGATCCAGAGCCGTGTCTATATGTTCCGGAGTGATAGCCTGAGGCGGAACTTTGCAACGACGGAAGGCATGGTCTATCACCTTCCTCGTTTCAAAGACCGTCTGGCCGACTGTTCCTGATGTTGCCATCTACCCGCTCCTTAGTTCTTATGGAGATACTTGTGAGCGCCAGTCTTTCCACCCTTGCCGACCATCTTCGCTCCGCGTTGCGCTGGCTGAACTCCCTCACCCTGACTACGATCAGGCATCGTGTGAGTCTTGTGAGCAGCCGATGCGACCTTTCCACCGTGCGCGTACGGAATCATCTTCCCACCTTTCTTCATGTAATACTTGCCGCCTTTCTTGTACGCCATCTTTCCGCCGTGCTTGCACTTGACGTATCCACCTTCGTTGTATCCAGGCATGAGCGTAGACTTTCCGCCGAGCGCCTTGTCGTCTTCACTAGACGGCTGCGTTCGTTGCTCGCCTGTCGGCTTCTGCTTCATCGTGCTGGTCTTCTGTAAAAACTGCGGAGACTGCTTCACCTGTCCGCCATGCTTGAATCCCATCGTCTTTCCATGGGACACTAGTCCGCCTGTCTGTGCGCCTTGCTTGAAACCTTCCATCTCTTTCTCCTATGGTGGAAAAGGTCTTGGACCTGATCCGTAGTTGAAACCCTGATTCTGTGTGTTCACTGTATCTGGTGGTGCTGGTGGTCGACCTGCATCCTGTCGCACTTGATCTGCCACGACTTGCTGTCTGTCGTTGCGAACAGAAACATCGTATCTCAGTTCCCTGAATACTTCAAAGTCTGTGCAGACATCGAGATTCGGGTTATTACAGTTCGGACACTTCGGATTGTCATTGTCAGCATTCTTCGTGTTCGCAGCCCACAGACAAGTCGGGCAGCACTTCCACCATTTGATTCCTTCTTGTTCTGGTCTTGCCATATCGTTTTCCTATACCGGAGTGTTGACGGTCGTACCAGCACCGTCCACCCAGACATCACCATCAGCCGCACCGACAGCCCAGACCGGAACGTCTTGTGAGGAGTTATAAAGTTGCGCTCCTTGAATCTTGTCGGCATTCGTATTGACCGGATCAGTGATATCATTCAGTAGTGCATCCGTGACTGTCGTAGTCTGAAGAAAGCCTGTTACAATCCTCACCGTTCCTGCGAAGTTCACCTCAGTAGTGCCAGTCGGGATCTCAATGACCGCAACGGCGAGATCGTTGAAGATGGTTACATCGTTGACTGAGCCCTGTCCTATCAGTTGTAGACCATCTGCTGCGGTATGTCCCATACACGCTAAATCACCCGCAAGGACTGTCTCCGTTTCTACGGATAAAATTCCAAGAATATCAACGTGTGTCCGGTAGTCAGCATCAATGACGAAGTGGGCAAGCCGATGGAATTGCAGACCGGCGTCACCGTATGCAAATCCTTCGATGCTGAAAACGCCTTCGTGTCCAGTGCCACCAACGAAGCCGACGAAGGAAATCTTAGTTTCCTCGCGTCCAGTCGTGTCTTGCGGCATGAAGAACGCAAGCGCTCCGGCTGCTGTTGCTCCGAATGTAGAGTTGATGGGAACGCGAGCACCAATACCGAATGTCGTTGCGTTGTTTTTAAGGAACCGAACATTGAGGTTGTTGACAACATCGGTCGGTTCGTCACTGATGATAAGTTCACCATCAAACAGTCCCGGCACTCCCGGTACAATCGACCATCCATCCGGGTTGGAGACCGAATTGGTATTGACGATCATGTACCCTCGCTCATCCAGAGCGTCGGGTGCTGGTGTCGTAACTATTAAGTCGAACCTCACACCGTCAACAGCAGTGAGATTGACCGTGCCTTCTATCGTGCCGTCGCCTGTCCAAACACCAACCTGATTATCGACCGGAGTGCCGACCTTGAAGACATCGCCGAAAGCTCCTGGAGTGACACTGATGGTGACGGCTCCACCCGCTCCACCATCAACGATGTCAATGTCGGCTCCTGCTGTAAGAACACGCTCGTCGGTGAGCGTGGGATCCAGAGAGATGACTACATACTCAGCATCGGCTGGAGCTCCGCCTCCTCCCCCGGCAGCCCAGTCGTAGTCGTAGTTATCGGGAGTGAGTTTAGTAAGGACTTCGCCGGTCGCACCATCATCAGGGATGTTGATGGCAACAATCCCGGCGAATCCTAATCCTGACTGAGCAGTCATAGGCTACCTCAGAGAGCTTTTTGAATGAGGTCGCGCAAATCTGCGAGCCTCGTCTTTTCCCCTGTAAGCTCCTGCTCTTGAATGTCAAGTGCATCAGCTCTCTGCTGGAGTGCGGTGTCTTTATGATCATACTCGCTCTTCCGAGCGGATAAGACCGTCATCTCTCGGTTCGCTACTGACGCTTCTTGCTTCGCGCCAGCGCTGATCGCTTCTGCTTGCTTCGCAAGGCTATTCGCCTTGGATACTGTCTCCGATGCACTGACATCCGCTCGTTCACGGATTTGCGTTGCCTGTTCATTCGCCTCGGATATCAGCCGTTCGCATTCTTCATGCGCTTCCTTTGTTATCTCCTTCTGCTTTGCGAGTTCAGCGTCTGCCTGAGCTCTGACTTTCTCCAAGTCCTCAATGGGACCAACTCTGTCGATGACAGCCTGAGCCTTCGCCGTAGCAGCATCCAATTGATCAATCCGCTTCTGTAGAAGATCCGGATTAGCCAACAGACGCAACGTCGGATCGACAGTTCTGCCTGACATATCTTGCGCGATGCTCATGAGACTGCTCCTGCTTGAATCAGGCTGAACCCTGCTGTTCCGACGCCTGAGTTAGTAAAGAGCCGAACTGCCTTCGGTGGAAAAGCTAAGTTTCCATCTCCGTTCGCGACGACGTTCACCAGTGTCGGGTGATCGAACCACGCAAAGAGAGTAGACGGATCATCGCTGAAGACATCATCGAACGTATGCTGAACGGTAACATCCACCGTCCCTGTGACCGTGACCGCCAGACCGATGTTAGTCGGATTGAGATACTGATCAATGGGGATAGGAATTGAACCTCCTAGTCCATTCGTTCCACCGTCCACGTCAGTGCCGACAGCAGCCGAAACCGCGATCTGCGTCACCGTGAAGAAGTCCAGAGATGTCGCAACGGATCCAGCGTTCGGACCTGCGATGGCCTCGCTGATAGTGCGACCTTGTTCATCCGTGCCTGTGATAGTGAAGGTGATCGCACTCAAGTTGCCAGCAGAATCAAGTATTACTTGTCTCTGAACATCCAAGAATGCGACACCATCAGTTACGAAGGCACCATCAAGTACAAGGTTTCCCGCACCACCAATCTGCTGATCCTCGAAGATCCCATTGGGATCCGCTAAGTCCAGTTGTCTAGATTGAATGACGGGTCTCATGATTATGCCCTCTCTTTCGCTGCGAAGATATAATCCAGACTCATCGTCTTGGCTACTGCTTCGCCATTCTGTACACCGAAGCTGACGGTCAGCTCAGTCGTGACCGGATTCGCCGGTTCCAAGAAGCCGAGTGGAATGCCGTTGACACCGTAATAGAACCGCGAGATTCCATCCCAGTACCATTCCATCGTGAGGAATGTATCGTCCACAAGAGTGGCGATCGCCAAGTCCTCAGTCACGACGCTACCGATAGCGTGATGGATGTCCAGGCTGGCGTCACCGTCATCACTCTGGAACCAGATACCATCGGAGACCGCGAGCGGACTCGTATCAGTAATCTGTAGACCGGCAATAAATTCAGACTGAAGCACTTCGTTGATCGCTAACCTTGCTCGGAAGTAAGACTTCCGGCTTGCTTCAATCACCCAAGCTTCTCCGACCTTATTGGAGAAGGACGAATCGTTGTCCGCTGCTGCGTTCGTAATCAACAGAACGCCACCATCAGCGTCTGCCAGTGCCTGAGTCGCGACTCCTACCTCAGTGACCACCCAATCGGCGGCGAGGTAATAGTCAAAGTCTTCCATGTACGTGTGATGACGAGTTGGATCCAACATCGCCATCGCTTGGAAGAGGCTGTCATCGGGACGGTTAGTTAGACCGTTTCCGAAGTTCGTAATAATGCTATCTCGTAATGCCATTTCGTTCTCCTAAAGTTGGTTCCTCCGTTTCACGTCCGGAGGAGTTAGGGAGCCCGTTCACGTTGGGCTCCCACCCTCTTTTTACTTACTCTCCGATCTTACAGACCCGGAGTACCGAAGACCGTCCGAGGATCGGTCCATGACGGCCAATACCGCTCCGTCGCCTTGTAACGCATGGAATCAGTTTCGAAGTCGCCTTCCATTGACTTCTCCATCTTGCGTCGCATGAGCAACTGAAGACCGCGAGGAGCATCAGTACCGATCCACCATGCAGTCGTTGAGGTGATCCGGCTAAGATTAGCCTGACCGTCACTCAACAGACCCATGGACTTGACCGGGTTGATGTCGTTGTTCGCGGTTCCGGCACGAAGAACGCTCTTCAGCAGAACTTCAGCCTGGAAGACCTGACTGGGACCAGCCACAATCTTCTTCGGCGTCAACCGGATTCGTTTACCGTTGTTGTCGACCGCGTTCCGGACCTGAATCAGCATCTGCTCCAGGGACGTCTGCGATAGAGCAGCAGACGTTGAGAGCAAGTTACTGAACGTTCCGTTAGCGATCGGGTGAGCAGCGTTGACTAGAGAGACACCGTCGCCACCGACAAACGCACCATTGAAGGCACGATTGAAGATGTTGGCGGTCAACGTCTCCTTCGTTTCGATCATGGACTGAGCGAGATGCTCAGCGTAGATCGTGCCGATCTTGATATGATCACCGTCTTCCACCAAGACTTTCGTCAAGGCGAAGGCGAGTCCATACACTCGATAGACATAACGCTGGATGAAGAGCACTCCACCGGATTGATAAGTTACCGGCAGACCATCGGGGAGCTCTGGAGCAGCCCCGAACCCGTAAAGGACAGGCTCTTCATGGTACGAACGGGGGATACCCGGACGTTCCACAAAGCATGCCTTCCATTCATCGGCTCTTTGATTGTAGATGCCATCGAAAACCTCGTTCAAGATGGGCTCTACTACTGACCTGAAGTCAGTGCTGCGCATTGGAACAGCCATAGTCTAGTCCTCCTTAGATTGAAGCTTGGTCAGCGACTAGTTGATGCTCAGAGATCTGAACAAGAACAATCGGAAATGCATCCGTCAGTTCATTGTCCGGACCTGGATTGAGACCCAAGATTCGCAGACCAGCGTTGGCACCAGCAGTTGCCGTATCCAAGGCGACACTGGACAAGCCAGTGATCGTAGATCCTGCGAGTGCAGTCCAGTTGTATTGCTGACCGATGTCAGCTTGAACGAGACCGGCGTTTGCCTGAATCTCATATACAACTTGATCTTGACCTTGGATGTAATAGGCACGAATGTTCGTAGCGACCGTGTTGGCTATCCACCGATTGGAGACACGATGACGTCCTTCGACATCATCCCACTCCACTCCCATGAAAGAACCTATGGCTCTTGCACCGGCAGCGGCACCGACTATGAATCCAGCGGCATTTATCTGAATCGGCTCATACTGAAAAATAGTCGCAGGGTGAGCAGAGACGATAGTGCCAAGTGGACCCGGACGAACAGCCCCAGAAGGACTGTACGATGGTCGCAATCCGAACGGAGCAGCGAGAAGACTCATTGCTTATTACTCCTGATACAGATTGATTAACCTGTCGCCGCTTCCCCTTCGCCTTCTGGGACTTCTCCCAAATTCTCAGCGAAGGATCCCGGCTCCAGGACCTGTCCCAGTTCTTCCATGCCTTCTTCTAGCTCAAACCTAATCCCACGAGAGCCACTCTTCGCGGCTGCTGCTGCCTCTTCTCTGATCACGTCAATGACCGATGAAAGCTTCTGCTCCTCGTACAGAGGTTGCGAATGATGCGCTTCACGCATGTAAGCTTCATACAAGTGCATGGGAAGCTTGAATGCGATCATCTCGTTCACACCGATACATCCTGCCCACTCGCCGCCTTTGAGCGTAGCATGTTCCCATCCGGGAATGTCTTCACTCTTGACTGGCGCGTAACCTAGACGCACTCGAGATGGAATCGAGTCTCTGGGATTTGTGGTTGTCAACCAGCAAACATGGTATCCCGGAATTGTAGGAAGATCCGGGAGTACAGACTGGAAAAAAGATTTACGAAACTCATCCAAACGCTCTTCGTCTGATAGTACTCTTACTGTCTCGGCACTCTTACGATCAGAGGCCGCACGACTCTTCCGTACTTTACTCGGAGCTTTCTTCCGTCTCGTGCTTGGTTTACCTACTCTACTGTCACTCATTTTCTAACCCTCTCATTCAGTGGATTGCTGTCCACACTATGCGTCTGAAGCATGCTCGCGGTCCCATTCGGAGTATCGTTTTAGATACTTCTTCCTGAGTACCGGATCTTCCCAGACACCCGCCTCTTCCATCGCTTCACGACGTTCACGGCTGATGTGGACTTCATTACTTCTCAGAGGACGTTCTTTACCGCCGACGCGGAATCTCGGTCCTCCAGGTTTCCTTTCCCCTCCTCGTTGATCACCCGTATCATCCAGGTCATCATCGTCGTCTATCCCGTTCCCTTTGCCTCCGCCTTGCGCTAGATGAGGTAGACGTCTTCCGACACGCTTGTCCAACTCATCATAATACTCTGGCGTCCTTGGGTCATAACCATCACGCATCAACATATCGTCGATCGCACCAGCGATAGCAGAGTCTTCATCCCGACGTCCGAAGTCAAACCATGTATTCCGTTCGTGCCACGTTCGCACCTGCTCTACGAGCATTGGATCTGGTCCTTCGGCTTCAGCCTGTGATCTTGCTCCGCCTTGCTCCTTGTACTGAGTGAGGTAGTTCTTCTGATCTCGCAGTCCGTCACGGATGCGCTGAGCTTCTACAGCGTCCTTCCCTTCTCCCGCGTCCATCGCCTTCGCATACACATCTTCAGCACTTTCAATCGCCCGATCTATCTGCGAGATACGACCATCGATAGAAGCATTTTCGCTCGCGTCCACACGACGAGATAACTCACCGAGTTGCTTCTCGACCTGCTCATTGCGACTACGAAGGAATCCTAGTTCGCGTTGATCGCGATCCCTTGCATCCTTCTGCCGCTGACGACGCGTCTTGCGCTCTGTCCTACGAGCAGCAATCTTCTCGTCGTCTACTGCTTCACCTCCACCGAGTCGTTGGTCATCACTTCCCGCCGCGAGTTCACCGTCTTCGTCTTCTCCGGATCCCTCACCACCGTCTTCATCGTCGTCTGCGGGGATCATTACTTGATCCTCCTTATCGACGCCATCGCCGACCATAACTAGGTCGTCGTCTTTTTTGTCTTCCTGTGCCATTGTCTAGACTCCTTCAGTCTGCGTCACTTCAAGAAGGCGACCATCTCTAACGGGTCGCCTGTAATTTCTCCACCAAGTTCCAGGTCGTTGAACAAGCAGAACAACGCTGCATCTTGGGAATTAGGAACTGGAACCTCCCAACGATCTCCGCCATACTTCGGGCATCGAACGAAGGCTCCAGGTTGAACCCACTGACCCTCGGGCCACTCTTTCAGGGTATCTCGATCGCGGAACGCGACTGGTCCTAGCGTTATGACTTTGGATACTTGAGTGTTCCATAACTCTGTATCGCGGGATTCTTCTGGAATTACAATCCCGCCTCGTGTTCTCTTCATAGGGGTCCTGATCTGCACCAGTACCTTGGACCCGAAAGGCCTCAAGCCGGGATCAACGTCTGGGAACGCTTGATCGATAGATTCATACGCTAGAGATATCCTCTTCGTATGCTGGTCTTCCGCTCCGACATCAGCCAGTGAGAGATTACTTGTCTGGTTCATTCGCTATTTCCTCAATCACATTCATCAACAACTGCTCGGCGAGTAACAAGCCTTGATACTTTCCTGACGCCTGTCCGTATCCGAATTCAGACTTCTCATTCGGCTGTCGGAGTGCGGCATCTGCCATCTCAACTTGCATATCCTTGAGTTTCCTCAGGTAGAGTTCCAATTCAATCTGCATCGTACACCTTTATATACGAGCGAGCAAGTATCTATGCTCGGCTCGATCCTTTTCTTCCGTACGATCCACTTCCCCCGCTCTTCATGGACTTCCCATGCGATGCGTGAGTGGAGGAACCGCTTTTCGGCGCACCCTTGCCATCTATCTTCTGGCCGAGCTTACCTGTCGTCGCGAGGACGTAGTGCTGTCGTGCATACATGGTCGTTCTCCTGTTACATTAAAATGATGACTGTAAACTCTCGATACTCCAGATCAACCCGAGGGATTAATTCCCGTTCCGGTGCTGAGGTTCGACTTGTTTCCAGCCTCCAATTCAGCGGCAGAGATAGTGAGCGCCGTCAGGTTGTCCTGAGTATTTCTGCGCTCATCAGACTCTAATTGAGTAGCGATACGTTCGTCCTCAGCACGTTCCTTCACGAGTAGCTCTTCAAGCCGAGCAGACCTGTCAGAAGCCATCTTCGCTTGTTCACGTGCCGTTACGACGGACTGTTCGCGTTCGTCCGCGGAAAGTTTAGCGAACTCGATGCCTTCCTTCTTATCGAGCTCATTACGTTTGGTCTCATCCTTGCGAGCTTCAGCCTCAGCCTTCATTGCATCCTGCTGCGTCTTCCGCTGCGTCTCTGCCTGAGCGTTCGGATCAATCGGTATCGGCGGAGGCTGCGGAGCGAACTGCTGCATCGCTTCCATGGTCTGCTGGATGATCTGCGGCAGAGCTTCAAACACTTCGCCGGAGCGCTCCATGACCATCGGTGACGCAGCCGCGAGCGTCTTGTCCAACTCCTTGCGCGTCTTCGGGTCCTGGTCTTGCATGATCAATGCCATCCCTTCCTCGTCGGTCTCTGATGCTTGCATCAACAGTTCATAGTTGGAGTTCACATACCAGAGAACCATGTGTTCCTTGATGTGCGCGAGAACTGCTGGCATGAATGACGGTGAGATGACGGGGTTCTGCCCGAACTCCTTGCTCAGCAGGTAGTCCAGATGAACCTGGAGATGCCCGAGGTGATCTTGCTCTGGGAACGCAGCGACCGGGCGAGCGAGACTCATTGCTGCATTCTCATTCACTGCGTTCTGGTTCTGTGGTACATCTTCCGGTATGAGCAACTCATCCGGATTCGGTATCTTCGTACGCTCAAGCAGCCTCTTCTCAACGGCTCGCTGATTGTAAAGATCAGGCATCGCGGCTGCTCGCTCCGAAACAATCTGAAGCTGAGCGAGCCGTTGAACATCACTGAAGACTTGCGGGTCAGCAGTCGGCACGACATCCATCGGTCCCTGGAAGTCTTCACGATACGCCAGGACTTCACCGAGCTCATCTACCACTTCGTCATCAGTGAGGTACATCTTATTGATGCGATACAGTACCTCAATGACCATGCTCATCGCGTGATACGTTCGGAGATGGATGGCCGACATGACCTGCATCCCCTCTTCAATCATCGCGAGGGTAGTGCCGACAGGCATGTTCGGACTCTGACTGCCTAGCTGTTCAAACGTAGTACGAACCATTCCCTTCCCTGCATCAACAAGGAACCCGAGCAGTGAGAACAGAGTCGGTGACGGCGGATTGAACGGCAGAGGCATGAGTAGCTTCCGGATGTCATCGCCGGCAATCCCTCCGTCTATCTCTGCGATCTGCGTTGCCTGGATCTCAGTCTTACTCTGACCCATGAAGTTCGCACCTCTCAGCCGGATGGCCGTCGGGATGTTGTTCACGTGAGCGCTATCTAAAAGGGCTCGGAGCGCACCTGTCGCCGCACCCGATAGGCTACCAATCATCTGACCGAGACCGACAGAGTACGCTCCGCGCCAAGGAATGAACGGAAACTCAATGATCCACTGCATCCGTTCGAAGTATTCATCATCCTGTTCCCAGTTGCGTATGACCGCGACGATCTTATTCGTCGGCTGATCAATGCTCACTAGGTACGGAGCGACGCCGTCTCCTTCGCTGTCTCCCTCCATGTCAACGAACAGGTTGATCTCAAATACTATGCGCAGACCGTCTTCATTATAGTAGTCGTATCTGTCCTTCCCTTCTATCTTGTCCGTTGCCTTCTGTGCTTCGGTCTCTTCCGGTAGCTGCGCGTGAACGAGCGGCATGATATCACGGTACATGCCATCCTTCACTCGGTCTTCAAACTCAAGCTGAGTGACCGGCTCGGCGTAGGTCTGTCGCTCTGCCGTGTAGAAGTTGCTCGCCGAGTACGGAATGTAGATCAGGTCTTGCGGAATGTACTGCGGAACCGGACGTGTCTTCTTTCTGGACCAGTCAGGCGTCAGTCGCATGTACTGAGACCCCGACAGAGCGAGCTGAGGAAGTAGCTGCTCAAGCTCTGGACGGAAGGCTTTCATCTGCTTCAGGAACTGCCAGTTCATATAGTCCTTGACGCGATCAGCCTTCTTCAATCGGTCCGGACTCGTATGCTCTCCAGGTATGTACGACTTCACTGGACCGTTCGGTGGCATCAATTCCTTGATCGCACGAGCAGAGTAGTCCACGGCAGCATCGGTCAGCATCGGATGGACTACTCGTGATGCTCCGGTGAACTCCGCGCCACCTGGAGCTTCCTTCCCGAGTCCCGTGCGTTTGATCGCTTCGGCGTATTCCTTATCGCGACGCTCGCGTGACTTCTTATCGTTGTCAATGCTCTTCTGCAATCGCGTGGCGAGCCGCGTCAGTTCATCCTCCGGCAACATCTCAACGATGTTATCGTAGAACTCATATGTCTTGTTAGTACCTTCCTCGTCACTGATCTGTACGATGGCTCCGCCATCATCAGTGTCAGTTACCTTGTCGGGGACCGGCTCAAATACTTCGTCTTGTGGAACTGCCATTACACCAGACCTCCTTCTGCCTTGTATGGTGATTTGTATCGGACCTTCTCATATTCTATGAATCGTTCAGGCTCCATCGGCCACGCTTCTCCATGTTCGTACTTCTTCAATAGATCAAGATCACTCTTCGGTAGCAGGATCTCCATCTCGTCACCGAACGGAGGCAATTCTCCAGTCAGTCTGCGAAGCGTTTTCTCATCAGGTATCGCCAGAGCCGGAGCATCCGCAGGTACTTCAATCTCATTGAACAGACCTCGGTCTCCTGCCCATCCTTCGGCATACGTTTCCGCGTGAGTGGGATCAATGGTCGTTGTGAGCGGGTACTCGTTCTCCGGTATCATTCTCCTCCGGGATGAACCACGGTACACCGTCATCGGGTCTTTCATTCGTGGAGCTCCGGAGATGATGGCATCCATTCTCTGTGCGAGTTCCTCTGTGCCGTATCCTCCCGTGTATCCGAACTCCATGCTCTCGTATGGTCCAATGAGATGGCTCTCCAGAGCTCCGAGCTGATCCTTGTCCAGGCTCGTGATGTACTTCTCCTGGAGCTTCCTCAGTCGCTTCAGCTCCTCATGCTTCGGAGGGAGCGGGATGAACCGTTTGAGGCCGGCGAGTTTAGCCATCAGTTCTTCCTCGTCCGTTCCACTGCGACCCCGTCCGCAGCCTGTTCAATCACACTATGAAACACGCAGACCGGGCATCCATTGTTCGAGAGTATCATGTCGCCGCCGAACGTCTGGAGGCATCCCATGACCAGACGGTTCTTGATAGCTACGAGCGCGTCAGGATGACCATCAAGGAACCGATCCCTTCGCTCTTCCTTATCAAGCTCCAGGTCCTCCCCGAAGCCACGCTGAATGAGAGCCATCCGTATCTCGCCGTCATGCAGTTCGCAGAACTCAATCTCTCCCATCTCTACATCACCTTCATGCTCGTCACCGCAATCAGGACAGATCAGTTGTTCAACCGTCATACGGGTTCCCTCCCTTCGCGGCTCTCTTAGCTTTCTCTGCTCTCATCCGAGCCTCTTGCCTCTTCATTTCCACCGGATCCTTCTTGATAGTCAGCGCTCCGATGTACTCATCCATGAAGACGCGCATCACTTGGGTCGTGGTGTCCAGCAGGTCATCGCGCTCAATGCTTCCCTCCCCGATGAACGAACAGACCTGAGTGATCAGTGGATCCATGTACGTCTTCGGAGTATCAGGTACGCTGTCGCTCTCAACAGCCCAGACACGACCATGCGCCCACATCGGTGAGGTCAGATGTAGACGCGTGAGCTTGTCTGCTTTGCCTGGATTGTATCCGTGAGTGAGGACGTCCTCAACAGCGAGGCTCTGTCTCAGGCTGATACCACTCGCCTTCTCCTCGATGAGTATCATGTCAACCTTCTTGCCTTGATGCTTCGGCTTGTTCTTCGCACGGATACCCTTCGGTCGCAGGAGCGGCTCATCACTGTCTCCGTACGTCAACCGACGTTCTCGCTTCACTCTCTTGATGAGCTCAGGTAATCCAAGCCACTCCTCCCAGCAATCCAGGAGCATGACGTGGCTCTCCTTCTTGTACATGAACAATCCCCACACTGAACACGCTGTCGGGTCGTTCTCCTGCTTCTTCTTGTCGTGCTGTCGTTCACTGAACGCAGTGTCCAGCGACATGATGATGACCGTGAACTTCGGCAGAGGCTTCTTCGTCGGCCATAGTCTCCACTGACTACGCTTCACTATGCCTTCTTCTTCAGGATCCAGTATCTCACCCCATAGTTCCTGACGCCCGACCTTCGTCCCCTCGTACTTCGCCACGTTCTGGAAGAAGACCTTCGTCAGGTTCTCGCGGTTCTCGTAGGTGCTGCCGACGACGGTGACACTGTTCACATCAGCGACCAGTCGGCGCATGAACGGCGTCGGCTTCGGTGTTCCGGTCCAGAGGACCTGAGGGTTATCACCGAGACGAAGGCCGAACCAGAGGTTGTCCCACGCATCCTGAGGGTACTTCCACGAAGCGATCTCATCACACCATGCCTTGTGATGCTGAGGTCCACGTAATCGTTCCGGAGTATCGCCGGCGAAGCCACGTATGAATGAGCCGTTCCATAGTGTGCATGACGGGAGCTGACTGTTCGTGTCAGCGATGAGAGAGTGGGGAATCACAGAGTAGAGGCCTGTCGGTCCTTCAAAGCATGTATAGCGAACGTCGTCATGTGTCGGAGCGACTATCGCGTATAGTCCAGGCAATTCTGCCGCCTCTCCACCGAGCCAGTTCGCCGCCGCTAGTGTTTTGCCGAAGCCTCGTCCACTCCGGATTCCCCAAATCGTTTTCTCTAGTTCCTCAAACTCCTTCGGTGGCAGTTGCTTCTGTCGTGCGAGCGACTTCCACATCATACGCCACCGAAGGTAGAGTAACTCCTCCTCGCTGAATGCGAGCAGGTCTGTCTTGTACTGCACGAGAGCCTTCGGCAACGCGTCCAGGTCTATCTTCGGGATAGCTCTGTAATCGAACGCGCTGAATTGAGCGAGGTCAGGCATTGCGCATCAGTCTCCAGTATATCCACGCGGCACGAGGGAACCTAGCAACGAAGCTGACATGCTCCATCACTCCGCGCGGATTCACGTACGAGTAACTCGTTGTGATGAACCACATCATCCTTCGTCCTCTGCTATCACGCTTCCGAGCATCGTCTTGCAGATAGCCGTGAAGAGAGCATCCTTCGCTCTCTCGTGGATATGAAGCTGAGCGAACGGCACGAGGTTCGGATGCGTCTTCGCAGCCGCGTTCTTCGTGTTGCCGAACGTCCATCCATCCGCCACCTTATAGTCGAGCCACGCTTGATGGCTCTGCTCTGGTGTCAGTCCCGGGTTCTCCAGGTAGTGAACGACGCCGGAGTACACGCTCTGACGTTGCCATGCTGGAGCGTCATCCCACGGCTTGTGACTGAAGTCCTGGGTCACTCCGGCACAGAACTGTCGGTTCACTTCATGACAGAGCTTCGCTATCAGCCAGAGCATGTCACTCCCCATCAACGCCTCCGCGCTCGGCGGAAGCTTCGCGCTCGTTGTCCTCTCCTCATCGTAGTGACCATCCGGAAGCTCACTCTGCTCACCCAGACCATGCAGGTCTGCTCCATCCTCCTTCTTCAGATGCTCACAGTTCATGTGATGGTGTCCTCCCGTTCCCTTGCACTCCGGACACACTCCCGCCGCTATGTCTTGCTCGGACGGTTCGTACTCGGGTGCCTGTTCTACTGCTGTCGTCTCTTCCTCTTGCATCACTTCCTCCTATTCGCTTGCTTCGCTTTCTTCGCGAGCTTGTTGCGTCTTCGGTTCTTCTTCACCCGAGCCTTGAACTCAGGTGTCTCTTCACTCATGCCGACGGTTCGGTGCTTCCCCGTTCCCTGTCTCCTCGGCAGTATAGCCTTCGTTGTCATGTCATCTGAAGAACGAGCATCCGCTTCGTTTCCTTGGTGTCACTGAACGACAAAGTTGATTGGAGGACCCGGTACTCCCGGGTCGACAGTAAAATTTACGGTGTTACTCGGACCCGAGCGCTCTCCCTCCGTTGTGATGGTGAACGCTTGACACGCATGCGTCCCGACAGCGAAGGTCCCCGGAGGAGCCACGTACTCCTCGCGGTTCAAAGGTATGTTCAGCAGGTTCACCAGCAGTGAGCCGTCACACTCTATGTCATACGACTCTATCGCAGACTGAGGCAGCGGCGTCCCATCCTCGTACTCCGTCGGCGGAGTGAACGTGAACGTCTTCTCCCCGACAGCCAGGACGAGCGGTGACAGGAGCAGCGCTCCGAGTATCAGTAGCTTCTTCATGCTCGTCTCCTCGGATATGGTATCGGGTGCTTCCCATAAGGATAGCCGAGCAGAGCGTTCTGATCCGCGCATCCTCCCCAATGATACTTCGTTCTTCCGCACGTCGGACACGTCATCTCGTCACCTCCGGGTCCGGCTTGTTCTTGATCATGCTCAGTATGCTTGCCACGACGTCCTCCTTCGTCTCGGTGTCCAAGGTCATAGGTCTGCCGATTGCTCCACTGTGTTCGGTGCGCTCCTTGTACTTCTCTTTCTTGTTCCCTCGTAAGAGCATGGACATGAGGCTGTCGCTGTACTCCGTGTACGTGTCGGTGATCTCCCCCTGATAGATGACCGGCTTGTCGTAGCCATCCACCGCTCTCCGCATCGCCTCGCCTTCTATAAGGTCGGCAGACATCTCCTCTGCCATCACGCAAGCATCGTGAAAGGATTCGTCCTTCTTCCTCCACCGATAGTACGTCTGCCTGGAGATGCCGCTCGCTATGCAAGCGTCTCGGATGATGCCTCTCGTAGCGTAGGTCCGGCAGAACGCCATCTTCAGCTCGTGCAGTTGCTTCGGGGTCATGTCCGTGATGTTCGTTTCGCATGGGAACAGGTCCACGATCTCGCCGTGAGCTGAGCCGTTCGTCTGAGGCTTTCTGTTCTGTGGTCGTGACGCTCTCCTCTCCGCTTTCGTTGCCTTCGTCCTCGCCTTCTTGACGACCTTCTTCTTCTGCCTCGCGCGCGAAGTGTTCCGACCGGCGCTCGGCGCCGACTTGCGCTTCTTCGCTGCCTTCTTCGATGTCTTCTTGCGTGTCACGCATTGAGTTCCCAGTTGAATGAAGGGGAGAGCAGACCACTGTCCAGCGGGAACTCGACGTGAGCCGAAGCTCACTGTGCGACAACGAGGAGGAAGTACCGTTGACTCATTGCAGCGGAGTGGAACTGTTGAGTGACCCGCTCTCCTTGGGCAAGAATGATGTACCGTGCGAGGGCGCGCAGCAATGCGATACGAACGATACGATGACGATACGACTGGGAGTGCCGGTAATACTACTCATACGCTGATACGCTACTTATACTTATAGAGGTACTATAGTTAGTTGAAAGAGTAGTAGTACACCATGTACTGTCAAGGGTACTGCGCAGACTGTAATACAATGCAGATCAAGCGTATGATCCGTATCGGCGTATGAGCATCGTATCGTGTCGCGCGGCATTGAGCGCTCGGCAAGATACCCTGTAAAATTAGTCACTTGCCATCAGATCGGGGTAGCCTATATACTACGCATCCGGCCGCACATCTGGCCGATAACACCAGTACATACCCGAGGAGGAGTACCATGAAACAGGCAAGAGCGAGTGACAACTGGCGTGAAGAACTACGAGAGCAAGAGCAGAAAGACCGGCTCAAGACAGCCGAGCCAAAGTTCCGCGAGGCTCTGCGCGTAGCTGAAGCGGTTCCCTTGCGCACCAAGACACAGTATCCATTGTATCTCGAAGCGAGGAGCATACTCATACTGAAGGCGATAGCGGAGTTCGATGGAGTAAGTGTTCAGGAACTCATACGGAACCGGATGGATGAGTTCATCACCGAGCGAACCATGAAGAAACCACGGAAGAGGCGCATAGCAACTAAGAAGAGAGCCTAGTCATGTCACAGAAAGAGGTCATGCGCGTATTGCGCAAGGACGATCTCGATCGCAGCGGACTAGGTAAACCAACGACCGTCCGAAAGCTGCGATACGGCGAGATGTTATCCAAGGCACAGACGTACGATGCAACGGCAGTTGAAGACGCTGTCTCCTACGAGATACCGTACTTTGATCCGGCCGGAAACCCTTTGAACTACACGCGATGGAAGCTCTTTCCAATCACGGAAACCAATCAACCGAAGTACATCCAGGAAGAGAAGACGATACCGAGGCTCTATCTGCCTCCGCTCATTGACTGGAAGAAGGTATGCGCGGACCCGAGCATTCGCATCATCATTACTGAAGGCGAAAAGAAGGCAGCATGCGCGACGAACATGGGATTGCCGTGCATCGCTCTCGGTGGAGTCTGGTCGTTCACGGCGAAGAAGTGGCATATGAAGGTGATCCCGGACTGGGACTGGTTTGAACTGAAGGACCGCGAGATTGAGATCTGTTACGATGGGGATATGTACACGAACGACAACGTAGCGAAGGCACTTGATGCGCTCACAATGATGCTGACGAAGCGTGGAGCGCGAGTGTTCATCCGCTACTTACAGATGACGGAGGGACTGAGCAAGTTAGATGACTTCCTAGTGGCGAGGGGAGTGAACGCATACCAGAAGTTAGAGTGCTATGAGGCGGACAACAGTGCGCAGATGACGAACCTGAACGATGACCTTGTATATATCAAGGACACGCAGACATACTATTCAACGTACGATCGTATCCTCTACGGTGACATCGGCAGACTGAAGCGTAACTACGGTCACATCAAGATACTGAGCGAGAGCGGGAAGCAGATAGCCGCGATAGACGAGTGGACTCAGTGGCCTCACATGCGGAAGGTTGATCGCATGACCTATGCTCCAGGCGAAGCGCAGTTTATCAACGGCGAGCTGAACGACTGGCCTGGATGGGGAGCTGAACCGAAGCGAGGGAACTGCAAAGAGTTCCTGGACGTCATCAAGACGATTGACAACTGGGATTGGCTGCTTCAGTGGCTGGCATACCCGATACAGAACCCGGGAGTGAAGATGTTCAGCAGTGTACTCATCTGGAGCATTGAACAGGGAACCGGCAAGACCTTCATCGGTGACGTGATGCGTGACATCTACGGGTTGAACAGCAACGTCATCACATCGGTGGAACTGCATGACGACAGCTTCGTATGGATGCGGAACAAGCAGTTCATCCTCGGGGAAGAGGTCATGCAGATGCGCAGCAAGGCGGAGAGCGGAATGCTGAAGCACATCATCACGGGTGACACCATCACCATCAACGAGAAGTACGTGCCGACCTTCAAGCTACCGAACTGCGCGAACCTGATGTTCACCAGTAACAAGCCAGACGCGATCATCCTAGACCAGAACGACCGACGGTTCTTCGTTGGCAAGCTGGACAGGGAACGGCCGATGAAGTTCTGGAACCATCTGGACGCCTGGAGGAAGAAGGAAGGAGGACCGAGCGCGTTCATGTACTACCTTGTGAACTCAGTGGACTGCTCCCAGTTCAATCCGCGCGCAGCCGCTCCGGAAACAACAGAGAAGAAGCAGATGCAAGACGCAGCAATGACCAGCCTCCAGCAGTGGGTTTCTGACCTGCTACTTGACCCGATCGTGGCGATAGCGACCGTCGTTGGTGATGTAGGTCTGGCGAAGGAAGCATTGAAGCGTGACGTGTTCAGCATCGAGCAGATGCTCCACTGGATACCGGAGGACCTGAAGCGTGGGAACATAAGAGTGACGCTCAGTGGTGCGTTGACGACGCTCGGTGCCGTGCGCAACAGTAGTCCGGTGAAGATGCACGACGGCAGACAGGTGAAGCTGTTCGCGATAAAGAATATAGAGTATTGGAAGGAGAGGGTGGGAAGGAACCGTGAGTGGGCAGCGAACTACGAAAAGAAACTCACGCCGATAGGCAAGGCAACGAGGAGGAGGAAGACCTGATGGAAGAGATTATCAGTAAAGAAGCGCTGATTGAAACGAGGAACTCCCTGGACTGGGAAGCGGACAGCGAAATAGAGCGACTGGCTCGCGCACTGGTTATGATGCTACGAGTGTTCTTGAACAAGGCAATAGATGAGTACGAAGATGACGACACGTAGGAGGTTCATTCAAGGAGCGGTCGCTGTCGCGGTGAGCGCGGCACTGCCTGGAGGAGATGGAGTTGCACTGCAGAGCATAGCGCATCCGACGATCTACAAGTATAAGACGTACGGAATAGCAACGGAACACACGAGGGACCTCGGCTGTCAGATGGCAAGAGCGCTCGCACGGAGCATGATGCAGACGCGTGACGTAACATTGGCGAACGTTTTGAACAGAACATTTGATCTGTCTCCCGTGTCGCTAGAAAGAATTGAAGTAGATATCAAACGAGGAGGAAGACCATGACTAAGAAGATAATCTGTATAGACTTTGACGGAGTGATACACTCTTACATCAGCGGATGGAAGGGAGCGGACATCATCCCGGATCCACCAGTGAAGGGAGCGATAGATTGGCTGGGATTGCTCTACGAGATGGAGGACTTCGATCCGGTGATATACAGCAGCCGGAGCAAGGAACCCGGAGGCGTTGATGCGATGCGAGCGTGGCTGCGTGATCATACCTTTGAATACTGGGACGTCATAGGCTTCCCGACGCAGAAGCCTCCAGCGTGGCTGACCATTGACGACCGATGCATCTGCTTCAACGGCACGTTCCCGAGCATCATAGAGATGCGATGCTTCCGTCCCTGGACAGCGGGATTCGTCAACGAGATAATGAACGGCATTGATGACGCCGATGAAGAGGAACACGTCACAGCAGCACTGAAGGAAGACGCGCGACTGGCTGACAAGCGAGGCTCTGTGAAGTATGAGTGGCTCAACTGCCAGATCACGTTCATGCAGAACCATGAGCGCGAGGGATACGACGTGGAGGTAGCCGACAACGATGGCATCGTAGTGAAGTCTCACGTGTACTTACATGAGTGGAGCGGGTACGTCACACCATTTATCAACGCGAAGGACGTGACGGGGATGGTAGAGTACCTGATACAACTGAACGAACTGGAGAGGCGTGATGGCACTATTATCAGAGAAGAGTAGGAGCCACGTTGAAACCGTCAGTGACTGGCCGAAGGGAACGTACAAGAGGAAGATAGGCTTCTTGCACGATCAGGTCTGGTTCCCGGTATCGGGGAACGAGTACATGCAGGAGCGACCGAGCCCTGAGTACATGGTGAAGCACACGATAGCGGGGAACACGTATTACCGTCTCTACCTGGACCGACGGATGTTCTGGTTCAAGTGGTTCCACATCAGGCTTCACACGTTCTATCAGGGTGACGACGACAGCGCAGTGCATGACCATCCGTGGTGGTTCATCACGATACCGTTCACCACGTACTATGAAACGGTGGAGGAACAGATACCGAGCCCGTTTCCGTGGTACGACTGGCGTCAGCGCCGACCTGGAGATCACCCGACGTACTGGAGGAGACGGATACGCAAGGTCCGCGCGTTCCTGCCGCACTTTCGGCGAGCGACACACCGACACTTCGTATTGAAGCCGGCGAATACATTCCGGACCATCATCCTGACCGGACCACTGAAGAGGGACTGGGGATTCTGGCCGAAAGATAATGCGTTCATTCCTCACCGGAAATGGGCGACGTACGATAGAGACGTGGTGCCGGGGGACCGGCTGACGTGATGGACAGACATCTATGGAGGCCAGAGTATCTCCCTACGAATGCCGTGTCCATGTACCGAGACCTCATTGGTCTACTTGAAGAAGCGGAAGCAGAGATAAGGAAGCTCAATGAGATGTTAGATAACCTGAACGAAGAGGAAGCACCATGAACAAGTTGACAGAGCAGTTAGACACAATGATCCAGAAGGCAGCGCTCGACGGCGCACTGACGCAGGATGCAGTGAAGCAGTTCCATGAACTGGTGGAGGCGAACGACTCGCAGACCAAGCAGTTGAGCAGCCTCCGTGACGACCTTGGATTAGCGAACAAGGACCGCGACAGGTTGAAGATAGAGCTTGGCATAGCGAACACACTTGTCAAGGTAGCAGCCGAAGCCGAACTGAAGATGATAGAGCGCGAGAAGGAGATGACGAAGCTTGAACTGCTGGCTGAGTACAGTGCCATCCGCGTGAAGGATCATGTAGCAATGGTCGAGTTGATCTTTAGGAACTCTATCTTGCGTACTCAGATGATGACACCTGGACATCCAGGTCACGTCGATCAGTACGGTACTGTGCAGAACCAACAGTACGAAACAAAGCACGACCTGGAATCAAAGGAGACATGATATGTGGTGGGAACTATTCCAATCGCTGTTCGTACTCGGTTCGTTGGTGACCATCATGGTCAACACTGCCAGCATCAAGCAACTGACCTGGAGGATTGAGGAATTGGAAGATCGTGGCAGCGGAGGATGGGAACAATGACAGACGGCAAACGAACGAAGGGACCACCATGTATCAAAGGGTTCTACATCCCACAGTATTATCACATCAGTCAGGGCGAGTTCAACATTGGAGCAGCGCCGAGGTCAGGGAGTACGTCTCTCTACTTCCTTGTGAAGAAGCTTGGAGTATCTGCTGTTGAGTTGACGGAAGCGCCGGACACGGCAGTCTGCATCATCCGTGACCCCATCAAGCGCATCGCTTCGGCGTACATCCTGCTCGCTGAAGGCATCAACTCACGCGACCCGGTAACGAACTTCAAAACGATTGGACGTCCACCGTTTGAAGAGACGATTGACGCAGTGCTTGATGACGATGGGGAAGAGTGGTTCAACGCGAAGATAGGGAACAGCGCTCATGCGTTCGCATGGCAGCCTCAGAGTGAACTGTATAGTAAAGTGAAGAACCCTATCTGGATCCGCCTGGAGGGTATCGGTAAGATCCATGGACTCACGCTTCCACATAGTAATAAGACGATAGAAGAGAAGCCGACGGTGACGTACCGACTAGATGAACTGAACGAGTTCTATGCGGAAGACATAAGGTTATGGAACGCAGCACCAACAACGACAGGAGAACGCAATGGTTAGGAATACGAACGGCGACATCGTGCCACAATGCACGACGGTCTATGTAGTGAGCGGAGCATCCATACACTGTAGCAAGGAGAACGGGCATGACGGAGGACACACAGACGTACGAGGTAGCTGGAACGAAGCGACAGAAAGAGCCGAGGCTGACCCGGTTCCTGCTGGTGAGGGAGGAGGACGAGACGGGAGTGTCGGGGACGGGGATAGTAGCTGAAGGAGTTCGGTTCACGAACGGTCAGTGCGTCATCAGTTGGCTCACTGAGTACACGAGCGTCGCGGTCTATCCGAACGCTGAAGAGATCATAAAGATACACGGACACGATGGACGCACGAAGATCTCATGGTGTACTGACGACGACGCGATTGAGTCGGCCGTTTCGCTCCATACATAGCTCGAACGCCGACTGTCCAATAAGTGTCCAAACCGTGGTTTGCCTGTACCCGACCCCAAAACAGGCAGATTTCTCCCTTTTTTCCTTTGTAATACAACGTGTTACGGGTCCTTTACAAGCACCCGTAATACACCTTATTATATGGGCATGCACAGCACCGACCCAAATTTGGCACCCAACAGACGCCCACTGGCGATCGGTCTGCATTGCGCCCAGAGATCCAGCGTATTCAAATTCGGAAACAGAACGGCACTGTATATTGTCGGACCGATGGCGAACAGTTCTCTACCGAGAACGTGGTACAGCGAAACTTAGAGCAAGTGTGCGGTGTCAGTCTCTCCGGAGCATCCAAAGCAAACTGAGTCCAGGCAAAGTACCTTACCAAGATCGGAGCACGGGATGCCACTAACTCTGGCGGAGCCGTGCGCTACTAAAATTGACGACGACGTGGCAGTGTGAGGACGCGCGTCGTTGCTGACGGCTGAGCCGACCATGATTGGACGCGAGAACAGTGTACGAGGCAACGACAGACCACGAAGACAGTTAGTAGCGGAACGCATAGCGAGTGTTCCTATATGCAGACGGCGGAACAATGCTGCGAACAGGCAGCGGAGTAAAGCTAATGACATACGAAAGTGAAAGGTATGAGTTGGAAACGCAAGACCCGGAGTACCCTGAGACAAGGACTGGCTTCAGAGATCTAGACGAGGCGATGGAAGCATTCTATCGCAGCGTGGCTGATAACTACAGCGAGCCTTCTCATAACGTCGCGGTCCACGATCTGGTGGCCGGACGGACTCTGTGTGTATGGCAGTACACCGACACCGACGAGATCGGCAAGGTAATGTACGACACGAAGACCCAAGTCTTAGGCAACTAAGAAACCAATCGGGCTGAACTGAGCCCTCACTACTGCCGTCTGCATTTAGAAGCGCTCGCTTCAACAACGATGATAAGGAGTACGACATGAGTAAGACAACAACGACAACGAGAGAGAACGCAATCAGCAGTAACATCCCAGCACTGCGCAAACTTCTGAAACGCAAAGATGGTGTGTCTGTCTTTGAAGCAGTGGATGCACTTGACATCTGCAAGAAGTCTGTTCGCATACTGCTGCGTGAGCTGAAGGCGAAGCCTGGAGATTATCAAGGCTACTACGTTTCGTAGACCTGAGTGAGTGAGCGATAGGAGATGTGAGGTGTTGGAACCTTTAACTATGATGATGATGAAAGGAGAACGACATGAGCAACGAAAAGAAACTGGTAGAGATACCACAGTACGACGACGCACTCTTGGAGGCGCAGCAAGACGAACGCGAACTCCGTGAGATCTTTGAACGCCAGCAACGCTGGTCCACGTATCCAATCTAGGGAGCATGATGATGATGACTCAACCAAGTAACGACGCGAGCAGACAGGCATGGTTAGACATGATGGTGATCTGCGAACAACGACCGCAACAGAAACACGGCAAGACTCCGTTCCATCGTACTGATGGTGACGCGGCTCCGCTCTGGTTAGCAGAAGCGGAACACGGATACGAAGAGGCAAAGTTGCTAGGACACGGACTGACGTACCTTCCGACGACCGGAGGGCTCAACTAATGCAACCGATAACAGCAATGAGTGTGATTGAGATTGTGTTTATACTTTGGTTCGGCGCACAGATGCTGATACCTGTAATGATGACGAAGGAGAACGATGATGATAACTCTTAAACTGTACGCAGGAGAAGAGAAGGTACTGATGGATGCTTTGCAAAGCTACCGGAACGGTCTGGAGCGGGAACGCAAGTACGACGGCGTCACCGTGACGCAGCACAACAAGATGATCGAGAAGATAGATGCGGCTGACGACCTGATGGGCAAAGTAGGAGATCTGTAATGGCAATCCAACTTGAGCCGCAAGATTGCGTGGACCCCAAGTGTGACGGGGAAATTACATGGGACGAGTCCGGCAAGGACTACGTCTGCATGACGTGTGACAGGAGCGCAACTCAGCGCGACCTGTTCCTGGAAGGAGATGATGATGACAATGCTAACTAGGAAGAACTGGAACGGAACGGATCGGTGGTATGAAATGCCGGTAGATATAACAGAGGAAGAACTGGCTGAGCTAGACGACAGCGAAACGTATGTCGCCGGAGGTTACCGACGTGTCTCATGGTGGGACAGGTACAGCAAGCTCTGGATCAGCTACATTGTGAACGGTGAAGATCACCAGATGGGCAGCGCAGATTTCGCTGCGAACAAGCGGACGTTTGAATTCTAGGAGATGATGATGACGGAAGCAAAGAAGAAGGTAGGAGACCGGATCAAGGTACTAGCGAACAACGTGCTAGGAACGCCAGATGTTATGGCAACGATCCGGTCGGTAGAAGAGAACTGTTACTATGTTCACTGCGATGGCGATGGTGCCGAGTGGACTGGTCCAGTAACTTTCAACGGCGACGTCCTCTGTGACATGCCATAGGAGGTGATGATGTCACGCACGATCTGTGTAAACAAGGGAACGCATGAACGACTGGAAGCACTCTACGGTAGACAGTATCCGCGGAGCCGAGCCGTTGAAATGCTATTAAACGAAGTAGAAGCTAAGGAGAATGATGATGACATATCCTGTGAAGATAAAGATGCGCAGCAGTGCGCTAGAGGAACTTCATAGCTGCGAGTATGGTAGCTACGAAGACCACATACACGCCGACGACAGCCGAGATACACCTTACGATGATGGCACACTACACATCGTAGAGTTGATTGACCGCTCGCCGTTCAAGACGGTCGTGTACCTGGAGAACCAAGCAGAGGTCGACGAGTTCTTTGGACAGGCATGTACCGGAACGTTCGGTCTGTACTATCTAGGAACCTGTCTGCGGATCTACAATCAGTTGCTCCCACTGGTGAGCGAGAGTGTAGCGAAGAGCATTAAACGCTACTCCATCGGGTACTGATATGGATATCGCCGACAGCAACGCACGACAGAGCCAGTTCATGCACGAGCATCAGGACGAACCGAACGTGTCAGGCCCAGACGTGAACGATGTATGGAACCTGACTGCCGTGCGCAGCTACCTCCGTCTCTTCGCCATCCGTACTGAAGGATGGTGGGAGGCCGAGGGCTGCGACCGTCAGTACGATGACGGAGAATGGTCTGGACCTGCATGGGCGAAGAACTGGGAGGACGCAGAGCATACGACAGTAGACCACGTCGCTGAACGCTTTGATGTGGATGCCTGTGACCTGTACGATTGGATCCAGTTCTACGTGAACCAACAGATGCATCTTGAAATGGATGCGATGATGACGATGACAAGGAGAACGACATGAGTACGACGCAACGTATGTACGACGAAGGAGACGCACCTTATGAACGCTTCGGTGAGCTGACAGTACAGGACTTGATTGACCTGCTGAACAGACGCGTGACGTTCCGTAAGGATCAGCAAGACTTTGCGGTCAGCAAGCATAGAGAGGTTCGTGCGAAGGGATCAGAGCAAGAACTCCACTACCTGCTGGACCGCATCACGGCACACAAGATGAACATCCGTGCCATCACCAACGACTAGGAGCATGATAATGAAGACGATGATACTAGCACCACTCGCCGACGATGGTCGGTACGCATCCAGCGATGGCTGGACTCTTGTTGACACAGAGACGCAGAAGAAGTTGAAGGTCGGCGACTACGCTCACACCAGTGATGGTGAGCGCGTGGAGATCACATGGCTCAGCCCTCCGCACAAGTGTAGTTCGCAAGGGAAGGTCTGCGTCCGTGGTACAGGCGACAACGTATGGAGCATGGAGTACTATGCCAGCGTGATCGGCGCCGAGTACCTGTACATGGGAGGACCCCGTCATGCGGATTCAAGTGCAGATTGATTATATTGTGCAAGAGACGTCCGACGAAGTCAAAGCACGATTCCCTGAAGCAAGTGGAACGAAAGACTGGGAGGTCTTAGACCAAGACGGCGATCGCTATTGCTTCGCCGACTCGGAGGTAGATGCAGTGGACCAGTTGAGTTCTTTTATTGGCGAGATGCTTGCGTCAATGAACTTCGGCTTAGTGAAGTTCACCAACGATGATGATGGAGAATGATGATGGAAAACTCAAGACGAGTACGATGCGAGTGCGGATGGGAAGGCAGTGACGCTGATGTTGCTGTCGTCTGCACGTTCGTAGGCAACAGAGAAGAGCCGCCGGAGTACACCGGATACTGTCCGTCGTGCGGTACTGACGCGGACAACGGTGTCATGGAGGACGTTCCGATGTGCAAGTCCTGTGGAGATGAGTACGTCAAGGACGAAGGTGATCAGTGTCCGGAGTGCCGCGAGTGTCAGCTAGAAGATGCGCGCGATGCCCGGATAGATGACGCGCTGACAGGAGACTCCCATGTGTGACGCGAAGAGGAAGTCCTGGTACGCGCACACCAAGAGGGCGCTCCAGCAGTGCGGTCACTTCCTACAGGGAGACACCAGTGACATCGGCCGCCGATCGGAGCTTGTGGCGTCTGTGGTGGCAGCACAGAGAGACGGTATGGTGTCCCTCAGTGTGGACCAGATGGACTGTGACTGCGCAAGGTGGACGTCTGGGTCGCTCGTAAGAGCGATCCCGCGTCTGGTGGAACGGGAGATCCAAGAGATCTACAATAACGCCGAGGGACCAGTGTATTGGATCAGCATCGATACACCGGAAGCGAAGGCAGAGTACGTGAGCAGGGACTTAGCCTTGGAAGCATTCGAGGATGGTCACGCTCACATAGTATCAGCCGTTCGGTTTGACGAGGACGGATGTTACTGATGACGATGACGAGGAGGAAGTACGATGGGAAGGAAGAAGTGTTTGATAGACAACTGTAAGAACGACGTTCGCTATCATCACCTCGGAGTGTGCGCAGCCTGTTATGGAGGGCTCGCACACTGGAGGGGACGCTCAGTCGCGGATAAGCGATGGCGTCTTGGACTCATTGACCGTCTGCAATCGCGGATGGAGTTCATGATTGATAACCCACGACACGCACCTAAGAGGAAGAGATGATGAAGATCACATACACGATAACGATAACGGGTATGCGCGAAACGCAGATGCGTCCGATACTTGCTGCATTGAAGGAGAGCAATCTAAAGTACGAGCTCGCCGCCGATGTGGACATGGATGCATCAGCGAAGAAGTTGAACGGCACGAAGCACGGCAAGAGAATGAGTCCTGACACGCCTCTGATCTTGACGGGCAAGACTGCACAGAAGGGAAGCCAGCGCGAGCGCATCTTGCTCGAGCATGAGAAGCTGGAGAAGAAGCATGGGATTGGCAGTGTGACGCGCAGGATGCTGAACAAGCAGATCGGCGGACTGTCAATAGATACGACCGTGATTGGTCAGTTGATCAAGGGCGGATTCTTACAGGCAAACTAGGAGAACAATGATGACGACGCAAACTAGGACGGGTGGATACCTGAAGCGCATGGCGAACGGTGGACACTTCAAGCAGAAGCTCGGCGAGACCGCACTGGCTCTCACTGAGTGCTTCTGCAAGGCTGATACAGGCAATCGTGCCCGACTCGGCGACTCCCTTGTCAGCGAGGTCTATGAGATCCTCGTGGATGTATACGGCTGGGATACTAAGTCCGCGAAGGATGCTATCAGTTCAATGACTGGTGCGTTCAAGAGGACAGGAGAAAACAAGTGAAGATGCTAATAGCAATGACGATGATGATGTTCATGCAGGTAGCAGCCACAGAAGAGTTCAACGTGGAAGACTACGGCGAAGCTGTTCCGAAGATGGATCCGGACTGCTATGCTTTTGACAGAGCAGAAGTATGCGAGTGGGAAATGACGCTGGTCTATGAGGAGGATATGTATGACCTCCCCACTAAGTTCAGCTCACGCCAGTCGTGCATTGACCGCGCAGTTCGGTACTTCAAAAGTGTGACGCGTGAGTACGCTTCGCTCGGTGCGCTGCTCGGCTTCATCTGCGAGGAGGAACAGTCATGACACCACAACAGATAGCCGACCTCGTTCGGCCGAAGATAGAAGGTGTCATCCCTGACCTCGCTGATGGTATGGAGGACGAAGAGCAGGAAGGTCTTAGAGATAGCATCTACGACTACGCTTGCGACTACATCCATGATCGCTATGGAGACGGCGTCCCTCATGTCATCAAGACGAAGGCTGCTCAACTGATTGCCGTGCATTATTGCGGCGAGGAGGAAGCGTGAGGATCATCAGCAGTGAAGACAGTGTGAAGTACAGTCCGCTTGAAACATTCAAGGCGGGAACTCCTTTGCGTTTCGCACGTCCGTTCCACGACAAGCATGCAGCGACTGACCTGTTCATGGTCAACGCAGTGTGCGGGTCGTACCGACCGGAGGAACGTAAGTATAGCGGCAAGATCTGCGTGTCCAACCTGAGGACGGGTGAGATAGCTTACCTGGACAAAGACCGGGCATGTATCGCAGTGAGGGTCGTTGTCGCACCAGAGGAGGGCTGCTGATGAACGTCAAGGAGCTGACGCAAGTACTCAGTTCGCTTCCCGAGGATACGGAAATTCGTATCGGGGATGTTGCTGAGCAGGATGATCTTCATTGCTCTCTGGGCAAAGTGGTTCATCGCAATGGTGTCGCTGTCCTGATAACAGGTAGCGATGAAATATGGAAGGACGAAACACTAGCGAGTCTAGTCCTTTCCGAAACCCTATGGCCGAAGGAGGATGAGAGTGAAGATTGAGGCCTATCCGTTACAGTCATCTGAACGACAAGCACCCGATGACAAGATCAAAGGGTACGTTGAGATGCCTGAGGGAGCGAAAGTAATTCACGTCGGCGCCGTCCCCCCGAAAGGGGAGATGGTTGTCTTCTGTGAAGTGTCACCGATGAACCTGCCGATGCAGAAGATTGATGTAACCATACTCCGACAAGGGGATAACATCCCGCGAGGATATGAATACCTCAGTTACATCTTGGCAGTACCGATTCTTTTCGTGTACAAGCGGAAGGACAATGCCATAATCACATGACGATGATGGAGGAAGTATCATGGCTAAGAAGAAACGAGTGGTGAGGAACGTCAACTGGTTTGTCGACGCTCACTATAAGCTGAAGATGAAACGTGATGCACTGCTTGACAAGGTGAACGACGTCAAGGCAGACATCACTAAAATTGAGGCCGAAGCATTGCACAAGTTCGGCAAGGAAGGTATTGAGGGTGCGAAGGGAAGGGTCGCAACAGGTTACGTTGAAGAGCGTGATCATGTTCGTGTGTCTGACCGTCGTGCGCTGGATGCCTATGTCAAACGCACTGGTCATATGGAACTGTTTCAGAACCGTGTCAGTGCTGAAGCGTATCGGGAGTTACTTGCTCAACGCAAGAAGCCAGCCGGAGTGGAGATCTACACGTCGGTCAACTTCCGTACAAGAAAACGATAGTCCTATAGGAGGAAGACAAAGTGGCTAGAAAAAAGAAGACAAGCAAGAAGAAGACGGGCAAGACCGTCGCGATCCGGAAGTCAACTCTACCTGCAAACTGGCGCGACCAGTTGAAGGAAGACGCGGCGGAGGAAAGCGAGCGGACACCAGTCGGCAGCGGAAACAGAGTGACGCTGAAAAGGAACGGTCAGTTCAGCTTCCAAGGTGCAGATCTTGGGGAATCTATTGACGTAGTGATTGTTGATCATGTCGTGGCGAAGTTGTACTTTGACCAAGACTACGACGAAGACAATCCGGTTCCGCCAGCGTGTTTCGCATTGAAGCCGAACGCGAACAACATCGCTCCTCACCCTGACGCTCCTGATCAGCAAGCGGAAGTCTGCGCTGATTGTTGGGCGAATGAGTGGGCGAGTGGTCGCGGTCGCGGGAAAGCATGCAGTGACAAGAACCGTCTTGCATGTATGCACGTCGACGACTTGGATGGCGATCTGTTCTTCATAGAAGTACCCGTGACGTCCGGAGCCGCGTTCAATAAGTACATCAAAGGGTTGACGAAGGCAGCAGAGCTTCCATGCTACGCTGTCATCACGCGCCTGGAGATGGACGAGCATGCGGATTACCAGAAGCTGATCTTCTCCTTCCTGGAGGAAGTACCTGAGAAGCTTCTGGCCGGACCGTTCGGCAAGCGAAAGGAAGCAAGAGAAGTACTCATGGAACCCTACGATGTGTCAGGGTATGAGAAGGGGAACGGCAAGCGAGCCAAGAAGAAGAAGTCTAAGAAGAAGACTTCAAAGAAGGCAGCGAAGAAGACGCGTCGCCGTTCACGTGTAAGTTAAAGGAGAACGAAAGATGGCTACCAAGAAAGCAGGAAAGAAGAAGACCGCAAGTAAGAAGGCGTCAAGCAAGAAGACAGCGGTGAAGAACAAGGATGGCAAGAAGCGCGAGAGGACTCGTAGTGCGCGGAAGAAGTTGCCTCCGTATGAGCCGAACCAAGAACGCATCGAACGCTTCATGCGCACGATGATCGCGTCTGGGTACATGGGGAAGGCAATCGCCGACTCCGGTAAGGAACGCAAACGACAGGCATCAGGAGTCCGTCAGATGGCGGAAACTTGTGACCGTCAGTTCCGTAAGTTCGGTCGGTAGTAAACTAATTGAGATCGCTGTCAGCCTAGGACTTTGTCACCCTTAGTCCGGGACAATGACACTGCCCGTGAAAGTCGGGCCGGTCTCATTTCTTTAGGAGGATGAGCATGGAAGTAAGAAAACGATTCGTCGCGAAGGCTGTGAAGAATTGGACTACGCTCAACGAGTGCCTCGCGGACATGAATGCCGAAGAGGTAATCTTTGCATTAGAGTTGGAGAACGAGCGAAGAAAACCAAGAGGAACCTTCCTCAAGCGATTGACGCAGAGATACAACGGTATCCGAGGCGAAGAGATCAGGAGGGAACTTGAATGAGCCTAGCAGCGATTGACGCAGAGACGCACCCGATACGTTCGCGGCCGGAGTATCCACCACGAGCCGTCGGGTATGCGATCAAGTACGGCCGAACGAAGAAGTATCTAGCGTTCGGTCATCCATCAGGAAACAACTGCACGAAAGCACAAGCAGTTAGAGAGGTGAAGAAAGTAATACGAGATCATACGCCAGTGTTTCACAACGCTGACTTCGACCTGGAGGTCATGGCGCAAGACGGCATTGAAGTCAACAAGCCTTATCATGATACGCTTCGTCTTGCGTTTCTAAATGAACCACGAGCATTGACGCTATCACTCAAGCCTCAGGCTGAAGAGTGGCTCGGTGAGCCGCCGGAAGAACAGAACATGCTGAAGAACTGGATCCTTGAGAACGTACCCGAAGCGAAGCGGCGGAAGACACGATGGGGAGAGTACATCTGCAAGGCTCCCGGCTCTATCGTCAGTCCGTATGCGAAGGGAGACGTTCATCGCACGATGGGTCTGTTCAAGCTATGGGAAAAGGAAGTGATCAGATACATGCCTGAAGCGTACGAGCGAGAGATGAAGCTGATCCCCATCAAGCTTCACATGGAGCAGCATGGTATCCGAGTACGACTGCCGAAGCTCAAGCGTGAGATCGGTGCGTATATAAAGGTGAAGAACAATATGGAGCGATCCATTCAGCGCCGACTCGGCATGAAGTTCAACCCGAGCAGCGGACCTCAGCTCGCAGACGCACTGATCAAGAACGACTTGCTGAGCCACATCGTTAAGACTAAGACAGGGAAGGTGAGTACCGCTCGAGCAGTGCTGGAAGCGAACTGCACCGATCCCAAGTTGCTTGAGATGCTTGCGATCTACGGCACCTGTCAAACGTACATCGGCACGTTCCTGCAGAACTGGCTGGACATCGGTGAGATCAATGACAGGTACATTCAGCCATCGTTCAACACTGTCCGGTCGTCGGACGAGTACGGTGGAGGCAAAGGCAAAGGAGCGCGGACTGGTCGGCTCAGTAGTAGTGACCCGAACTTTCAAAACGTGCCTTCGTCAGTTGACGGTTCACCGCACTGGAAGATCTTGCAGAAGCTCCAGGTCTTGCTGAAGAAGCAGGGAGTGAACTTCATTGGGCTCCGTGATTACTTTGAGCCGGATGAAGGACACGTCTTCCTGAGACGCGATTACAATCAGCAGGAGCTTCGCATCCTCGCGCACTTTGAAGAGGGAGCGTTCCTTGCCATGTACCACGAGGATCCGACGATGGATGCGCACGATGCTGTGAGGTTCTTAGTGGCGCAGGATACAGGCATGAACTTCCCACGGAAGCACATCAAGCAAACGAACTTCGGCATCATCTACGGGATGGGGATCGCGAAGCTCGCCGCTCGCCTGGAGCTAGAGAAGACGGCAGCGCGAACGCTGAAGAAGGCAGTACTCCGCGCGGTCCCGGGGATCTCAAAGGTGATGCGTGAACTGCGCGCTCTGGCAAAGAACGGCGAACCGTTTTATACATGGGGAGGACGCGAGTACTACTGCGAAGAACCCATCTACGTTGAGACGGCCGACGGAGGGAGGGAGAAGCGAACGTTTGAATACAAGATGCTCAACACGAAAATTCAAGGCAGTGCCGCTGACTGCACGAAGCAAGGTATGATCAACGTCTGGGAGAACATGCAGCACGGACGCATCGTGCTACAGGTACACGACGAACTCGTTTGCAGTGTGCCGAAGGAACATGCGCTGGCAGAAATGGATCGGATGAGGGAGGCGATGGAAGACGTGAAGTTCAAGTTGCCAATGCTATCCGATGGTGAGATCGGTGTACGATCTTGGGCAAGAATGAAAAAACACAGGGACATCCGATGAAGAGAGTAAGAATTCCAAAGGGTACGAGGATTCCAAACTTCTGGTCCATCTCCAGGTATAACAAGTGGAGAGGGTGCGCGTATCAGTATCTGCTCGAAAGCATACTGAAGTATCGTGCGCCAAAGAACAGAGCGATGGATCGTGGCATACGCATTCACAAATTGTTTGAGGAGAAGCTGAAGGGGAACGTCACAGGAATGCCTGACGATCTTGCAGGGTTGAAGAAGGAGATCAATAACTTAGCGAAGCTCGGCGGCAATCCAGAGATGGACTGGACGCTGACTGAAGATCTACAACACACTCACCCAAGAGATTGGAAGGGAGCGTGGCTGCGAGCGAAGCTTGATGCTCACCATTACTTTGAGGACGATGAAGAACTGCTGATCGTTGACCTGAAGACAGGACGTGTGAACATAGCTCAGGCACAGATGGATCTGTACGCGGCGATGAGTCAGTTCTACTACCCTGAAGCGAAGAGCATTCGTGTTGAGTTATGGTTCAGCGATCACGGTGAGATAGAAGGACAGGACTACACTCCAAAAGATAGCCGCGAACTCTGGGACCGATGGGTGAAGCGAGCGAAGGCTATGCTGAGCGATCGCAAGTGGCCGTCGAACCCTGGAGCAGCCTGTCAAAAGTATGGAGGCTGTCCTATGCGCAGCGATAAGAAGCTTGAGAACGGGAGGCCTGGACCATGTCACGAATGGAAGAAAGCAAAGACGAGTGGTTAGAGTGGGTCGTCGAGGATGACTTCGTAAAGGAGATAGAGGATGCTGGATGGATTACAATTAAGGGCGACAAGATCAAGCGGGGATTCCCTGATAGGTTCTGCTTCGGACCCGGAGCGCGAACTGTTATCATTGAGTTCAAGCGCAAGGGAGCCAAGAAGAAACGACGCGGGGAAAAGCTCCAGGACTACTACCGAGCGGAGTTCAGAGCCCTCGGATTTGAAACGCACAAGATCATAGGGAAGGAGGAAGCCAATGAGCTCAGAAATAAGCTTCTCGCCTAGAGGACCGCAACTGGAAGGGATTGAATGGATGCTGAAGCTATCCTTCGCTGGATTGTTCTGGGATCCGGGCAGAGGCAAGACCATCACAACACTGGAAGCATTCCAGATCCTCAAGGAGGAAGGACTGGCTCACAAGTTGCTGGTCACTGCGAGCGTCAACATATGTGAGGACGTCTGGCCGGAGGAGATAGAAAAGTTCAGCGACCTTGACCTGTCGTACTCGGTGATGACCGGCAGTGAAGCTCGCCGACTAGACGCGTGGGATATGGATGCTGACGTGTACATTGTCAACTACGAAAATCTCTGGTGGCTCAAGGAGAAGTTCAGTAAGAAGTTCAAGACAGAGCAGATAGATATGTTCGTGGTGGATGAGAGCAGTAAGTTTCGCAACGGTAGGATTCGGCGCCGACGGAAGAAGACCAAGACAGGAGGGAAGCACCTTCAGAAGAATGCGTTCAGCGCAATCTGTAGGATGATCCCAAGCTTCAAGCGACGTTACATCCTCACGGGAACACCGATCCCGAAGAGCTACCTGAATCTCTGGCCTCAGATGTACATCGTGGATCAGGGTCGTTGTCTTGGCAGCACGATCACAGGGTTCAGGAACAGGTACTTCAATCCGGCCGGATACAAGGGATACGACTACGTCATACGTGAGGGAGCGGCAGAAGAGATCCAGGAAGCTATCGCTCCGCGCATCCACCGAGCCGAGCGTGATAACAAGACGCCGATTGAGTTCTTTGATCTGGTGGTCAAGCTTCCGCCTGGACCGCGCAGAGTGTACGATGAACTGGAGAAGGAGTTCATTGCAGAATGGAAAGGCAAGACGCTCATCGCAGCGAACGCAGCCGTCGCGACTGCCAAGCTACGTCAGGCGGCGAACGGAGCCATCTACCATGACCGGCATAAGAACTGGACCATGATACATGAGCGGAAGGTACAGGCACTCGGCGAACTGATAGATGAACTACAGGGTCAGCCTCTGCTCATTGCCACGGAGTTTGAACATGACATAGAGATGATGAACCGGGCTGGATTGAAGATCCCCCGGTACAAAGGTTCGCGCAAACACAAGAAGGATTTGAAAAAAGATTGGGACGAAGGTCGTCTCACGACTCTCGTTGGTCAGATACAGTCGATGAGTCACGGGCTGAACTTTCAGTACGGTGGAAGGAACGTGTTATACTACGGACTGACCTTTGACCTGGACACGTACGAGCAGTTCTATCAGCGTGTCTGGCGAGACGGTCAGGAACACAGTGTCATCGCATACCATCTGGTCGCTGAAGATACAGTGGATGATGTGATGCTTGATGTGCTTGATGGAAGGAGTAGGACTCAGCGGGATCTTCTGAAGGCACTGAAGAGGAGGTATAAACTATGACGAAGAAGTTAAACAAGATGATGACGACACCGACTAAGGAGAAGGTGAAGCGCAAGAAGCGCAAGAAGAGAGTACCGACGCAGGAACAGTGTCTCCATCGTGGGATCAAGTTCAGGCCGGGGATAGGTGACAAGAGAGCGATGGAGTTGTTCTATGACTTCATCAAAGTTCAGGGTCACAAAGCTCCAGCGATAAACTTGTTCATGGATGATCCATGCGCGGACTTCAGCATCAATATGTATGCGGAGGTCGCAAGCTGGAGCTACAGTCACCTGAGTACTTTCATTGAAGAAATCACAGGAGAGCAGCCGAAGCATCGTGAACACGCTTCATTGCTCGGAACTGTGAAGTGTATATTCCACGCACTATTCACTGACACAGAAGATACGTCACAAGCGGCTCTCCTGCGTTACGATTCAAAGTGGAAGATGTGGCCGGGGAAAGTCCGGCTGAAACCCAAGCGAAGGAGGAAGTCCAAGATGGCTACCAAGAAAGCAAGTAAGAAGAAGGCGTCAAGTAAGAGAGCAGTGAACAAGAAGGTCGGTAAGAAGGCCACTCGTACTGCGAAGAAAGCGGCGTCGAAGAAGAAGAACGGCAACGGTCGCGCGAATAGCATTGCGGTCCACGAAGGTAAGGTGACCAAGATGTTGAAGCGGCGCAGTGGCGCGTCAGTGATGGAGGTCGTTGACTCTGTTGGCATCAGCAAGAAGTCTGTCCGGAAACTCTTTGGCTCGCTGAAGGCGAAGTCCATGGATGAGGCCGGACGTTACAATCTCTGAGGCTATCGTGACGTGGATTGGGGAGGCGTGTCTTCGGATGCGCTTCCCCTTTTCTTTGGAGGAAGAACATGAGAGATTACCAATCGTTCAAAGGATGGGGTCAGAAGAGAACCATCCAAGCGCATGACGATGACATCGTCCGCACCTTTCCGCAGCATCAAATCTACCTGGAGGACGGCATCTTCAAACAGACGCGCTCCGGTCCCAACTGGCAAGGCGGAGTTCTTACCCTGTCAACATGCAAGCACTACATGAGGACAGCGAACGTCGACTGGATCTACACGTACATCGCAGGATTCACGCCGAAGGTAGGATGCGGCGACAGCTACTTACTGTTCCTCGCTCGCATCAGCAACGTCTTTGACAGCAACTATGATCTCGGGCAGTACATGAACGAGCATCATCGTGACGCATGGATCCAGAAGATAGCGCCACAGAATAACCTCGGCGACATCTACATGCCGAAGCGGAAGCTGACGGACAAGACCAAGTACAATCCGAAGAACTATTTCATCCCTCACGGTCATGTTCGTATGGAGATAGATAAGAAGTGGGGAGTGCCGAAGTGGAATAAGGATATTGACTACGAGGCGAAGGGACGCAGACCTGTCACGTTCATTTTTGATAACGTACACCTGTTCCAGAAGCCTGTCTTCGTGGCAACAAGACCGCTCCATCGGAGTGGATACAAGGGAACTATCAGTGACTTAAAAGAAGGAGTGAAACGAGTATGATCATAAACATACGCGGAACGAGTGGAGCCGGAAAGACCACCATCATCAGGGAGCTCATGGAGAAGTTTGACCATGGAGACGTCGTTGTGAAAGGGAAGGTCGTCGCCGTTGTAATCCATTGGGCTCAGCCCATCTATGTCATCGGACGGTACGACAACGTCTGCGGTGGATGTGACACCATCAAAACACAAGATGAGATCCGCCGTCGCATCGGTAAGTATTGCAAGCTCGGTCACGTTATATATGAGGGACTGACCATCAGCAACGGATACGCGAAGAACCTAGTGCATCATCGCCGCACGAAGCAGCCGTTCGCCTTCGCATTCCTGGATACTCCACTGCGAACGTGCATCTCCAGGGTTCGCAAGCGTAGGAAGGCAGCAGGAAATACGAAGCCGTTCAACACGGAGAACACGGAGAAGCTCTTCTGGGCGAACATGCGATATCTCCAGCGAGCAGTGTACGACAAGGCGAATCCCGTCGTGCTGAACATGGACCAGCCGACTAAGGAAATCATTGAGCTCCTATGGGAGAACAGGATATGAAGACGCCATCTTCACGGCTCGCGAAGTTCTACTGGTGGATCAACGAGCGACACCAGATCTACGTCCACAAGAAGGCTGACCGTCCTTGGCCTTGGACGAACGATAAGATCTTGCAGGAGTACAAGTTCACGAACGTATTCCGTGAGCTAGATGCAGAGACCATCAGGTTCCACGAGCGGATAGACATACTGGATCTGATGCCAGCCGACAAGCTCTACAGCATGATCATGTTCCGCGCGTTCAACCTTGCGTCAACGTATGACCTGCTGACACGCGGCAAGACTACGCACAACAGACCCGCGAAGATGAAGCGTATCTTGCACCTGAACGCAGACCGGGGGAAGAAGATATTCACCGGAGCATACATCATCACGAACGCTGGTCGCACTGAACCCAAGATAGATCTGGTGTGCGATGCGCTCGGTGTTCAGTGGCGTGGACGTCGTAAGATCTGGGAGGAGATGATGGCCGACGGCACGATGGAAGGATGCACGAAGATCCTATCAGCGTACCCGATGCAAGGTATGTTCACAGCGTACGAAGTCATCTGCGATATGCGCTATCAGCCCGGGATGCTAGACAAGGCTCCCGACAGAAAGAAGTGGGCGAACCTAGGACCGGGAGCGAGGCGAGGCATCAACCGGATCGTCGGCAATGACGCACAGAAGAACGTGTTCAAAGGAGCCGGTCCGTACATCGAGTTCATGCAGGAGATGCTGAAGACGTCGCCGAAGTACCGGGGGAAGCATGTACCTCCCCTGGAGATGCGCGAGATAGAGCATTCGTTGTGCGAGTTTGACAAGTGGATGCGAGTGTATAGAAACGAGGGTCGACCACGATCCAAATACAAAAGGAGTACGACATGATGCTAATAGACGTTGACAACGTGAACGAAGCGTTCAGGAAGGCAGCGCAGATTATCCTGAACGATGATAACTGGTGCGAGATAACTCCGCGCGAAGGCAAGGAGACGCGCGAGTACCTGGAGCCAGTCATTACCGTGTACCGAAAGCCGTGGAGACGTGTTCTGTTCTGCGACGTGCGTGATGCCAATCCATTCTTCCACTTGATGGAAGCACTCTGGATGTTGCAAGGACGCGATGATGCACAGTGGATTGGTCAGTTCAGTAAGAACATCACGCAGTTCGCTGAAGATGATGGCAGATTCCACGGAGCGTATGGATACCGATGGCGCAGAGGCATCGATCAGTTGATTGGTGTTGCCAATCTACTTCGCAAGAACCCTGACAGTCGCCGTGCAGTGGTTGACATGTGGAGTCCGGTCGCCGATCTCAACGCGGACAAGCGAGACATCCCATGCAACACGCACATCTACTTCAAGATCCGTGGTGGGAAGCTGAACATGACAGTCTGTTGTCGGAGCAACGATATCATCTGGGGATGCTACGGTGCGAACGCAGTTCACTTCAGTGTGCTTCAGGAATACATGGCACGGAAGATCGGATGCAAGATGGGACTGTACTATCACATCAGCGATTCGTGGCACTACTACATGGAGAACCCGACGATCAAGAAGTTGTTCATGGGAGCCGCGTATGGTGAGCAGGATTACTATGCCGGTCACGGATACACTCCGAGCCGCATCTCATCGTCTGCCATCATCAATCAGTCCACGAACATCTGGGACACAGACCTGAATCGGTTCTTCGGTGATGACTGGGATGACCCGATTATGTACCAAGATCTATTCTTCAGCAAGACCGCGTATCCAATGCGCGATGCCTGGAGATGTTACAAGAGAGGCGATATGGAATCTGCGTTGCATCTGTGCAAGAACATCGCGTCGCAGGACTGGTCTCTTGCATGTACTCAGTGGATGACGAGGAGGAAGAACCATGAAGCCACATGAGAAGGAAAGGCTACAGAAGATAGCCGACGAGATCGTACAGACGATCATAAAGAAAGATGAAGCATACGGTTCAAGCTGGAAGTCGCACGGCGGATACAGTGCGTTCTTCAACCTGGACCGCAAGTATAGTCGCGTTGAAGCTGGAGCTGAGCAGTTCCAGTTTGATCTGTTCAAGGCGACCATTGAGTTAGAAGAAGGAAGAGACTCGCTTGAAGACCTGATCGCATACGCACTGCTGACACTGATGGAGACGTACACCGTACCGATGCAGATGCCGGACAGACTACATGCTATCCTTGATCTTGATCAGTCCGGCGAGCCGGGACCTGACTACGTCGACCAAGATAAGGAGGGCTGATATGAATGAGAACTTGATTGCCATGAGCATCTTCGCATTGATCGGCGTGGTTATGGTCGATGACTGGGAAGTCGTCTTATCCTTGCTCGGTCTCTATCTCATCTGCGCGTTCACATTCTGGCTGTCCACATAGTCGAACCCGCGTACTGTCCGCGACCGCTCTGCTTGGCACCTGTACCGGGTGCCGGGGGAGCGGGTGCTGTGCGGTCCTACAGGCAGCGTGGCACGTACCCGCGCAGCACCCTCCGCCAGCACACTGTCCCAGCATCCCCCAAATCGGCGTTCTGCCTACCCTGCACCACACATCCCCATAGTACCCGAACGACCAGCCAGAGCCTCTACAGGCGTCCTAGTGGCTGTCCAAAAAGTGAGCAGTATTAAGCTGTCCATCTGGTAAACTTCCCTCCCTGTGCCTAGTACAGAGAAGTTCGACCGCGTCCTCCGCCTCCGATGCGAGCGCGAGCTCCTCGCATGATCGGATTACGTCCGCCGACGTTCGGGTTCCCTCCACCGGGATATCCACGCGGCGGACTCGGAGGAACCATTGGTCTCGGTCCTTTCCCCGGGAACAGGGAACCGTACTTTCCACCACCACGTTGAGGCGGCACTGCTGGCATTGCTCTCGGCGGCATTGCTCTCGGGTCTCTTCCACCGAAGGCTCCGCGCTGACGTTGGAACTGCTGCTGCATCTGACCGAGCGCTCCACGACCTCCCGGACCACGACCACGCATCCCGGGTCTGACCGGACCACGAGGACCACGACCTGGAGGCATCATGCGCTGACGCGGGTTCCTCATTCCTACCTGTCCTCTCTGAGCCTGAGCCTGAGCTCTGACCTGTGAAAGAGCTCCTCCTCCACCCTGAGGCGGCATCGCTCTCGGGTCTCTTCCACCGAAGGCTCCTCTCTGTCCTTGAAACCTGTTCATCATCCCTGCCATTCCACCAAATTGATACCCGTTCACTTTCTTTCTCCTATCTGCGTTTACAAATTCCTTCGCGACCGCTATGGTCGGACCCTTCATTCTATCTGGCTTCCATCCATGCGCAACTGCTCGCATGAACTTCGCTTGTTTCTTACTCTTGCTCGGCATTGTCTTCCTCCAGTAATCCAGCCTCTTCAAAGTCTTGCATCATCTGCCTATACTGGTCATCGGACAGTGCGCCAAAGACGGCGTCGTTGTATGGTGAGTTCACCCACTCTACCTTCTCCTCTAAATTCATATCGTCCCAGTGTGTTTCCACGTGCGATGTGACACGCATAGCGTTCTCTTCAAAGAACCGCATCTGATTACGTTGCTGTTCCATCTGCTCAAATTCTTCATCTGACGGTTCCATTGCCGTACCGAGTGTTCCGCCGAACCCTGCTCCCATCATGTAGCTCTTCGGTGATGGAACGATCGTGGGGTTGAAGAACTCTACTCCGGCTCCAGCGATTGCTCTTGGTGCTGCTGTCGCTGTCTTCACTACTTGTGGAATGCGAGTGGTCAGAGGCAACAGTACATCATCTACCTTCGTTACGAGTCCCTTCGTGACAGACGCAGGAGTAGGAACTTGAGCCACCATCGTACCGAGCGCTCCCATCAAGTGCTGAGGGAAACCTTGCGGCCGATCAAGACCCCACTCTTCTTCCTGACCACGAGCCATCTGCTCCATTCGCTCCGCTCCCTCTATTGAGAACGCGGGAGGAGTGAAGTCGCCGCCGAATACGTTGCCGATAATTGCCGGTAGAGCGGCGACTGCCTTCAGGTCATCAATGATGCCAGGATGAAACGGATCTTCCTTGTTCTTCTTGTTGGCAAACTCCTTCATCTCCTGCCATTCATCCATCGTCATGACGCCCATCTCTACCATTTCAAACGGTGGAGCTGAGTGTCCGAAGTGCCACTTCGGTTTCCCTGTCTCTGGGTCAAGGGTCTTCCATTGTCCGGCCGCGTATGCCGGAATGAACTTCAGTGCGTCCGTCCAATACTTGAGTTCATTGTACTTCCGCGAGTCTTCCTGCTCCTCGTGGTACTTTTGGAGCCACTCACCTTGCTCGCCACCTGACAGTTCTTTGTTGAGCTTCTTCAGCTCCTCCAGTCCTTCTTCGTCCAGGCTCTCCCTGAATTCTTTGGATGGGATGATCTCGTAGAAGTCTTTGCTCGGCCGTCTAAGACCAGCGAGCCCTCCCATCTGAAATGCCTGAGCGCTATACTTGACGAGTCCACCCTTCTTGAACTGAGGAACGCCGAGCAGCTTGATCTTCTCCCTCACTTCCGGGGTCAGCTTCATTGCCGGGAAGCTCTTTACAGATACACTCCTTCCTCCGGCTCCCATCAGATTTGTGTATTCATCGTACGCGATACTGAAGTCTTCTATTAAGTTCTTGATCTGGTTCTCTGGCTTGAACTCAGCCCATCGTGCCATCGCAGTCGGATCATCCGCAGCGACACCCTCCCAGTTTTCGAGGACGAACCTACGGATCGCAGAGTTCCTATTCAGTAGCTCCATCGGCGGCACATCCAGCAAACTCCAATCAGCAACGTCACTAGGAACATCATCTATCATTTCTGCGACGATGCGTTCAAAGTCTCCCATACCAGTTATCGCGTCTGTCTTGCTAGAACCTTCCTGGACGTAGTCAATCATAGAGTGCATAAGGTCAATTGGATCTTCGTAGTCTTCAACTGCCATTGTGAGTGGACGTACCTCTGTTCCGGCATCAACTTCAAACTCAATATCTTCTACGACGGCACCATACCTTCGCGCGAGCTTGTCTAGTTCGCCGCGATAGACTTCGTCGTACATTCTCACCATACCCTTTTCGCTCTTCGCTGGCATCTGTCCTTGATTGATGTTGGAGTACCTTTCTATCTGGTCTTTGCCGCGCGCGAGAGCAAGGTAGTCTTCTCCTTCATCCACTGCGTTCATCAACTGCTTTCGCAGTTCCATTTGAGCATAGTCCCCCGGATTCTTAAATGGAACATTCTGCACTTTGGCTTCAAGCCGCTCCTTGATGTTCGCCAGCTTATCAAACTCTTCATTCAGTTGGAAGTGACGGATGTCCGCCATCTTATCTTTATTGATGGGACTCGTCGCTTCAATTTCTTTATTGATCCTGGCGAGTTCGTCTATCGTGTCTTCAAGTTCTATACTATCGTCTATCCCAAGATACCCTCTGCGCTCGGGGATCATGTCTTCTATCTCGAGGTCTGCCTGACCGACTGCCCACTCAGATTCGTAAGTCTTGCCGGTCTTTGGATCGTGGAACATCTTCTGTGCTGCTCTACGATTAACGTCTGATTGGATTTCCTCAACGATCCGTACTCTCTTTGGATCTTGTATTCCTATTTCAAAACTCTTCTGCGGTAACAGATGAGTCGTTGTGCGTGACCATGAAAGTGTATCCGGACCGAAGTGACCTCCAGATTGAAGTCCTCTCAACCGAGTAATACTTTCTTCGTACGTGCTTCCCGGGGACGTGTGGTGGTAGCGCTCTCTTCCACCATACTCTGTTCCGAATTCTGGGTCAACGTGCCTGATGCGATTAAGACCAAGGAGCTTATCGCCTTCAACATTTCCCGCGAGTATCGTGTCTGTGTACGCTCGACCCAACGGTCCCTTCTCTGCGTCATCAGATTGTGGAATTAGATGGTGCGGACGGTCTCCGTAGCTTTCCCTCGCCACGTCTATCTCAAAGACTGCCCGATTTCCGCGAATCAGATTACGAACCTCTTCCCTCGTCAGCTTGTCCTGTCCACCAATGAGATCTTCAATTCCGAACTCGCCAGCCCAATCAAGCTCCTCTTTCTTCAATGGGAACTGGACACCTTCGCGTCTGACCATACGTCCAGGCTTGAGGTAGTTCAGCCACTGATCCCCACTGTTTACTTCAAACGGAGCATCCAGGATCGCTTCGTCCAGAGTAGAGAACACTCCAGGCTGAACGGTTCTCCCGGCTCTGTACTGCTCAAGACGACGTATCGCCTGAGCGACTGCTGATGCTCTTGCTGACATTAGAAGGTCGGTCCCAGTGCCTCGGCTTCTTTGCGGAGACGCTCAAGTTCTTTGCGGTACTCTGCCTTCGTGTCCGGCTCTTGAGCTTGCTTCTCTTCCCTCATCGTTCGCTGCGCTACATTCGCAAGGAAGACCTTCAGGTACTGCGTCGCTTCATCCTGGAAGACACGCTCACTAGTCGGTGTCGTCAGGAGCTTCCCATAGAGTACGGGGTCAGTCTGCGCTCTGGCTAGGATTACCCGCGCCTGATTCGTTGTGAGCTTCTCTAACATGACACGAGCTTTCTTAGCGAACCATCCGGCGAGAACTAAACTGCTTCCCATTCCTCGTCCTGCTACTTTCTGTCCGTGCTTCGCACCGAGGATCGTTGCAATGAGCTGAAGGATATCTGCCGGTCCATCTTCATATAGTTGCGCGACAGCAGCCGGAGACTTTCGTTGTGCCATGATCAGACGGTCAGCGATCTCATTAGCTCTACCGATGGCGTCATCATCCATGCGTACTGCTCGCGCTGATTCATCCAGGGTCTGCAAGACCTTCTTCAGCTTCATGCCGGAGATCACTTCCAAGCCATCACTATCGGTGATCGTAGACTTCTGCAGCACTGTTTCAAAGAAGTCCTGCTGAGTATTGAGCAGATCCTCATCTGTCATGTTCGCTACGCTGCGACGAAGCCGCTCAGGATCGTTGAGCAACTTGGCAACGGGACGACCAGACGCAGCGAGTGAACGAAGCTCAAGTTGCTCACCTCTGGCGTATGCTCCCTTCGAAGATGCTGATCCCCTCAGTGCGCCGAGCAGACCATCCGGTGTCAATCCTTTATCTCCGGCTGCTCCACGGAACACTGCGTTCTCAGCGATCTTATAATTGCGATAGTACGAATCAACGATCTGGAGTTCTTGCAGCACTTCAGGCTTGAGCTGAGTCTTCAGTAGCATGCTCACCTTCTCTTCTGCGATCCGGAAGAGGTCTGCCGCTTCTATATCGCCGCGTGAACTTGCTCGGCGAGCTTCCCCGCGCAGATCAGAACGGAATGCCAGGATATCACCACTGTCCCAGACCTTCGTATCACCTGCTCCCTTCATAGTCTTCAGGCGACGGGTCAAGCCGTCCATCATACTCTCTAGTCTGCGCCCAACTTTAAGACGGGTAGACTCTTCAACCATGATCCTGTTCGTCTGTGGGACGTTCAAGATCATAGTCTCTAGCGTTGTCCTGCGAGTGCCGACTAGGTTAGGTACGATCGGCCATCCTTTGAACTCAGCGTATAAAGGCTTGAAGGATTTATAGAGTTGATCCAGCATTTCTTCGGACGTACCTGGAGTGATCTCTACTCCATCCGGCGCGACACGTTGAAAGACTGCCTGTTCCCAGTTCTGTTTCCCGCGCGGAGTACCGTACAGACTACGAAGTTCTCCCTCGGCGCGTTTGATCGCAGAGAGGAGGTCGTCGCGCACTTGCTTATCTAGCACAGCATCGTCTGCCAGTACGCGAGCTTCCTGTGCCATGAGCCGCTCTTCACCAGTCACACGAGCAGGAGTCAGTCCTTCCATCTCTGGCTTGATCTTGCCAGTCTCGTCGAGCATCCCAGCTACTTTTTCTGCTGCTCCGGGTTGATCTTCCACCCTCAACTGCATCTGTTCGGCTGCTCGTGGCATCGCACCAGACTCACGGAAGGGATTGAAGTTCTTCATCCCCCATCTCCAGGCATTCTTCGCCATGCGAGGGAGAGCACTAGGAGATAGACCAGCAATCATTCCAGCACCGAGTCCCGCTGCCATCTGTTCGGCTGGACGGGCTCCTAGCTGTTCAGTGTACTCCATCGCAGCACCAGCAGCCATCGAAGCAGCAGCCTCAGACGCTATGAAGGTCTTCGGCTGTTCAACTGCTGTCTTCGCAATGCGCTGACCGATCTGCTTCAGTAAGAACGCAGCCCGAGCAGCACGACCACGAGGGTACTCGTTCGGCATTGAACCTTTGAACTTCGCATACTCCACGTTCTGCCTGTCAGTCAGGTTAGGATCAAACGCAGCATCCATGAACGGAGCAAGCATAGCCGGAGTCATGATAGCAGCGACGCCGAGTGCTTCACCGGCACCTTCAATGACTGTCGTTGGCTCCGACTCCAATCCTTCGGGATAGCCTTGAAGCTCAGCCATGACATCATGGATGCTATCGCCACTCCCCAGAGGCTGGTCTACTTGAATTCCCACTGCGTTCAACATGCCATTGACAATATCAACGGGGATGCCGAGCGAGTTAGATATCCCCATCGTGAACCCGTGACCGAACTCATTCACCGGATCATCAAGGAACTTCGATCGGTCTTCTGCTGCTTGTACCAATCCTGATCGCTCTTCAGCGTTCGCTTTGATCTGGTCAAGTTCAGCCTGAAGATCTTCCATATTAGCAGCCATCACTCTCGCTCCCTATCTAGTTGTTCTTGTAGAAATGTTATCCTCGCCTTCTGCTGTGGGGTCATTGCATCCCACGCTCCCTGTGACATTCCTAGGTTCTTCGGCGGAGAGTCTGGTAGTTCTGGCAGTTCACCCGGGAAGTTCTTCGGATCCATGTAATCTTTTGGGACTATCAATCCTCGGCGCCGAAGGTCTCTTGGGACACCAAGATCGCGCAGGAACGTACCGAATGCTTCAGCGACTGTCTGTTGTTTGACGCGAAGCTTGTGTCCGATGTTGGGATCGGCGGCATCCTGTCTTGCCTTCACGTATTGATTGTACAGGAATCCGTCAAGCTCGATCATCCTTGCTTGCATCATCGGACCAGTGTCCATGAGCTCCGGCGACGTTGCTGCTTCTTTCATTGTCATCTCTATTAAAGGTATAGACATGCGAGCGCTATCATTGGCGATGAGGATTCCAACTAAGTGCTTCGTTCTCATAACTAGACCCTGTCGTGCGATGAGCGTTTCCGTTGCGACCGGACCACCGAATAAGCTGGATGCGAATGACAGTCCGGCTTTGATGCTGGAGATCGGACCTGTTCCTAGCGCAGCCATCGACCACATCGATCTGCCTTCCTTGATCATATTGCCAACGTAGATATCCGCTTCTATCTCAGCATCAGTTCTAAGATCTTGTTCTCCCGGAGTTGATGTCCCTCCAGGCGGAGTCTGGTAATCACGAGGGCTGTTCTTAAAGTACCCTTCAAGCGAACCAATCGGCACTTCAACAACAGACTGGTCAATCTCATTGATCAACCGAGCCATCCCAGTCGCCTCTACGATCTCAATGTCAACGAAGCCATCAACGAGCGCTGCCGCGTCAGGTCTGTTGTATCCCCATCCGTGTATCAGGTCTTGGATCCTTGCTTCGCGCGCTGCTCCACCGGCTCCTGTCGTCCCACGAGCGATGGTCTTCATCGCCTGTCGCATGTTCAGTTGCGTCTGCTCATACTCCAGTTGATCAAACTCAGCCTGAAGCGTATGGACGGGACCGAAGACTCCTGCCTCTGCGATATCCAGCTTAGACAATGTTTCATCACGTCCAATATCAAACTCGCTCTGTCGTGCTGCAAGAGGCTGGAACTGTTCAGCGACGTTCGCAGCAGTCTCACCGAACCCTCCTGCCTTCGTAGGAGCGCCGAGTCCGGCCGCGAGCGCGAACCACTTCTCTGACTTGCTCACAGCACGTTGTTCCATGATGCGTTCGCGAGCTTGCTGTAGCGCACCGAGGATGTCTTCTTGCTGACCTCGTACATCTTCTACGACATCTCGTGGGATCCCAGGACTCTTCAAACCCTGTTCCATCACGCGTCTGGCGTAGTCTATTCCTTCGGGGGACGATGGTCCGCCGCCGAAGACTTCAGCCAGTGATGCAGTAAGATCTTCTTGACTGATTGACATTACATCTCCCATCCATCTTGAGGTTTCCAGTACGGAGGATCAGCTTCCTTCTCTGCGAAGCCTCCCTCGTAATACTGTACGAGTCCGCCCTTCGCGCCCGGATTCCTGAATTGATCGTAGACTCCCATGCCGGTAGCGAACAGACTTCCGAGCTGACTGGCCTGAGAAGGTTGATAAGACAGATTAGCCATCGGTCCATAGGACTGTTCTGTTCTCGCTCTGTCGTACGGCAGTCCGCGGATAACACTGGACATCCAGTCAATCGTGTTCCGTGGATAGTCGCGCTGCTGCCTGAAGTCACCGTAAGCAAGATCCAAGCTTCCCTGCTCCATACCACGTTGCGTCCGACCGATTGCTTCCATAGCAGCCGCATCACCGTATCCCATTCGGGAAGCCATCTCACCGAGCGCTCCATACTGTCGTGACCCTTGTATGCCGAGTTCGCCGGCGATTCCCGCTGCCTGGAGATTGCGTCCTGCGTCCGCACCGTACAGTTCTCCGGCCTGTCCGTATGCTCCAGACAGAGCCGCGAGTTGCTGAGCAGTGAGGTTCTCACTGAAGTCACGCGTCGCTCGGCCAGCCATCTCCATCATCCGATCACTACCGAAGTGACCAGAACGAGTGAACGCATCGCCGACACCTGGAAGAGTCTCTTCCCGGAACTGTCTTTGCGCCAATTGATTCTGGCGAGCCAGTACGTGACCGATGAACGGATCCATGTACTCGCCGACCGCTCCGGGGAACCCACGAGTTCCTTCACCGAGCTGACCGAATGCCTGACTGAGTCCTCCGCCGAGGACACCTCCGGCCTGATCAAGATACGGTTGATAGGCACCGACGTTCTCTTCAACCATACCGAACGCTTGTTCTTCCTCTGGAGTGAAGTCTGCGATCCTCGGGCCTCCGTAGGGTTGATACCCTTCGGCGCCGATTGCATTCGCGCGAGCGATCAGTCCTTGTGTATAATCAGACAACCACTTCGGCATAGACTCAACAGTCTGACCATACGTTGAAACCGATGGTGGCGGTCTTCCTTCAAATAGAAAATCATTGACTGGCATTATCCTCTCCTCGCAGATTCTTCTCTAATCCGCGCTTTGAACTTGCGCATGAACGCACGATCATTCTTAAACCCTCCAAGGTCATCTGCAATATTCGTGATGTCGTTGTCTGTAAGATTCCTTACAAGACCTCCGTAAGCGAAGCCTTCAATTCCACCACCTCCATCCAGAGACTTCAGTTGGTCTGCTATCTGCTTCACTCGCTTCTTATTGCCGGAAGTGATTGCGAACTCCAGCTTAGAAGCGAGCCTCTTGATTGCTAGGAGCCCTGACCTGTTGACGTTTCCACCTTCCGCCTTCTCGCCGAGCTTCTCAAGCTCACGTTCAGTCCGGCTCTTCCACCGTCTTGCCTTCGCCAAGAGACTCTCCGTCTCTTTCGTGGTGAGCTGATCTGTCTTCTCCTTAGCCTTGCTCTCTTCCTTCTTCTTGCCGTACTTGCGCTCCCACATCTTGTATCGCGCCGATCCTTTCTTGTACGGGTTCTCATCCGGAGGAACGTATCCACCCTCCTGCATCTCCACTACTTTGTTCGTCCTCACGTTGTACATCTTTCCATCTTTAGATTTTATGAACCCATCAGCGTAGTCTGTAGCATTCCGGCGAGACAGACCCTTCTTCATAAGCTCTGCGATCTTAGCTTCTCGCGTAGACTTCTTCTTCTTAGCCCTTCCACCCTTCGCCATGTACTCCATCGGCTCTCTGGCTTCGTCACTGAAGCCTCCCTTCGCAAGCTTCTTCGCCTTGTGCTTCCGGAGCTTCTCTCGCATCTCATCCAGACGACGCGCTCCGGCGTCAGTGCTACCATCGCCGAGCAGTGCGACAGACTCACTGTCTATCACATACTCACCGTCGCTCAACACTGCTGGGATATCATCACTCCTACCTGTCCCCGGTCCACGAACATGACCGCCGGATTGATACTTACGAACTAGACCGCCGAGCTTGTATTCAGCGTATCCGCCTTGATCATACTCATCGATGTATCCGCCGTGAACGTATCCACCCATCGCAGCATACTGACCGACAGGACCGAAGCTCCCCGGTGGATACATTGTCTCAGTCGATTCATCGTATGTCCAACCCTCTCCCTGTAGCTTTGGAATCCTCAGCTTATCATAGATCCCTTTGAGTCTTATCGGCTGTGGACCTCCCGGACCTCCCGGACCTGGACCGGCGGACGCTTGCGGACCGGCTCCCGGAGGAGTCGTTGATGGGATAGCATTGTTTCCGAAGAACAGAGCTTCACCGGCATCCTCTCCACGACCGTAGTTATAATAATCTTGGATCGGCATCTGCTCGCGGTCAAACGACAGGTTCGGCAACGGGTCATTGAACCCTGGAGGCAGTCCTGCCGAGAAGTCCGGCGGTCCTTGTTCTCCCGGAGTATCAAACAGACCGAGCGCTCCTGCTCCTGCGATTGCGCCTCCGGCTGTGAGCCACGGATGCTCTCCCATCCATCCCTTCGCTCTGTCCCACATACTTGGATCTAAGACTTCTCCAACACCACTATCCAGCACTGCTCCCGACAGCGTTGTCTGCGGAAGTGTTTCAGATCCGAAGCCGAATGGATCCTGCTGACTAGGATCAAGGGTCATGGAACCTGGAGTAACATCGAACTCACCTTGTGGGCTGAAGATATCCTTACCGATACCAGTGAGCTTCTCCTCCATTGCGCGCATCGGATCTCCCATGAGCGACTGCATCCCAGCACCGAGCGCACCTTGTTTGAACCCGACTCCTGTGCCTTCACCTGCTACGCCTCCCATGATCGCATCGCCGGCAATCCTCGCAGTCGCACCTGACAGCCCGAGCTTCTTACCGATGTCGGCGCCGACACCGGCAGAAGTCAGACCGCTCAACGCGCCAGAGATTGCACCTGCTTTTCCGCCACTGATCGCACCGATGCCAGAGCGGACAATAGTATTTCCGATGGTCGCGGCTACTTTGCCGGTAGCACCGAGCCATCCACCGATCGCTGAACCTAGACCTGGAGCAAAGATGTTCAGCGCGATCGGTGCAATGAAAGCAAAGAGTGGAGACTTGACAATCTTCTTGACTGTCTTCTTAATTCCCTTCCACAACTTAGACAGGAATCCATACTCGGGTATCCCTGTATCCGGGTTGATATCAGGTTCTCCCCACATCCCAGTGAGCGCTTCATACTCTTCAGGGGATACGTGTAAGAGCATCTCGTCATCACCGCGACCGGCTGCTTGAACATTCTGCGCTTGATCCATGATCTGCGACAGACCACCTTGCTGATATCCATGGACCTCTCCGCCCATATTGTAGAGGCGAAGTTGTTTCGTCTGTCCACCCTTCGGACCACCGAGCTCTTCAGCCGCGATCGTCATCAGCATCTCAAGGCCTCCAGGGACTTGAGCGATGGCTCCGATCTGCTCGGTCATTTCTTTGCCTCGCTTCTCTGCTCCAGGTCCTTCGAGCTGAACCGCGCCACCTTTTCTATAAGTCATATCCGTTCCACCTTTGTTCTACATCAAGTCTTGTGTTAGAAAGAAAGCAAACGCCCACTTTCGCCAGTCATCAAAATCATATGGGACCGGAGCATCTCTACCTATCTCATCCGGATCACCAATTAAGTTCATCGCCCAACTCTGCCACTCAGCAGGGTCTAACAATTTCTGTGTCGTACCGTTACCGATCTCTGTGAACTTCGCCATCTCATCAGTCCATTCAATGACGTCCATGTATGTCGGATCGAGTATCATGACTCTAACCTTTCTCCTGTCGGTTCAACGTGAGCTAGTGTTTCACCGAACTCATAGTTGCCGCCTTGGACGTTGCTCGTAAACTTGAAGCTCATCAGTCGCCGAATGGTCTTCATCTTTACAGTCTCTTCTGTCCCGGACGATGCCGTCTCTACGATTGTCTGCGCAGCATCTTCAATGAACGGAGCCTTCGCATTGACACGACCACGGACGTTGACCGTCATGGGACCAGCCTGAACGAAGTCCGGCTCTATCCGTGCCACTCTCAATTCCTTGTTGTTCGGCTGCTGATCGTCGACCGGCATTCCAATCTCTGCCGTTTCAAAGAACGATTCTATCGGGTTGATGGTTGACATCTGCACACGATCCACTCCAGTCTCATGCTGCCAGAGTGTATATAAAGGTGTGCTGAAAGTACCGGCATTCTGAGCATCGACCATGAATGGCTTGTTATATACCTTCGCGAACACTCCAGCAGTCCTTCCAGGGAATGATGAAGATGGTTCCATTCCTATGTCCAACGGAAGCTCAGTGTCATACCAGTATCCTTCCTTCACGTTGAAGATGACCGCGTGAGTACACTCAGTCGCAGTGCCGCGTGGATAGCACCACCAGATCTCACCGAACCGAGGCACCTTGAACCCGAAGACCTTCTGTCGCTGACTGAAGTTCAAGTTGTCGTAGAAGTAATTGACGTTGAAGTCATTCGGGATATCGCGTACGACACCATTGAACATCATCCATCTGTCTACTCCAGGCCAGAAGAACGTTCCATCGTACTCCACGACACCCTGACTGCTCAAAATGCTGATCTCATTGGCGAGCGTATCAAACTGCCAGACAACTCCCCCTCCAACGAACGTCGCACGAACCAGTGCATCTAACGACCAGAACAATCCGGCCGGACCTTGACCTGCTCCGCGAAGAGGTTTCCCTGCAACGACTTTCTGTTGCGTGACGTTCGCCGTAGCATCTAACGTCGTGGGGTCATTGACGTTTGACCAAGAGATACCTCCGTCGTTTCCAAACGCGAACAGGTACGGACCGAGTGTGACGATACCTCCGCTGACACTGATCATGGTGGAGTCTATCAGAAGACCAGAAGCCGTCGCCGTTCCAAGATAGATCGGTGTCTCTGCTGTGCTATCTATGTTCGTCAGGTTCCTACCTGGATGAGCGATGACATCTGTTACGACAGCGAGTGCATCAAAGAAGTGATCAAACTGCCACAGATGATCTAGCTCTGATGTGAATCCAGCCGGAGTTCTGTCATTCTGACCAGCGAGTGTTCCATTGCTGCTGATGATGT